>JGI12547J11936_1000122_pt1 | contig 16872 bp, 14 predicted proteins | sample LakEriepJuly2011_2_FD_11936 | JGI IMG/M metagenome (IMG submission 11936)
GGCCTCGGCGGGAGATTTCTTGGAGGACCTGTTCCACATCGGCACCCGCCATATCGGCTTCGGCCAACCAGTACAGAGTGAGGAGAAGATTTCTCTGCATTCCGCCGGGAGCACTAAGCTTTGCGCAAACAAGAGGATCGGTGAGGCGGCGAAGATTTTCCATGGCGGCCTCCGTCTTTTTGAGAACGTTCATGCTGGCGGAGGCGGTCATCGAATCGAGCATCAGTTCATCGTCATAAGTGCAGGAGTATCCCCCAAAGAGTCCATATTGATCCTGATAAGCGGGATTGAGTGGCAGGACTAGGGGGGGGGATGCTTTTGCTGTAGCAGAAAAAAGGACTACAAATAAAACGAAAAAATAAATCACCTTATTACTATAAAGGGGACTGAAGGATTTAAAAGCAAGGATGTAAAAGGGAGATAACAAAGCGGAGTGTAAGAGAGGGGTTCGGCATCATGATTTTTAAGAGGCAGAGAAATCGCTCTTTATCCTTTAACCATCGGAATTTCTAGTGGGGAGGGGTAGCGTCCAGCCACGAAAATCAGACAACCAAAGAGCAGTTTTTTGAATACCTTCCTCCAGTGAGAAAGAGCTTCTGCCAAGAACCCGGAAGGTCTCTGTCATATCGACGGGATAGTCCGTGGTCATGCTCTTCACGCGGGTGGAGTCGATGTAGAAGCGGCGTCTTGTAATAAAAGAAACACTATCCCCGGCCCGACCCATCAGACGCAGGAGAGGTCTGGGGATTCGGGGCGGAACGCTCCCATGGAGGGCCTGACAAAATCCAGAAGCCCACTTCCAGATGTCAGCCGTTTCATCCCCTAGATAAAAAGTTTTTTTGTGGACCGAAGAATCGGAAAGGGAAAAAATTTTGGCGATTTGGTCTAAAACAGTGCCCACATAAGCGTAAGCCCTGCGAACTGGGGCACCCCCAGGATGAAAGTACCAACCCCGGCGAGCGATGCGCCAAAACTCCCTCTCATACCGAGTGTGCCAAGGTCCCCAGACATTGGTCGGACGAATCAGGGTCCAGGTAAAAGGAAGGTTGGCAGCCCGAGTTAACTTCTCCGTAATGACCTTGCTGGCCCCGTAGACGGTGGCGGGCAAATAATCCTCGTCTGATTTGGGTTGGTACCCTGGGCCACATACATATTGGCTCGAAGTGATAATGGCTCGCTGGATGGAAGGGCAGGATCGGATAGCCGCGAGAATATTCGACACCCCATCCGTGTTTTCCCGATAACCCAATTCGACAGTCGTGGTCTCGACACAGTCGGTACGAGCCGCAAGATGCAGGACATGGGTCGGACGGAATGCTGCCACCTGACGAGCGAGGAGTTCTTTATCCAAGAGATCGGACTGTTGCCAAAACGACTTATGAGAAGAAGGCGCGGGTTCATTTCGATCTAAATTCAAAAGAGCATCTACTTTTGGCAGAAAGAATTGAACCGCATTACACCCTATAAAGCCCGAACCCCCCGTAAGTAGTAAGCGCATGGGTATAGGCTACCGCCGGGTTGGGTTGCTTTGAAGAATTTCTGTGTAAGCGGCCTCGATTCCAACGACGGCCCGATCTAGCGATAAAACCTGCCGTATGCGCGCGCGGCCAGCATGACCGAGCTGCTGACAAAGGGCAGGACTTTGGGCGAGATTTTCTAAGCGGTCTGCAATCGCCTCTGGATCTGCTGGCGGCACAAGAAACCCAGTGACCCCCTCAACCACTTGTTCGATGGATCCACCCAAGGCGGTGGCCACGACAGGAAGCTCGAGAGCCATGGCCTCCAAGACAACACCTCCAAAGGGCTCGGGTTGGCCTGAGGGCAAAACGAAAACATCCATGGCGGCGTATGCGGGACGTGGGTCGTTGAGCTCCCCAACAAAGAGAGCCTCGTTAGTAAGACCCAGTTGGGCGGCGAGTTGTCGCATGCGCAGGATATGATCTTCCGAGCCGGGCGCGTGTCCGCCAACCAGGAGGCAGTAGGCAGGAACGCCGCGTTCTCGAAGAATCTTGAGTGCACGGAGAACGAACTCCTGTCCCTTGCGAACAAACTTAATACGCCCAACGACCCCAACGACGAAAGCACTCTTGGGTAGAGAAAAGGTGAACCGTGCGGCAGTTCGTTCGGCATCAGAAACCTGCGGAAAATCGGAGAGATCCAAGCCGTTGTGCACAATCCTGATCTTAGGGGAGGGAGGGAACTGGTTTGCGATCGGGCGAGAAACACAGAGAACCAGTCGAGAAAATATGCGGATGTATAGGGAGTAGGGCTTCCAGAAAAACCCGAACTCTTGAAACCAGTCGCGGATGTGCCAAAGGTGGGGCGCCCGTGCGCACCAGGCAGCTAAAGCGGAGGAGATGACAATACCGACATTGGTATGAACAAGCTGAAAGTGCTCCCGCTTAATCAGGGCAGCGGTTTGAAGCACGGAAAAGGGAAACCCCAGTAAAAAAGGAAAGATTCTCCAAGAAGAAAAAATGGGGCGAGTGATAACGCGGAGGGAGGGCTGGACAAAGACCCTGACGCCTTTTTCTTCTAAAAGAAGCTGAAGAGGACCAGAAACGGGCAAAAGAACAGAGGGGACAAATCTGTTGCGATCTAGGTGCGAAACCAAACGAAGCAAAGAACGGCTGGCGCCATACAGATCGGCACTATTGTGAACTAGCAGAACTTTCACAAAATCTCGCGACTACGATTGACCACGTAGCGAAACTTGCCTGAGGAGCCCTCTTCCAAGTCCAATTTTCTGGAAACCGTCAAGTCGGCATGGGGTCCGAGGATCGATAAAAGATCTTTCACCAGTCCTTTTTGATGGTTCTGCAAAGCAGCATCCCCAAGCACGGAATCCATCTGAAGCCTTAACTCATACCGAGAGCCTGCCATCTGAATAAACTGGAATCTTTCGAGGGAAGGATGGGTATGCACCACGCCGAGCAAGTGGCGGATCGTCACGGGGGAGACATACTCCCCACTGGTATTAGTGATAAAGTCCGAGATACGCCCCTCAATTCCAAGGAGCGTGGGGAAGGGGCTTGTTCTCCCTTGTGGGCGACCTTGCACTGCGACATCCCCTATTTCGTAGCGGATGATGGGGAAGGAATAGTTGCCTAGGAGTGTAACCAGAATCCTTCCAGATTCACCTTCAGCCACGGGGTTCCCAAGATTGTTGACCACCTCCAAAAGAACATGATGCGCGTAAACCAAGAGCTCCCCTTCGGAGTTTTCACAAACCATATCGGTGCACTCGCGGCTGCCGTATTTGTTGTGAATCTTTGCCCCCAGCGCATCGCTTAATAAACGGCGATTCCACTCGCAAACCGTGCCCGCGCAGGCCATCACAGACTTAAAGCGCGGAAGGGGAAGTGTATGGCACTGTGCGAAACGGACCAGACTTCCGGCGGCATCGACATAGGCCATCAGATGATCCCTGGGGTCTGAATTCATTCGCTCGAGGTAAAGGCGGGAACGGGAGGCATCCATGCGGAAAGCATTGAGGGGGGTTGCTTTGGAAAGCTTTTGCGCCAGTCCCTGCACAATTTTTTTTTGGCGGTTCTGAAGATCAGCCATGGAACCCCAAAGCAAATAGTAAGGGGTGCCAAAGGGAAACCCGCAAAGGTATTTTGAAAAAAGGCGCGAGGCCCTGCCACGATCACGGAATTCTTTGTCATGGACCACGGTGACGGGAACGCCGGTAGTTCCGCCAGAACTGACCTCGGTCCAGGAGTAGCCCAGCCCCTTCTGCCGCTGCCGGCTATTCCAAGAAAGGCTTTGGGATTTTAGCTGGCTAAAGTTCGCCCTGATGTTGTCCTTGGTCAGAATCGGAAACTTATCCAGGGAATCTCCCGGGTTCACTCGGCGCCGATAAAAAGGAATCCGATGCGCCGCATGGGAAAGCAGGCGTTCCAAACGGAGATTTTGCAAAGAGCGGATCTTTTCAGGGTTGCCGACGGAAAGGCTGAGAAACTCCCGGTAATGACTTTCTATATCGGATCCGATTATCCGGTGAAGGCCAAAAAATATTTTTTGGGAGGTGGAGGGGCTCACGGGTCGAGTTCAACGTGTCCTCGCCATCCGGGCGGGGGCAGAAACCGGTGGAGAACCGGCAGGTCATGCACACCGTTCAAAAGAATCTTCCCATCCTGGCGCTCAATTCGGAATCGGTCCGGAGCCACTTGGGCCCAGGACGGGTCTGGAAATTTGGGTTGTGCCGAGAGCAGGCGGATTTTTCGGTAGTCGAAACCCATCAACTTGCTCATCGCCATATCCACCAAAAAAGAATTGGTGGAGGCAAGCAACACATCGGTTTTCACCGGGATTGGCTGAAGGGGGCCGTTGCCCTCCCCGGCCGTTAGGCCGTCCATGATGGAGACCATTGCCCTCTGGGGGGTGAGGGACAACCGGCCTCCCGGGCGAGGCGCAAAGCGAACAATCAGATTCAGATCATAGACCATCCTCCAAACCGAATCGTTACCGTGCCAGGAACCTGAGGCCATGTAAAAATTGCCCCTGAGATTTTCTGCGGTGCCCACAGTCTTGATTCCCCGAATGTATTTTAGGAATTCCCAGCCGGCTTTGGCGATTCTGAACAAAACGGGTGAGCATTTCTGCAGCCTCTCACGCCAGCGGGCTTGCCAGTAAAAAAGTCGGCTCGATCCCTCTGGAAATTCATCGCCGCCTTGGGAAGGGTAGCCGACTTGATGATGCACCAAATAGGCTTTTGATCCGTTGATTCCTACGAGATTTTTTAAGGCACCGGTGACGCCGCTTTTCTGGTGGGTTTTCATCTTAGGCAAATTGATGATCAAATCCGCATCCAGGACAGTTCCCGCAATCAAGTAACGATGTTCGCCCAGCCGATGATTGCTGGTGGTTTCCTGCGGTTCGTAGTCCGAGACCCGAAAGCTTGAGGCGTGATGGCTGATTTCCTCCAGCATGCTTTGACGATCCAGAATGACCTCCCGGTAGCCGCTAGGGTCGCCCGGGGTGTTGTCCACAAACTGCAAAAAGCCGCTCTTCGATTCCCAACGCTCCCGCCGGAGATCCAAAAACTGGACCCGGCTCCCGTATTTCTTCTGCAACCGATCTAGGCCAGCTTGAACGGTAAGTTTTGCAAAATCGCAACTTTGCAGAGGGACATCACCCACACGGATCCACTCGCAGTCTGGGTATTTCTTCAGGCACTCATCGAGAACGGCCTCCAGCAGATCCGTGCTGGTCACGAGGGACTCGATGGGAAATTCTGGTGACTCCGCATGCTTGACCCAGTTCGGTTTCAGGAGGATTCGCTGAAAGGGCCCGGCCGGCAAACAAGACCGCACAAAAGAGGAAAGAGAACATTCCGAAGAGAACCCAAGACGGAGGAGGTCATTGGCCATACTTCTTAGATAAGACGAAGGGGGGCACGATGCAATCTTGGGACTTCGCAAGAATCTCAGAGTGACCGGTCGGGCTGAAAGCAGTAGGCTTTGCCTATGGATTTCTCGATTGTCACGGCCAGCTTCCGCCAACTTGAGTTGTTAAAGTGTTGCGTATCTTCTGTTGCGGATCAGGAGGGCGTTTCTGTGGAGCATGTGGTTCAAGATGGGGGGACCGCCGGATTTGCGGGGTTTGCGGACGAAATTCGGAAGCGATGGCCGGAGAAGCCGGGATATTCGCTTTGTCTCACGAGTGAACCGGATCATGGAATGTATGATGGCGTCAACCGGGGGCTCAAAAAAACACAAGGGCAGATCTGCGGATATCTGAATTCAGACGAGCAATACATTCCAGGTGCGCTGGCCAAGGTGCTTCGCCGGTTTCGCGAACAGCCAAAACTCGGGGCGGTTTTTGGGGATGTCCTTGTTATTCGGGCGGATGGAGAACCGTTATGTTACCGGCAAACACTTGTTCCGAGTCTGGCCCATACGTGGACCTGTCATTTCTCGGCCCTCACGGCAGGCATTTTTTTTCGACGGGAGCTGATCGAACAAGGGCTGTTATACGACACCAGCTATCGAGATGCGGGCGATGCCGAATGGTTTATTCGGCTGCTTACCATGGGGACATCGGTCACATCCGTTGGTGAACTCACCTCGACTTTCATGGAAACGGGCGAGAACCGCAGCCTGGGAGCTGAGGCCAAGGCCGAGTCCCGCCGAATCCACCGAGAAGCCCCTTGGTGGATGTGGTGCGGCCGACCATGGTGGGTTTTGGCGCACCGGATCAGAAAGCTTCTTGCCGGGGCGTATGCGAAGAAAACATTCGACTATGATATTTATGTTGAAGCAGCCAAAGAACGAAAGAGATTCCATGCAAAGAAATTGGGAGGGATCTGGCCAGGTCGATTTTGGAACTTATAACTTTATCTCAGGCTTTCGACAGCGAATAACCGAACGGCTAAGACGGCGCAAATAACATTTTTGCGGAAAGGATGGCCAGTCCTCTAAAGTTAACCCACGGGCCCGGAATAGAAATGAGTTCTGTGGTAGAGGGAAATTTTATGAGGGCAAGGCAGGCAAGCAAGATCAGGCAGCGATCGGAATTTGCCGGGGTTGCGAGGGAACAGCTTTCACGCGAAAAGACTGGATAGCGATTGCCAGAAACACGCAGAAGGAAGGGATAAAGTTGTGGATGGCCCCGAAGACAGCAAAAAAACTGATAATGTTTTGCGTGACCAGGGCGGTCGCCCAGACCTGCTCGGGAGGAATATTGCCCAAATGAGGTTGGAGAACATGTCGCCAGACATAAAAAAGGGAGCCCAGACACAGGAGGACAAAAGCCCCAAAACCGACCCAACCGGTCACGTGGTGAAGGGCGACCCAGCCGACATGGTGATCCCGGGCGATGATGAAGCCCATTGCGAATGCGTCACCGCTTTCTTCTAACTTGCGGGTGAGGATATCCATGCTGCGTGCCTCCATGTATTTGGCATCAAATTTATACCCCTCTCCCAGCCAGCCGGCCTTTTCCATGAAGTCGGTTTTATAAACCTTTTGAATGCTACTGCGGAAATCGTTGGACGCCTCAGCAGAATTGGTTGCCGTACGATCCCATTTGCCCGGAAAAGGAGAGAGAGTGCGCTGGATAGTAAGAGGCAGATTAAAGAGAGACCCTTGGCCCACGACAAGAAGGGCAATAATTCCCGCGGCGAAAGGGATGGCCAAGAAAAGGAGAAACCGAGCTCGCAAAAAAAGGGCAATAGAGACTACGGAAAGATAATTAAAAAGAATCGAGCGGAATCCGCCCCAGATAGTGCCCACTAAACAAAGAACCGACAGAGGGATCACAAAAAAGCGGCTCGGCCGAATCCAGTCTCTTGGGGGGAAATAACAGAACAAGGCCAACTGGGCCGCAAGGCATAAAGGGCCGATCTGTCCGACGCGAACCATTGAGTCATCCCGAAAAGCTTGGGCTCCAGCATAAGCTTCCATGTTTACGGAAGAGTAGATGCGAAAAATATAGGGACTTAAGGCCGGAACGGCAGAGGAAATGGCATAGGGAGTGAACTCGAGGAGTGAGCCGATCAGATAGAGCAGGGGAACGCGGGAAAGCCACGGAGACTTTCCCAAGGGGAACCAGAGTAGTGCAGGCAGAACCAGCATGCCCGAAAGAATGGTGAAGAAGCGGCGGCCACCGCTGGCTTCGCCACCAAACATGCTGAGCCCAAGACCACCGCCTTTTCCCCAATGGTAAAGAAGAACTCCGGCAAACAGAATTCCGGGAATCCAGATTTGCGCCGGCCCGAAGGTGATTGACCTCCTCTCGGTCATAAATATCTGGAGGACCACATAGCCGATGACCAGCAGGATCGAAAGTTCAGCAGGGGAAAACTTGATGGGCAGAATATTTAAAGATCCGCCCATGGGAAGGCAAAGGGGGACAGTAATCCAGCAGTTGTCGCGCAGGACAAAGACGAAAAGCAGAAGAAAACCAGCCCCGAAAAGAATAGCGAGGGGGAGTGGATTACCACCCAGAAACTCATTAGTCAGCCAAGGGGCGGCCAGAAATGCCCCCAAAGTGATCAACCCCAGAACCAGCTTTTGTACCGTAAAATTGGACACATATGGAGATTAATGGCTCCAAGCAAATAGGGCAAAGAGGCAATTGGAGATGTGGCGACGAGAAAGGAGAGTAGGGTAAACGTGGGAAAGGCCATTTGGGCGGTTAGTTTTTCCATATTCAGGTTATTGGTTTTCGGCTGAACGCATGAAAAAGAAGGTTCCTGATGGCATTAATAACACTTTCTTGTACAATAAGATTATTCATAAGCAAAAAGGTTGAGATGATGTGTACCCACAAGAAAAACCCACATATTCGGAACGGTCGGCTCGCACGTTGGCTAATTTTTGCCTCGCAAAAACGCAACAGTCCACTGGCGCGACTTTTTACCTTTTTGGCAGGATGTGAATTTGGCATTCCTCTTCCCGACAGCACGTTTTTGCCTCATCCACAGGGAATTGTCGTGGGGCGTGGGGTTCGGCTTGGAGAAAACGTGGTGATTGGGCATCAAGTCACTCTGGGGGGCAGGGATTTGGAAATAGGAAATATGCCGGACATTAGCGACGGGACGTATTTGGGAGCGGGAGCAAAGGTTCTGGGGAAAGTGAAAGTAGGGGCAGGGGCTACGGTTGGAGCAAATGCGGTGGTCACCAAAGATGTGCCTGCGGGGGCGGTCGTGGTGGGGGCTAACCGAATCCTACAGGGCAAAAGAAGTGCTTACGCGAAATGAAAGTACTCCTCGATTCGAATGTCCCTTTTGCGTTGGCCCACGGGGGAGCCCAAATCCAGATTGAGCAGACAAAAAAAGGGTTGGAGGAAGTAGGGGTCGTGGTCAAAGGGGCTGCCACCCAAGAGCTCATTCGCGAACTAAGGGGCTTTAAAATTAGACAAGGGCGCGCATTAAAGGTTTCACGACAGGAGCACAAAGAGATGACTGTAGGAGACCAATAAGAAACCATGCAAATAGCTTTTTCTAAGAGGGCGTCATTTAGGCTTTGACTAAATGAAATGAAACCAGAACTCCAGCTTTTTGATATCGTCACAGCGTGTCGCCTGAAAGATCTGAACACCCTACGATTGGCGTTGCCCCGACTACGTATATTCCAGCCTCACAATCGATTTGTGGTATTTACAGCGAAAGCCAATATCCGGCATTTTACGCAAGAGCTGGGCTCAGAGGTAGAATGCATCAACGAAGACGAGGTGTTTTCAGACATGAAACTTGATGATCTGCGAAGTAAGGTTAACTTGCCGGGATTCCCCAAAAGCGCTGGTTGGTATTTCCAGCAGTTTTTAAAACTTTCATATCCCAAAATACGTCAGGAAGTAGAGCGTTATCTGATCTGGGACCCAGATACTGTACCCTTGCGAGCGTTTGATATTTTTGGGCCGAATGGGGAGGTGTTCCTCACCCCGGCAACAATGGAAGCGGCCCGCCCACCTTCCGGAGTGCGTATGGATAGGAAAACGACTGAGAACATGCAGGTAGCAACCCGCCCCCATCCCTCTTATTTTGAAAACTTTAACTATATTTTCGGAGAGAATCTCCAGCCATTACGCTCGTTTGTTGCTCAACATATGCCCATCCATGTGCCGACTCTGTGTGCGATGATTAAAAAAATTGAGGGGAGATTTCTTGGGGATGAAAGTTGGCGCTGGAAAATCATCAAAAATCTTCGGGGCAATAGTCCAAATCTTTTTAGCGAATATGAATTTTATGCTCATTTTGCACTACTCAATTCTCCTGCCTTGCATAAAATACGAGCTTTATCTTGGAGTCGGGCTGGGCGACTTTCATGGTGGCGATCTCCTGATGTGCAACTTCGGGAATGGGCAACCCACCTTGACTATGTGGCTTTAGAGCGCTGGGCATCCCCATTTAGGAGAGGCCTCGTTCAGGGCTTTAATCTTCTACCCCTCGGGATCCAAAACAAGATCCGCCGACAGCTTTAAAAAGAACGGCCATCAGCAATCCATGTAGCAAGCCTTCGGGGAAGTGCTCGAAATAAAGCAGAGCGAAACCAGCGCGGGCTCAGTTTCGAAGCTAATTCAAGAGGGGCTAACCGACTTAAAAAAAGAACCAGCCTAGCTTTTAAAGAGTTCGTGGGCTGGCTAGCGATCTTTGTGGCCACCAAAAGCCCCTCTGTGCTGATAGGCAGAATTTCGATTTTCCAGTGATCCAGCAAAGGGAGGACTCGGCGCAGAAACTTCCCCTTTCGCAGGAAGGCATCGTGAGACATGAGAACCGCCCCAATAGGCATCAATGGATCCAAAATAAAAAACTCCTCGATCTGCTCGAGAGGATTATTTCCTCCATCAAGGAAAGCAAAGTTTACCTTTGGCAACCGCCCAGCATCCACCAAGGAAGGGATGACTTGCTGGGAGAAGCCACACACAGGGACAAACCGACGGCACAGCTCGGGTTGGTGAAAAAGCAGAGAGGCCTTCATCTCCTGATAAACTAATTTGGAGGCCTCGATTCCAAAAAGAATACCATCACCCCTCGCAAGAGCTCTGAGGATATGCAGGGTGCTCCCCCCACCCTTATATGTACCCACTTCAAGGCAGATTGGTTGTTCCGGAAGAAGACTGGTCACGGCTTCAAGAATGAGATTCCGCTCTGCTGAATTGAGTTGGCCTTCAAGAGGGGCAGAATTAGAAATGCTATTCATTTTTTCGGGAGGAAGCATTTAGTACGGATTGATAAATCTCCAAATGTTTGGATGCAATGAGGTTTGGATGATATCGTGACTTCATAAGATCTACGGATAAAGACGATGGCGGAGTTGGGTTATCGATCCAAGCTTTCACTGAACATTCAAGGCCCGGCCAATTGTCTACATCAAAAAGCTCCGCATCTTTAACACCTTCGACAATATCAAGAATCCCGCCGACCTTGGCTGCAAACAATTTTAATCCTCTAGCCAAGGCTTCAGCCACTACGAGGCCAAAGGCTTCTTCCACTGGAAAATGTAGAAGAGCTTGTGACGAATCCATAAGCTTAATAAGATCTAATTCCTGAAGCCTATCCTGAAAATCGAGCCAGACCTCCTGCTTCGCCTTAGCAACCTCCTCGAGAAAAATCTTTCCATAAGAGCTGCTTCCAACCGACCCGACAAATATGACCTGGAAAGAGGCGCCGCTATTATAAACGGACTTAAGCATTCTTAAGAGCTCCAGCGGTCGTTTATTCGGGGTAATCGCTCCAATTACGAGGAAACGAATGGGTTTTATGTAGGGCCGTGGGGTAGGAGCAGGGGAAAAGAAAGAGAGTCTAAGTGGGTTTGGCACGAGCCACGTTTTCCTCGCCAATGAACAGACGAGAGATTGAGTGTGGGTTGAATTACAAAAAACCCCATCAAACATGGGGAGAACAAATGTTTCCAGCTTGGCCTGAAGCCACCAAAAAGAAAAAACAGGTACTCTCGCAGCTCTTGAAATGGCGCGAATATTTCCATGAATGGTTAAAACCTTGGGGAAAGGGGCGATCGCCACTGAAATCGCACAGTCTCTCTCCGTTCCCTGTGCATGAATAATATCGGGCTGGATTTCCTGAAGTTTGCGTAGGACGGCAAAAATACATCCGACGTAACCAGTTCGGAGCCAGCCGATCTTCGGAACATACAGAGAGTGGAACCAAGTATTGTTAGAGAGCTTCGCGGGAGAGCCCATTCGAACTTGTGTGCAACTTATAATATGAATTTCAAGGCTCGGGATATTCATTAGGCCGGCGAGAATAGCTTCGGGGGCAGGGCCAAAATAGGGGTACGGCAAATCATATTGTCGGCAATGATCCCGATTGTCCGTGGTGATAAATCCAATCTTCATTAGTTGCGCCTAGTTTTGAATCGAGTCAGCTGATTTCCCTGAGAGGCCGGCCAATCTTTGAAGAAATGCCGCCACTGATGTGCCGACTTCAGAAATCTGTGATGCATAGTTGTAAAAGTGCTCGCGACTATCCGTAGTCTAGAAACCAACCTAGAGTGGCCTAGCTTCATTCATAGAAGGGGGAAATGAGTTGGAAATATGTGCCAAAATACACACCTATACAATGCCTGCCCTGAGAAGCATGGCAAGGGCCTCAAGTAACCCCCATACTTCCCCACAGCCTAGTTCGCATCTGGGTGGCATCAAAATAATCCTTTCCGCAGCGAACTATCTCCGTGCGGCAAGACTGACTCCAATGTTTCTTCTTCAGGAGGTCGGCCGTCAGAGAGGAGGCCATTTGCTCTTTGCTGAAGAAATTCAGACCCAAACGGTAGGAGCGCGTCAACTGCATCAAGGAACTCATGGGGTGACCCAAGGAAATCACCGGCAAGCCGGCGGCCAAATAAGTAATAAACTTTGTAGGAAAACTAAATTGATTATAGCGAGGATCTTCGTTTGTCGTTCCCATGGGGATGAAGCCCCAATCTAGGGATCGCAGGACTCTTCGTAATTCGGATTCGGAAACATGGCCGTACTCCCGCATCCAGGCAGGACGGAACCAATCCCTAGATCGGTAGGTGTGGGAGCTCCAAAGACAGAGTTCTAAGCCTAAAGGCAGAGCTGGCCTCAAAGTTTCGAGAATTCGCACAAATTCGCGAAACTCATCCTCTACTATAATGGTTCCCGTATAAGCGATTCGGATAGGGGCCCCAGGGATTTCAGGGGGCGGAGGGTTCTGCAGGAAAGCAAAGTCCTCGGGCTCCAGGCCGGCGTGCAACATCTGCTCTCCCGGTAGGCCGGTGCGGAGTTGGAGTTCCGCCAGCATCGGTAGGGAAGTGGCGTCGCGGGATTGTGCTTTCCGATAAAGGGATTCCTGGAAGGAGGCCATTAGCTTTGTGGTCCGGCCACCCAAAAGGCAAAGACGCGTTTGCGTATCGGGAAAATCCTGAATTGTGACGTGGATGGGGACCCGAGGAGATGGGCGCCAGATCTGGTTAAAAACCTGATGAAGGGGAAAGATAGACCATTCGTGTGGGATGACCCAAACCCGGTCTGGTCGGCTTTTGGCCAAAGCAGAGCGAAGAGAAACTGCAGCAAGGTAAGACCACCCCAGGTGCATCAACAAAGCCCTGATTCGAGTCCAACGCCTCTGGGGACACAAAAATCCAGGGGAAGCGTGGTCATGCTTATCCACCTTGAAGCCCTCCCCGCTCCAGCCACTAACTGATCCGGACGGCGTGGCGTGGGACCGGTGCACACTCCACCAATCCACTTTACCAGGAAATCCTCGAAGCATTTGACGAACCACTGCCGGACCTCCTCCTGGCGCATCTGGCGGAAACTCTGTTGCAATCAATAATCTCAAAGGATAATTCTCCAGAAAATATTATTCTCCAAATCGGGTTGGAAAAGACAGAAAGAAACCTTCCGCCTAGCGGATATTTTGAAGGTGGCCCCAAGAATGCTCATCGCCTAAAAACCATGCTTCGCCCTTATGAGCGCGACGAAAGAAGTATCATAAGGAAAAAGAATAAACCCAAGGTCAGCCAAAAAACCCAAGCCAAACGACGGCATAACAAATCCCGCAGGTCGATCTGGGCCGAGCAAAGGCCCCAAATATAAATCCACATGCCGGCTAGCAAGGGGGACACCGCCAAACACCAAACAAACAAAGAAAAATCGCGGGTAAAGTAAGCAAAGCTCAATGCCAACACCAAGCTTATAAAATCGAACACGGGGGCAAGGCGAATACAGGGCCAAATCAGTAAAACACCGGCGAAAACTGCAAATGCCCGATTCAAGGTGATAGCCACTAGCCAAAAAGCGACAGCGTTGGTGGCCGATGGCGGCCAGCAAATCTGACCCTTGGTCCACCATTCCACAAAGACGCCGTTTACCGTCAAAATCAGGCAGGCCAAGACAACAGTCCCCGAGGCGGTATAACTTAGAATTTTTAAAAAACGATCTGTCGCGAGGTCCCGCCGACCCTGTTCTGCCAGTTCGCTCAATCCGGCAAAAGAACTTTCAAAAAACTTCGACATAACCTGAGAGAAAGCCGTTGCGATTTTCGACCCGACATTCCAAGCAGCCACGCCCTCGAGGCCGAAAAGCCTGGAAAGAAAGGCCGACTGGACGAGGCCACCAAAGGTTGCAAACAGGGACCCGCTGGCGAAGGACGTGCTTTCCCGGAAGATTTGGGGAATCAAGCCCAACCAATCCTCACGACTCCTAAAAAGCTCGGTCGGCCGAGTATATTGGGCAACGCCAAGCCACGATAGCCCGGCCCCGATTAAAACTTGGAAGCAGTTTCCCGCTAGTATGGACCAAAGCCCCCATCCTGAATGAAAGCCCACCCATGTTATGCCAAAAGAGACCAACAAGGCCAATGAGTTCGCCAAATAGTTGTGGTCGTATACCTGCTTTGCCAAAAGAATAGAATTAAAGGGCCTAATGGGAAAACCAATGCCTACCAAAGTGCACTGGGCGAGGAAAAGATGACAAAAAAGATCCCGAAGGTCTCCCGAAATTTGAAAAAGGGCGGCAAACCATGATCCGGCAAAACCCACTAAGATGACGATGAAGCCCTGAATCGTTGAGATCAGCCAGGTGGCCCGGAAGCGGGGTGCAAGCTTTGAAAAATTATTAGTAGATACGAGTCCGACAAATTGGCGAATCGAAAGGGCAGATAAGCCTGCGTCGACTACAAGCAGATAAGTGCCCACCTGCGCGACTAAAAGCCATAAACCAAGCTTTTCAGGATTTTCGTAACGAAGGATCAAAGGTATTAGAAAAAATGTGTAGAGCGTTGCCGCGCCCAAATGGGCAACGGAAGTCACCAAGGTTCGCAAAAACCTGCCTTTCCTAGTGGATTTTGAAAAATAGATCATTGAAAGCTAGACTTCGTTTTCACGGGCGTGGGGATTAAGAACTCACAAGGGGAAGCACTCTTAGGGCTGCAGCTTCTGAAGATAACACCGCATAATCGCCCCTTGGAATATTTTGCTTTCGGTGGCTTCCTCATTTCGTGACGGATGGAATAGTGGCAGGGTCGTTGCGATAAATGGAAAAATCTTGATTCGACATGATCATGAGGAAGGAACGGTCTTGGGCTTTTGCAAGGGAAGAAGAAGGAGGAGGAGGGGAGCCCTTGAATTTTTCGCGAAGCTTTTTCAGCGGACTACTGTCGGCATTGGGCTGGGAAACTACGATGTAACTTGAAGAGGCCAAGGCCTGTTGTTTTTCCCAATCGGGAGTGGATCGGGTCCAGATCCATGTACGGCGGCCAGTGATGTGGCTAAGCAGGGGCTGATGTTCGTAATCCATCAAGTTGGCAATGTGACGAGGTTGGTAAAGAATAAGGTCGTCCGGGCCAGAATGAGCGCGGATCCATTCGGCAACCCTTAAGGTTACCACATCAGGGCGGGATAGGTACCAATACCCAACTCCACATCCGATAAAGAAAAAGGCCCACCAAACCGCTGCTGCTGAAACGCGTAAAAGAGCGGGGAATCTGCCAAAAACGCAACTTCCAGTTAGCCGAGCCATTCCTAAGCCAAAAAAAGCGGAAAAAACCACCAGATTGGGGAGGTTATAATAATTTTGCCAGGCAGATCCTTTTGCCCAAAGAAGCCAACTGACAACAAGGCTAAGCAAGAGATAGAACCACAATCGGGAGTGACAAAAATCACTGCGATTGTTCCAAGTCCTGATTAAACCGACCAAGGCAAAGGGGGCGGCAACAACGGGGATAATGTAGGCCAAATTATATCCTGCCAAAGAGGTCCAGAACGAAAAATTAAAGCGGGAAACTCCGGGCTGAATAAATCCCCTGAGATTCTCCCCTCCACACCAGTAGGGGAAATAAGCGCGATTCACCGAATCGATATACTGACCCCAGCCAACCAAAGGCAAAAGAATGCAAAAGCCCGCGGCCCACAATGCAGGACGTGAAAGGGCGCGTACGCCTTGTTGATCGATTAGCACAAAGAGAAAGAAGAGCCCAAGATGGACAAAGGCGGGGAACTTGAGGAGAAGGCCTAAAACAGCGATTAGAGAAAGCAGTGAAAGTGTTGTTAGGGAGGGGATCTGAGAATAACGAATGCAAATAAGCAAAAAGGCGAGAGTGACAAACTGAAGGAGTGTTTCGGGCATAAATGCGGTCGAGAGATACCACCCCATGGGAGTGAGCGCGAAAAGGAGGTTGGCCCAGAAATGTGCTTCTTCGGGGAGAGTCATTCGCCAGAGTTTTTGCAGCAACCAGAAGCTGAGAATCCAAAAAATTAAAGAGACCGATCGGCCTGCTAAATCCAAAGAAAATCCGGAGATTTTCGCCAAGGCCAAAACACAGAGGTTGTAGACGGGCAACTCCTGAACAAGGCGTGCGCTCAGATTCCCTCGCCAAGGAGCCACCGGATCCAGGCGAAGCCGTCCTTCTTCAATCATATTCGCCGTTAGGCAGGCGGTCTGGGCGTTGCGTGCGCCTTCCTGAACCGGTTGCAAAAGCGTGGGGAGTCGTATCAGAAGGCCGATCGACAAAAGCAGTGGAAAGGATGTGGAGGCCTTAAAGACGGAGCCCCAATTCACCTTACAAATCCTTGCGATAATCGCCTCGGCTGAAATATTTCTCCAGCCAGAGGTAAAGAACGATAAAGAGATAGCGACTGCCCATTTCCCTAATCTTCAATTTTGCAATCCCGTGGCGGCGATTGCGCCAGGTGATGGGAATAACAGCAAATGAGTAGCCGCGAATGATAGCTTTGAGGGGTATTTCGACCGTGAGGTTGAAGTGGGGCGAGAGAAAAGGGCGGAGGCCATCTAGGCAGGTTTTGCGGTAAGCCTTAAAGGCGTTAGTTGTGTCGTTCAGGCCGTGGCGAAAGAGCATGCGGATGTAAAAGTTTGCTAATCGATTCACCACCCACTTAATCGGCGGGTAGTCGATCGTCCCACCGCCTTTNATAAACCGACTGC
>JGI12547J11936_1000123_pt1 | contig 16869 bp, 20 predicted proteins | sample LakEriepJuly2011_2_FD_11936 | JGI IMG/M metagenome (IMG submission 11936)
ATAAAACTATTACGGTGGAATCTGACTGTAACTCAGTGAAAGCTCCACTTCTTGAAGTAATTATCACCCTCTTGGATTGGAGGGTGGCTTTGAGATAATTTCATATCGATCATTTTTATTTAGATGTGAACCAAGTTCGATCACCTCATCGCCAAAATGCTCAGAAAGTATGGAGAAATAATTTGTTAAGTCTTTTTCATCTGGGACTATCAATAAAACCTGATTGATCTGTGCTCGGATTTTGATGAATTCAGATAGAAACCACTCAGGCTTGATGCCAATCGGAAAACTCACCGCCCATTTAAGTTTCCTGCTATTTTGTATGTGATCGTAATCGGCTCGACCAATTAAATCTCTAAAACCAGGTGAACTGTATTTCGGTATTTTTGCCGTAGTAACTAGCTGGCGTTGAATATGTTCCTCTTTCACCACTCTTGCCGGAACAGCCGATTTGATAATATTCCAAATCCCACCTCCAAATCGGTCTCTGGTTGCTTCAATATGTTTGATCACACTCAGACTTAGTAAACCACTTGGTGAATTCAATTTTGAGATCATTTTAAGATTCTTTTGTTGATCGCTACTGCTTTTTCTAGCGATAATCAATCCCTCGGTATTACTCTTCCCAAACTCAACAATCACTTTTGTTCCAATAGTCGCCAACGAATCAAGTGTTTCAGGTACAAGATAATCGTAAATACCTTCTAAATATGAGACTGGGGTGTCAACTAAAACTGCAGCAATCGGTAAATTTTGAGAAGTTAAGCTACTTTGCTTTACAGGTTTTGGTGAATTTTGTCGCTTTAGTTTTAGTGGAGCGGCCACTGATTACTTTACTAACGCCTTAAGTGCAGCTGCACGATCAGTTTTTTCCCAAGTAAAATCAGGCAGTTCACGACCAAAGTGTCCATAAGCGGCAGTTTTTCCATAAATAGGTCTTAGCAAATTCAAATCACGAATAATCGCAGCTGGGCGCAAATCAAACACCTCTTTGACAGCATTGACTATCTTGGTCAGGTCAAATTTTTCAGTACCAAATGTTTCCACAAATAAACCAACCGGCTGTGCCTTGCCAATAGCGTAGGCAACCTGCACTTCACACCGATCTGCTAAGCCGGCAGCAACTACATTTTTTGCCACCCATCGCATTGCATAAGCAGCCGAGCGATCTACCTTTGATGGATCTTTGCCAGAAAAAGCACCACCACCATGCCTTGCCATACCTCCGTATGTATCCACAATTATCTTTCGGCCAGTTAAACCAGCATCTCCCATTGGTCCGCCAATTACAAATCGCCCAGTTGGATTGATTAGCAACTTTACAGATGATGTATCTAAAGACAACTGCGCAATAATCGGATCAATCACAAACTTCTTAATCTCTGGAGCTAACTTTTTCTCTAAATCTATGTCAGGGGCGTGTTGCGATGAAATAACCACAGTGTTCAATCCCACTGCCTTATCACCCTCATATTCAATAGTTACTTGCGTTTTTCCATCTGGCCGCAGATATGGCAAAGTGCCATCCTTGCGAACTTTTGTAAGTTGCTGAGCTAATTTATGCGCTAAAGAAATTGGTAACGGCATCAACTCTGGTGTTTCATTTGATGCATATCCAAACATGAGTCCTTGATCGCCAGCACCTTGCAGATCCAAAGGATCCACCGAGGCAGAAACGCGACTTTCAAATGCATCATCAACACCTTGTGCTATATCTTGAGATTGCTGACCAATCGATATTGAAACGCCACAACTATTTCCGTCGAAACCTTTATCTGATGAGTCATAGCCAATTTCTAAGACCGTATCCCGCACAATGCTCATTACATCTGCATAACCATTGGTTGTAACCTCGCCAGCAACATGAACCTGTCCGGTGGTAATTAAAGTTTCAACCGCCACACGACTCTTAGTATCTTGTGATAGTAGTGAGTCCAGAATGGCGTCAGAAATCTGATCTGCAATCTTGTCTGGGTGTCCCTCAGTGACTGATTCAGAGGTAAATAATCTATTCTTCATTGGCTCAACCTAACTTAGATACTAATTGGTCAAGCAATATGTCAGCGAGCGTGTCCTTACTTATTTCTGGAACCTTGATCACATTATTTGAATTATCAATNATAATTCCTTTTGTNTTTTCCTGCCCAAAAATAGCCCCATCTGAAACATCATTAACATAGATTAAATCNAAGTTTTTGCTNCTCAATTTTTCATGTCCACTCTTTTGCAAAGCATCTACGCTAGACATGGTTTCGGCTGCGAACCCNACTACTATTTGTCCCGGGCGCTTAATTTNAGCAAGTGACTTCAAAATATCAGGATTCTTTGCCAACTCAACTTTATCCAGAGATTCTTTCCTAATTTTACCCTCTGAATAGTTGACTACCTTTGCATCTGCGACAGCTGCGCTCATTATTAAAGCATCGCAATGCGGAAATTCAAGATTCAAAATCGCTGCCATCTCTTCTGCAGTTTCAACTGCGGTAGTTGTGATCCCATCGATATTGGGTAGATCAGAGTTGGCGATTACTAAATGTACTTGTGCACCCCTACTAGCTGCGGCCATAGCCAGAGCAAAACCTTGCTTTCCAGAGGATCGATTTCCAATGAATCGAATAGGATCAATTGGCTCTCGCGTACCGCCTGCGGTAATCAAAATCTTTTTCCCAATTAGATCGGCAGTTTGAGCAATTACTTTATCGATCTCAGCAATTATTCTTTCACTTTCTGGGTAACGACCAACTCCAACATCAGATCCAGTCATTCGACCTTCGTCAGGATTTATTACAACAAATCCCCGATTGCGCAAGATTTCAACATTGGCCACTGTTGCTGCATTCAGCCACATCTCAGTGTGCATCGCTGGTATCAATATTTTTGGTGCAGTGGAGGCCAAAACAATGTTTGTCAGCAAGTCATCTGCTCTGCCAGATGCGAGCTTGGCAATTAGGTCTGCAGTTGCTGGAGCTATAACAATAAGGTCATTAGCTTTTGCCATTGAAATATGAGGCACATTTTCTACATCACTCCATAGATCTGTAATAACTTTGCGGCCAGATAATGCTTCCCAGGTAGATTTGCCAACAAAATTTAAACTAGCAGCCGTTGGTACGACATCAACGATAAAACCATGATCTTGTAATCTTCGAAGCAAGTCACATGACTTATAAGCTGATATTCCACCAGAGACGCCTAGTAGAAGTTTTCGACCACGGGGGAACATGGTGATTATTTAGCCAGCTGTAGGGGTTTGCTTTGGCTCTAAATTTTCGATTGTAAGCAAGCCATCATTGATTTCGCGAAGCGCAATTGATAGTGGTTTCTCGTGAACATAAGTCTCTACCAGTGGACCAACATATTCCAGTAATCCTTCGCCAAGTTGTGAATAGTAAGCATTAATTTGGCGGGCGCGCTTGGCTGCATAAAGAACCAAACTATATTTTGATCCAGCTTTATCTAATAACGCATCGATCGGTGGATTTGTAATTCCATCTAGGCCTTGATTGCTCATGCGGTAATGCCCCTTTTTTAAAGAATGATTGTCTAGCGAAGGGCTAAAGATACCAGTTCAGCCACCGATTGATCTACTTGATGGTTAATCACCACATGATCAAACTCAGAAGCGGCTAATAACTCCTCTTTAGCTCGATCTAAACGGGCTTGCGTTGATTGTTCAGATTCTGTCCCTCGCTTGATTAATCTAGCCGTTAACTCCTCCCAAGAGGGCGGTTTAATGAAAACCAATATCGCATTTTTTGAATTCTTGCGCACCTGGCGAGCACCATTTAATTCGATCTCTAGAATCACATTTTTGCCATCCATCAATGCATCATCAACCGCTTTTTTTGGGGTCCCATATTTGGCACCTGCAAAGCTAGCCCATTCTAAAAAATCATTTTTAGCGATCATCTGATCAAACTTCTCATCACTGACAAAGTGATAATCCACTCCGTTTTGCTCACCCGATCTTATCTCTCTTGTAGTCGCCGAAATCGATATCCAAAATCGATCATCACTGCGAAGCTTGTTAGTAATTGTGCTTTTTCCAACTCCACTAGGCCCGGAGACAACCAAGAGTTCCCCGCTTTTGCGGGAGTTCTTTATCAATAGAAACTCCTGTCGTAGTAGTTCAATCTGCCTATGTCCTACCCCACCGATTCTACGTGAATTTGATATTCCGGTTCTATCTAAAATAACTTCTGCCCTTGTTTTGCCAATGCCTGGCACAGATTGCAGCAAATCAATTAGTTTCATGCGTAAGACAGATTTTCGCTCATCTTTGAATAGATCAAAAAAGAAAATCTCACCTTTTGTAACCATCTCTTTTACCTTTGCGCGCTCCTGTCGGGCTGAGACCGCGGCTTGACCAGCTTTTCTCCTAGACCTTCGGCTCAACCGTGGGGGCAACATGATTAACTCAAAGATTTTGCGATGTGTTCAATTTTTTCACGCATTTTTTTATCATTGCCATCCCAAGCACCCGTAATCGAACGACCTATTACAACAAAATTAGCTCCGGCATTAATGGCATCTTTCGGTGACATTACTCGAGCTTGATCACCTAGATCATCTCCTTCAACCCTTACACCCGGAGTTATTAAGATTGCAGATCCGGCAATCACACGCAATTGTGCAACCTCAAAAGGTGAGCAGACCAAAGAGGTAGCACCAGCTGCAAGGCTCAAACCCGCCCAATTTTTTGCCGTCTCTGAAATATTTTTAGCCATGCCCAAAGTAGAAAAATCATCTTCAGAAAATGAGGTTAGAACTGTAATTGCAGTTATTGATCCATTGGCAAGTGCCTGCTTAGCTGCTGAAATCATTTTACTGCCGCCTGAGGCGTGAACTGATAAAAATTTTGGCGATAAGGATGCTACTGATTCAACCGCACCTTTAACGGTGTTAGGTATATCGTGCAACTTTAGATCAAGAAAAAGTTTAAATTCATTCTCATTTTGCAGCTTTTCAATTCCGACTCTGCCGTGCTTTAAATAAAATTCTAGCCCTATCTTGAAATGATCAATTGAGTCAATGCTGGCTTTTATCCACTCTGATGCTTGGGTGAGATCCTTGGTATCAAGTGCAAGTATTACTGGTAATTTCATTAAACGCCCCGATGCGCAAAACCGATAGCATCACGAAAATCACTAAATCCTTTTTCTGTCAGTAAAGCAGACAATTCATTCTTGATAGAGAGCGCCGCTGTGGGATTGGAGAAACTCGCAGTTCCAATTGAAACTGCACTAGCACCGGCCAAAACTAGTTCAAATGCATCACGACCATTAGATACACCACCCATACCAACTATCGGAATGTTCGGAAATGCTTGATGCACTTGATAGATTGCACGCACTGCAACGGGCCTGATTGCCGGTCCAGATAATCCACCAGTTTTTCCAGCAAGCTTGGGCTTCATAGTATTTGTGTCAATCACCATACCAAGCAAAGTATTAATCAAAGCTAAACCGTCAACTCCAGCGTTGATTACTGAACTAGCGATTGCAACAATATCAGTTACATCTGGTGATAATTTAGCAACAATTGGCAGCTCTCCTCCGATATTTCTTCTAACAGCTTCAATAACCGCTATCGCACTTTCAGGATGACAAGCAAAAACCTGACCACGATTTTCAACATTAGGGCAGGAGATATTTACCTCTACGCACTAATACCTGCTACTGCTCTTAATCTACGAGCTAGAACGCCATACTCATCAACAGTTTCACCTGCAATTGAGACGATTACCTTCACCTTATTTTCAACCAACCAAGGAATATCATTTTCCAAAAATGCATCAATACCAGGTCCTTGTAATCCAATTGAATTAAGCATGCCGCTAGCAGTTTCTGCCATTCGAGGAGTTGCTCTGCCGGTACGTGGTTTAGTCATAATGGATTTTGTAACAACCGCACCTAGTTCGGTTAAAGGGAAGAATTGGGCCAACTCTTGCCCTGAACTAGCACATCCACTTGCAGTAAAAATTGGATTATTAAATCTCTTGCTTCCAATTTTGGTTGAAAAATCAAGCGCACTCATTTTACAAATGATCCAATACATCTTTTTTATCCCAGATAATCTGAGATCCGTCCATCACAGGTCCATCAATACAGGTTCTAACCATCTTCACACCACTTGGATCTTTAATGGGTACAACGCAAGTCATACAAACACCAATTCCACATGCCATTGCCTCTTCCACGGCACATTGATGGGCAATATCAAACTCTTCAGCAATTTTTGCTACTGCCGCAAGCATCCCCATCGGACCACATGAGTAAATAACCTCTGTGCCAAACTCTCTTAAAAGTCGCGGGATAGCTTCACTTATCTGCCCGTGTATACCTGTACTGCCATCATCAGTGGTTAACGTTAAGGAAGAGACACTACGTTTACCTTCTAGTGGTGCGTAAATTTTACTTGCAGTGCTTGCACCTAAAACCATATCAACTCTGCACCCTCGATTTTTCAATACCTCTGCTAGCGCAAAAAGTGGTGCTGATCCATAACCACCCCCAATCAACATAGTGTTCGCATTTGTTGTTGGAATCCCAAATGATGTTCCAAGCGGACCAACTAGATCAACAAAATCTCCTACATTTCTTGAACACAACCATTTGCTGCCTTGCCCGTAGGGTGCAATCACTAATTCAATACTGCCTCCCATAACGCCTTTATCAGTCGCACGATAAATTGCAAATGCTCGACGAAGAATTAATGAAGAGGCCTCGCCACCAATTGAGATCGCAACAAAATTGCCGGGCTTTGAATTTGCAGCCATTTCACCAACTGCAAAAACAATATGGTTATAAGGTCCTGCCTTTTTATTGCTAATGACTTCGGCCTGCATTTGCATGGCGCTCTTGTTTATTTTCTGTGTGCTCATTTACTCATCCACTCTTGCAATGATTTAATAGCAAAATCACTATCTTGTAGGGCGCTGATACCAGCCACTGCCGCTTTAAATCCCGGTATTGTGGTGATGCAAGGTACTGACCTAGATACAGCTGCCGTCCTAATTAAAAAACCATCCTGTCTGGAACCACGTCCCAATGGAGTATTTATCACCAGCTGCACTAGTCCTTGCGTAATTATTTCACTAGATGACGGCTGATTTGAAGTTGGGTCTGAATTCTTTCTCACTTTTTCAGAAGGTATACCTTTTTCTTGCAAGAATTTGTGTGTACCTGCGGTGGTATAGATCTTAAATCCGATCTGGTGAAGATCACGCGCTGCCCTCCAACCTTGCTCTTTATCTTTCTGTGATAGTGAGATAAAGACAGCACCAGACTTAGGTAGCGGACCAAAAGCTGCGGTCTGACTTTTAGCAAATGCTAAACCGAAATTATTTGCTATTCCCATTACCTCACCAGTTGATTTCATCTCCGGACCTAGAACTGTATCCACTCCAGAACCATCGATTCTCCTGAATCTATTAAAAGGCAAAACCGCCTCTTTCACCGACACCCCATTTGCTTTACCATCACCAGCAGCTGGAAGAATCTTATCTTTTCGCAGATCCGCTATAAGTTTTCCAGTTGCAATTAATGCTGCTGCCTTTGCGAGGGGAACCCCAGTTGCTTTTGCCACAAATGGCACGGTCCGAGATGCTCTTGGATTAGCTTCTAAAACATACAACTTCTGCGGGTTTAGGGTGACCGCAAATTGGATGTTTATCAGACCTCTAACTCCTACATCTTTTGCAATTTTCTCTGTCGCTTGCCTGATCTCAGCTAGCAAATCTTTATCTAAGGATGTACTCGGTAGCACGCAAGCAGAATCACCCGAATGTACCCCTGCCTCTTCAATATGCTCCATTACACCTGCTAAGTACAACTCATCTCCGTCATATAAAGCATCAACATCAATCTCAATTGCGTCATCAAGAAACTTATCAATAAGCACTGGGTGATTTGGGGTGATTGCTGTTGCCTTCTCAATAAACCCACGCAGGGACTCTTCGTCATAAACAATTTCCATACCCCGGCCGCCTAATACATATGAAGGTCTAACCAAAACTGGATAACCAATGCCAGCAGCAATTTTTGCTGATTCATCATAAGAATTTGCCATGCCAAATTTTGGAGCTGATAAATTATTTGCTTTAAGTAATTCCCCAAATGCTCCACGCTCTTCAGCTAGATCAATAGCGTCAGGTGAAGTTCCCAATATTGGTATGCCAGCCTCTAATAAACCACGTGCTAGACCTAATGGAGTTTGGCCACCAAGTTGTGCGATGACACCTAAAACTGGACCAGCAGCATATTCAGCAGCGATTACCTCTAAAACATCTTCCAGGGTTAATGGCTCAAAATATAATCTATCTGAAGTGTCGTAATCAGTTGATACAGTTTCAGGATTGCAGTTGATCATAATTGTTTCATACCCAGCCTCTCGCAATGCAAATGAGGCGTGCACACACGAGTAATCAAACTCAATTCCTTGACCTATTCGATTTGGTCCACTTCCTAAAATAATTACTGCTGTTTTAGTTCTGGGAAGTACCTCACTCTCTTCATCATAAGCGGAGTAGTAGTAAGGAGTCAGCGCTGCAAACTCACCAGCGCAGGTGTCTACTGTTTTATACACTGGATGCAACTTGAAATTATTCCTAGCAATTTTCACTTGGCTTTCTTCAGTATTACGCAGATTCGCTATCTGTGCATCTGAAAATCCCATCATTTTTGAAGCCCTAAGAAGATCCTTGCTCAGTTCAGCAGATTTTGAAACGAGATCAGCTTGGTGATTTATCTGATTAATCTGTTCTAAAAACCATCGATCAATTTTAGTCGCTTGGTAAACCTCATCTACTGTTGCACCATTCGCCATCGCCATCTGGACTTGCTGCAACCTAAACTCAGTTGGTATTTGAATTTTTTTCAGCAGATCATCCTTATTCATCTGCTGCCATGTGAAAGTTGCTCCCACTTTTTCTAATGATCGCATCGCTTTTTGCAGTGCCTCTGGGAAACTTCTGCCAATCGCCATTACTTCGCCAACACTTTTCATAGTCGTTGTTAAGCGAACATCAGCCTCAGGAAATTTTTCAAAGGCAAACCTTGGAACTTTGACCACGACATAATCAAGTGCTGGTTCAAATGATGCTGGAGTTGACTTGGTAATGTCATTATCAATCTCATCTAATGAATAACCTATAGCCAATTTTGTTGCAATCTTTGCAATTGGAAATCCAGTAGCTTTTGAAGCCAAAGCTGATGAGCGTGAGACGCGGGGATTCATCTCGATAACAAGTATCCGACCATCATCTGGATTCACTGCAAATTGAATATTGCAGCCACCGGTGGCCACGCCAACCTCACGAATAATCGCAATCGAAAGATCACGTAATTTTTGATACTCAACATCGGTCAAGGTCATTGCTGGAGCCACCGTAATTGAATCACCAGTATGAACACCCATAGGATCAACATTTTCAATGCTGCAAACAATCACTACGTTGTCATTATGATCTCGCATTACTTCGAGCTCATATTCTTTCCAGCCGATGATTGACTCTTCCAACAAAACTTCTGTAGTTGGACTATGACGTAAACCTGCTCCTGCAATCTGTTGTAAATCAGATTCGTTGTAGGCAATTCCAGAACCAAGCCCACCCATGGTAAAAGATGGCCGCACTACCACTGGATATTTCAAATCGAGTGCAGCAACCAGACATTCTTGCATTGAATGACATATTTTAGAACGTGCTGATTGTCCACCAATTGTTTCCACGATTTTTTTGAATACTTCACGATCCTCACCACGCTTTATGGCATTTACATCTGCACCAATTAACTTGGCGCCGTATTTTTCAAATGCACCACGTTCATGAGTGCCATGGCAGCATTAAGTGCGGTCTGACCTCCCAATGTTGCTAAAACAGCGCTAGGTCTTTCTTTTTCTAAAATCTTTTCGATTACTTCAGGTGTGATTGGTTCGATGTATGTCGCGTCTGCAAACTCTGGATCAGTCATAATTGTTGCTGGATTCGAGTTAATCAAAATCACTCTAATTCCCTCAGCTCGCAAAACTCGACAAGCTTGGGTTCCAGAATAATCAAACTCACAAGCCTGACCAATTACAATCGGACCACTTCCTATTACCAAAACACTTTCGATTGATTTATCTCTAGGCATTGTTTTCCCTAAGGCCTAGCTTTGGTGTTTGCATTAAATCTACAAATCTTTGGAATAAATATGATGCATCATGTGGTCCAGCACATGATTCTGGGTGGTATTGAACAGAAAAAGCTGGAACTGAGATTAATTCCATGCCCTCAACCACTGAATCATTTAATGAAATATGAGTTACTCGCCCATTTCCATAGACAGTATTGAAGTCATGATCCTTAGGCGCAGAGACAGCGAAGCCATGGTTTTGGGCAGTGATCTCAACTTTCCCAGTTGTTAAATCGATCACCGGCTGATTTATGCCCCTGTGTCCAAATGGTAATTTATAAGTTTCAAAACCGAGNGCTCTACCTAATATTTGATGACCAAAACAGATTCCAAAAAATGGTATNTCCTCCTGTAANACTTGGCGAACTAATTCAACAACTGCTGTCATAGTTGAAGGATCACCTGGCCCGTTGGAAAGAAATACTCCATCAGGTGATAAGGATTTGATTTGCTCAAAGGTGGTATCCAGTGGCAGGACATGAACCTGAATACCTAGATTGGACATCGCCCGTGGTGTTGCTGACTTGATACCAAGATCAATAGCTGCCACTTTAAATCTTGTAGCAACTCCCTTTGGTGGATTTACTACATAAGGTTCTTTTGTCGTTACATCTGCTGCGAGAAATGCACCACTCATTACTGGTACTTGTCTAACCTTAATTACCATCTCATCTCTTGTAAGAGTTGTATCACTAAAAATACCCACTCGCATCACACCACGATCTCTTAAGTGCCGAGTAATCGCCCTGGTATCCACACCTTGAATTCCTACAACTTGAGCATCAATCAACTCTTGTTCCAAAGTTTTCTCACTTCGCCAGTTACTAGCAATTGGAGATGGATTTCGCACCACAAATCCTGAAACCCAAATCTTTTCTGATTCCTTATCTGCGGTATTAACTCCAGTATTACCCACATGCGGAGCAGTCATAATCACTATCTGCTTGTGATATGAGGGATCAGTTAATGTCTCCTGATACCCAGTCATACCAGTTGAAAACACAGCCTCGCCAAAAGTCTCACCACTTTTTGCCCAAGAAAATCCTTCAAAAATCCGGCCATCATCTAAGACTAGATATGCAGGTGAGCGTCTAATCATTAATTTTTCATTCTTGAACTACTAATTCTCGATTTGCTACTACTTGTTTGCCGTTATAGAAGACATCAATAACAGTTGTTGGTAACTGCATCCCACCAAAAGGGGTGTTCTTACTCTTTGAACGCAAACTCTTTGGATTAACCTGCCAAGTTGCGGATGGATCTATCAATATTAAATTCGCTGGCTGATTTGCTGCAATCTCCTGCCCCTGTTGTTGGTAGCCGGCAATCTGCGCTGGTTTAATTGACATCCGATTTACCAGATCAGACCAACTCATCAATTTACTTTCAATCATAGTTTTGACTACCACCGACAATGCAGTTTCAAGACCCACCATGCCAAAAGCTGCTGAATGCCATTCACAATCCTTGTCCTCTGTGGGGTGTGGTGCATGATCAGTTGCCACAATATCAATAATTCCTTCAGCCAATCCTTCACGCAATGCCATTACATCCTTTTGAGTTCTAAGTGGTGGGTTAACCTTATAAATTGGATCATAATTTTCAACTAAATCATCGGTGAGCAGAAGGTGATGTGGCGTGACCTCTGCTGTGACTTGTATGCCACGTGCTTTGGCCCACCTAATGAGATCCACTCCCCCAGCGGTTGTTACATGGCAAATATGTAATCGTGATTGCACATGTTCGGCTAGCAGAATATCTCTTGCAATAATCGCCTCTTCGGCAATCGCTGGCCAACCTTTTAAGCCAATTCGAGCTGAAACACTTCCTTCATTCATCTGTGCATCAACGGTTAGACGAGGCTCCTGTGCGTGCTGGGCAATAATCCCATTAAAGGTTTTTACATATTCAAGTGCTCGGCGCATGATTAGTGGATCTGATACACATTTTCCGTCGTCACTAAATATTCTTACCTTGGCAATCGAATCAGCCATTGCACCAATTTCAGATAATTTCTCACCATCTAATCCCTTAGTTACTGCGCCAATCGGATTCACATCGCATAATCCAGCCGCCTTACCCAAACGATAAATCTGCTCCACAACACCAGCTGTATCAGCTACTGGATTTGTGTTTGCCATTGAAGAGATAGCGGTGAAGCCACCAGCTGCTGCAGATTTTGATCCAGTTAATACTGTTTCAGCATCTTCTTGTCCTGGTTCACGCAAATGAGTGTGTAAATCAACTAAACCAGGAAGCAGCATCTTGCCGGTGGCATCGATAGCCTCTTTTATTTTTGTTCCTGCAGCCGGACTAACTTTGGTAATTAATTCACCATTAATCTGCACATCAACCACATCGCCATTTGCTAGTTTTGCATTAATGATATTGATCATTTGCTATCTCCTAACGGGGCGCCACCCAGTAATTCATAAAGGACAGCCATTCTCACCGCTACACCGTTCTTCACTTGGTCAATAATTACTGATTTAAGATCGTCGGCGCTTTCTGCTGAAATCTCTAATCCCCGATTCATCGGTCCTGGGTGCATAACTATTGCATTTTTCGCCAACTTGGAGAGTCGAGCAGAATTTAAACCATATCTGCGTGAGTACTCCTGGGCGGATGGGAAGAATGAATCAGCCATGCGCTCTAATTGAATGCGAAGCATCATAACTACATCACACTTAGAAATTTCACTATCAAAGTCATAGGAAACCTTACTGGCCAATCGCTAACTCCAACCGGCAATAAAGTTGGCGGAGCCACTAAGGTTATTTCTGCACCAAGTTTGGTAAGCAGCAAAATATTACTTCTTGCAACTCTTGAGTGAAGAATGTCTCCCACAATCAATACTTTAATTCCCGATAAATCTTTTGAATCCGGCCTTAGATGCTGCTTTATGGTGAAAGCATCTAGCAAGGCTTGAGTTGGATGCTCATGTGTTCCATCTCCAGCATTTATCACCGCCGCTTGTATCCACTGCGTATCAGCTAATCTCTTAGCCGCACCAGAGCTGCCATGCCTGATTACAACCGCATCCGCGCCCATTGCTTGCAGGGTTTGGGCGGTGTCTTTCAAACTTTCACCCTTACTTACTGATGAACCTTTAGCCGAAAAGTTGATTACATCTGCAGATAAACGTTTTGCTGCTGTTTCAAAACTTATTCGCGTTCTAGTTGAATCTTCAAAAAATAGATTGACAATCGTTTTTCCACGCAAAGTGGGAAGTTTCTTGTTTGGACCATCAGTGATCTGCGCCAATTCCTTTGCTGTGGCCAGCAGATTTAACGCCTGCTCCTTTGAAAGATCTGCCGCTGAAAGTAGGTGCCCGGAGATCATTTGATCAGCTCCACAAGATCTTCCTCGTCATACTCCGACAAGTGCACCTTTACACTCTCATTAATTGAAGTTGGTATATTTTTGCCAACATAATCTGCACGTATCGGCAGTTGCCTATGGCCCCGGTCTACCAAAACCGCCAATTGAACACTCTTTGGTCTACCCAACTCACCGATCGCATCAAGTGCTGCTCGGATTGTTCTGCCTGAAAATAAGACATCATCAACTAGAACTAGATCTTTGCCTTCGATTCCACCAGGTGGCAGTTTTGTAGGAAGTAAGGGTTTTGGTGGCCTAAGTCGGAGATCATCTCTATGCAGAGTGATATCTAAAACACCTACTGCAACTGCGCCCTCAATCTCACCGATAAAAGCTGCAATTCGATCAGCAAGGTATGCCCCTCTAGTGGGAATTCCCATTAAAACTAAATTATTTATTCCTTGATTATGTTCAAGAATTTCATGTGAAATACGTTTGATTGCGCGATCGATGTCTGCGCCAGATAGCAAAATACCCATTTACTTCTCCTTCGCCGCCTCTCTGGACGGATCGTTAAAGGAATCGCCGTATATTAGCAGAGAGTCTGTGGATAATAAAATCACCAAATTCCTGGTGTGGCTACCCTGCGCAGATGAATAAAAACAACCCAGCAGATCGCTTAAGAATAATCAGAAAATCAAAAGGGTGGAGCTTGCAAGATGTAGAGCGTCATTCAAATGGAAAGTGGAAGGCGGTTGTGATCGGTTCCTATGAAAGAGCTGATCGAGCAATCTCTCTAAAAAAAGCAATATTACTAATGGAGTTCTATCAAGTGCCCATAACTGAGTTGTTCCCAGACTCTTCACCCCAGGTGATTGCCAGAAGCTTGAGTTTAGATCTTCATAAGTTAAGCCAGCATGAAGGATCAACTGCACAAAGCCTTCGCAAATTCACTAAATCAATAAGTGATCGCCGTAAAGACTGGAACGGTCAACTGCTAACCATTAGGGCAAATGATCTACAGTTCCTAGCCCTCTTACTTGGTATTGATGAATCAACAACACTTGATTACTTAGCAGAGGCAAATTTGCTGAACGCCTAAATAGCGATTGAATCCTTAAGCTTAATAATCCTTCCTAGGACACCATTTATATAACTTGAGGATTCATCGGTCGATAATGATTTTGCCAGTTCCACAGCTTCATCACATGCAACCTGTAGATCTACTGCGCTCTCCCAAAGAATTTCATAAATCGCGATTCGAAGAATATTTCGATCAATCGGTGGCATTCGATCCATATCCCAACCTTGGGCGTAGGTAATTATTAATTCATCTATCTTGTTTATGTGCTCAGCTACTCCCGCTAGCAAAACCATTACATACGGCTCTTGGGATAGTTCAGTAGCACCCCTCGTTTTGAAAAGTTCCACCGCGTCAGCTTTCTTGATATCCCCTTCATAGAGGAAATCCAATGCCCGCTTACGAGCCTTACTTCGGGCAGACATTATTAGTTTGCGCGTCCTAGATAGGCACCAGTTCGAGTGTCTACTAAAACTTTTTCATCCTGCTTTATAAATAATGGGACTTGAATAGTGATTCCTGTTTCAACAGTTGCTGGCTTTGTTCCGCCAGAAGAGCGATCACCCTGCAACCCTGGTTCGGTATATGTAATTGTTAATTCAACCGAAGCTGGCAGCTCAAGAAATAAGGGATTGCCTTCATGCATTGCCACAATTGCATCAGCATTTTCTAGCAAATAATCCACTGCCTCACCTACTGTTTGCTTACTTATTCTAATTTGATCATAGTTAGTTGAATCCATGAACATGAAATCTTCACCGTCTCGATATAGATACTGCATATCTCGTTTTTCAACTGATGCCACTTCAACTTTAATTCCAGCATTAAATGTTTTTTCAACAACTTTTCCAGACATTACAGATCTCATCTTGGTGCGCACAAATGCACCACCTTTGCCCGGCTTTACATGTTGGAATTCAATAACATTCCATAATTGACCATCAAGATTTAAGGTCATGCCGTTTTTTAAATCATTTGTTGTTGCCATTTTTTCCTATTCGCTATGCTCAATTGAAAGATTACTTAAAATTTACTACCAAATCCTACCTTGTTAACCAACCAACTTTTGCATTGCAATCAGCGCTAGGTGATAACTTTCAACCCCGAATCCCGCGATAGATCCTTTCACTACCCCACTAATTACTGAGGTATGACGAAACTCCTCTCGAGACAAAGGATTTGAAAGATGAACCTCAATAACCGGTGCAGTCAGCATGGTTACTGCATCCCTTATCGCATATGAATAGTGCGTGAAGGCGGCAGGATTGAAAATTAATGGTTGTTTCTTATCAGCAGCCTCATGAATCCAAGATATTAATTCACTCTCACTATCACTTTGTTTGATCTCTACATCCATGCCCAACGATTTAGCCTTCTCTTCGATGGCTTTTTTCAGTTGCGGGTAATCCATATCCCCATAATGTTTTTGTTCTCGCAGGTCCAATCTTGAAAGATTAGGACCATTTAAAATGAGAATTTTCATGAGCTAATTCTCTCATAAACCTTAGCTAGATGTGTCGGTGAAACATCTTCAAACCAGACTGGTTTGCCAATCTTGCTAATGCCAATGAAGCGTAACTTCACTTGCTTAACTTTTTTATCCTTTGACAGTGCTTGTAGGAGTTGCGGCCATCTTTTTTTAGGGTAAGTAATTGGCAAATTGAAATTTTGTAGTATTTCTCGATGAAGTAATACAGCATCATCTGAAAGATTTGCTAAATCACGGCTTAATTCAGCTGCAAAAACCATGCCAATACTTACCGCTTCACCATGGCGTAATTTATAGGAACTATCCTTCTCAATCGCGTGGCCAAGAGTGTGCCCATAATTTAAGATTTCGCGCAGCTTGCTTTCCTTGAAATCCTTTGAGACTACGTAAGCTTTTACTTGAACTGATCTATAGATAAGCTCCTCATAATCGAGGAACTCATCTTGCACTAAATTTAAGATCTTATAATCTGAAATAAACCCACATTTAATTACCTCTGCCATACCTGCTGATAGATCCCTGGTTGGTAATTTTTCTAAGAAATTTGTATCTATCAGTACCTCTGAGGGTGAATAAAAAGACCCAATCAAATTCTTGCCCGACTTGGCATTGATCCCAGTTTTTCCACCTACTGCTGCATCAACCATTCCAGCAAGTGATGTCGGAAATGCATACCAAGAGATACCGCGAAGCCAAGTAGCGGCAGCAAAACCCGCAAGGTCAGTTGTAGCTCCTCCGCCAAATCCTATGATCGCATCACCGCGTTTAATCCCAATTGCTGCACATTTAGTCCATACGCGATC
>JGI12547J11936_1000130_pt1 | contig 16504 bp, 14 predicted proteins | sample LakEriepJuly2011_2_FD_11936 | JGI IMG/M metagenome (IMG submission 11936)
CGAGCCGCTCCATCTCCATATCCTTCTCGTTCGAGAGCTGATTAAACTTCTGCTCATAGCTCGAGATGATCTCGCGGATTTTGATCCGGATCGGACTGGGATCGATTTCGATGTGGTTGTAGACGTCGGCAATCTTGCGAAGCAGCGTCTTGGTGATCTTACGGTTGGCCGGAATGATAATTTCACCCGTCTCCGCATTGACCACGTCCAAGGGAATCTTTTCGTTAAGCAGGATATTCGAAAGCGCTTGAGTCAGCTCTTCCTTCATCTCCGCATGCTTCTTGATGTACTTGTCATCCACGCCCTTGGCATGCCGTTTGGCTTCGCCCGGAGCTAATTTGATAACGTCTTTCTTCAGAGCCCCGCCTGTCGTCTTTACATCCATCACGATTCCCGCGGAACCGGAGGATACGACCAAGGAGCTATCTTTTACATCAGCCGCCTTTTCACCGAAGATGGCACGGAGAAGACGCTCTTCTGGCGCCAATTCCGTCTCACTTTTCGGGGTAATCTTGCCAACGAGGATATCGCCTGCCTTAACCTCCGCACCGATGCGCACAACGCCGTCAGTCCCTAGGTTTTTCAAGGCTTCATCCCCAACATTAGGAATGTCCCGCGTGATTTCCTCAGGACCAAGCTTGGTGTCCCGAGCAGAAATCTCAAACTCCTCAATATGAATGCTGGTGTAAACGTCTTCCTTCACCAAACGCTGGCTGAGCAGAATTGCGTCTTCGAAGTTGTAACCGTGCCAAGGCATAAACGCGACGACCACGTTCCGGCCTAAGGCCAACTCTCCTTGATCAGTGCAAGGACCATCCGCAATGACCATTCCTTTGGTCACCCGCTGGCCAACTTTCACCACAGGACGCTGGTTGACGCACGTTCCGTTGTTCGAGCGCATAAATTTGAGAAGATCGTAAACGTAGACGCCCTTTTCAGGGTCGGTTTTCATCCGCTTACGGTTTTCAGGCGCCTCGCCATCCTCAGTCACAATGACCTGACGCGCGGTGACCGAGGCAACTTTGCCCGGGCCCTCACTCAAAATCATCGCGTGGGAATCGCGAGCTACCTTCGATTCCATTCCAGTTCCGACGACCGGCGCCTCGGAAATCAGCAAAGGAACCCCTTGGCGCTGCATGTTTGAGCCCATCAAGGCTCGGTTGGCGTCGTCGTGCTCGAGGAACGGAATCAAGGATGCCGCTACCGAGACCAACTGTTTCGGAGACACGTCCATGTAATGGACCTTATCCGGCTCAACTTCTAAGAATTCGCCACGATATCGCACCGAGACACGCGGCGAGGTAAACTTCCCGTGACCATCCACCGCCGTGTTGGCTTGGGCCACGATAAAGTTCTCCTCTTGATCTGCCGTGAGGAAATCATACTCCTCCTTCACGCGACCATTTTCTACTTTGCGATACGGGGTTTCGATAAAGCCGAATTCGTTAATTTTACCGAACGTCGAAAGACTCGAGATCAGTCCGATGTTCGGACCTTCTGGAGTTTCGATCGGACAGATCCGCCCGTAATGGGACGGATGCACGTCACGAACTTCGAAGCCCGCACGCTCCCGGCTTAGACCCCCGGGTCCAAGCGCGGACAAACGCCGCTTGTGAGTCATTTCGCTCAAGGGATTGGTTTGATCCATCAATTGAGAAAGCTGACTGCGCCCGAAGAAATCCCGAATCATCGCGGAAAGTGCTTTCGGATTGATCAGTTTCTGCGGTGTCATTCCCTCGGTATTCACATCAAATAGGGTCATCCGTTCTTTCACCAGTCGCTCGGTACGGCTTAAACCCGTTCGGCACTGATTCGAAAGAAGCTCACCCACCGTACGAACACGGCGGCTGCCCAAATGATCGATGTCATCCGTGGTTCCCTCACCCAACCGAAGATTGATCAGGTAACTCGTCGCTGCGACCACGTCCTCACGAGTGAGAATACGGGTCAGAAGATCGGTCTGCAGACCTAGCTTCTGGTTCAGTTTATGCCGACCCACACGACCAATGTCGTAGCGTTTCGGATCAAAAAAGAGCCGCTTGAGTAGTGCTTTGGCATTCGTCACTGTCGGTGGATCGCCAGGGCGCAACCGCCGATAGATTTCTTTTAAGGCTCCTTCGGTATCCTTCGTCGGATCTTTTTTCAAGCACTTCAAGATCGTATCGTCGACGCGAATGTCGACCACCTCTGCGCTTTTCATTCCTAAGTCGAGAAGTTGGCGAACCACTCCCTTGGTCAAAGGCTCAAAGGCACGCGCCACCACCAAATCTGCATTGGCCGTGTCTCGCACCTCTTTAATCAAAACCTTTTGACTCAACTCATTTTCTTCAAGATCTTCAGCCAACTTGAGATTCTCAAGTCGGTAAAAGAGCGAGATAATCTCTTCGTCCGTGCTGTAGTCCAAGGCACGTAGAAGGGTGGTCAGAAGAAACTTGCGACGCCGTTTCCGACGATCCAAGTGAACATAAAGTAAGTCGGAGGTATCGTAAGAAACCTCCAGCCAAGAACCCCGATCCGGGATAATCCGATAGCTATGCAGCAACTTTCCGTTGGCATGCACGCTGGATTCAAAACAGATCCCGGGGGAACGATGGAGCTGGCTGACAATCACCCTCTCCGCTCCGTTCACCACAAAGGTTCCCTGTTTCGTCATTAAGGGGAGCTCCCCCATGTACACCCTCTCTTCAATCGTCGATCCGTCGTTATGCAAAACGAAGGTCACGTAAAGAGGAGCGGCATAGGTTACTCCTTCGCGCAGGCACTCGATCGGCCCATTCTTGGCCTTGCCGAGTTCGTAATGACTAAAATCAAGTTTGATCTTCTCGTCATATGACTCAATCGGGAAGACCTCACGGAAGACGGCTTGTAAACCGACGTCGCTCTTCCGTTGCTTCGGGTTAGTGCCTTCTTGGAGGAAGGCACGGTAAGAGTCTAACTGAACCTCCATGAGGTTCGGCATCTCCACCGTCTCGGGCAACCGCCCGAAATTTACCCGCTCGACTTTGGTCGATTTTGCCATGCTGCGTACTCCTTATCCCAGTTTCCTGGGGATTGGTTTATTTGACTTCTACTTTAGCGCCTGCGGCTTCGAGCTTCTTTTTAATCTCAGCAGCCTCTTCCTTGGTTGCACCTTCCTTCAGGGTCTTCGGTGCACCTTCGACGAGTGCTTTGGCGTCGGCGAGGCCGAGTCCAGGCACCACAGTGCGAACTTCCTTGATGACGCCGATCTTATTGGCACCAGCGTCCTTCAAGACGACTTCAAAAGTTGTCTTTTCTTCCGCGGGAGCAGCACCACCTGCAGCGGCACCACCAGCGGCGGCAACGGCTACGGGAGCAGCTGCGCTCACACCCCATTTATCTTCAAGTTTTTTGACCAGTTCCGACGCTTCAAGAACGGTTAATCCGCTCAAGGTCGTCACTACTTCTTCTAGATTTACTGCCATTTTGTTTCTCCTTCCCCTGCTCGTTGTTTCCAAGAGCTGAGGTGTTCAATGTTTGCCTTGGTTAGCCGATCACACCCGTGATCGAATTATCCCGGAAAGGCTCCCGGGCTAACACGAGGTTGTTGCCTTTCATCTACAGATTACGCACCCGCTGCCGGGGCTGCCTCCGCTTTGCTCTTCATAACGCGAGCCAAACGAGCTCCAGGTTCCGCCAAAAGGCGGGCCAAGGTCGAAGCCGGCGCTGAAATCGCTCCCAAAAGACGAGCTCGCAAAACTTCGGCTGAAGGAAGATCTGCCAACATCACAATATCACTCACCCCTAAGACCTTCCCATCCATCAACCCAGAACGAAGACTCGGACGGGTGAACTCAGCTTTAAAGGTCTTGATTACCTTGGCCGCCGCAGGCGCATCTTTTCCGCCAGAAACAATCGCGGTTTGTCCGGTTAAATCCTTGCCTAATCCCGCTAACACTTCTTCCCCAATGGCTCGCTTGAAGAGTGTGTTTTTCACTACCTTCACTGCGGCACCCACCTTGCGCAGACGGCCACGCAGCTCAGAAAACTCAGCCACTTTCATCCCGGTATAATCCAGCACGATGAGGTAAGGAGAGGACTTGACCCACTCCCGAATCGTATCGATGACTAATGCTTTTTCTTCTTTCATAAAAATCTTTCCTTCTAGTCGTCCGAACCAGCCGCAGCATCTGCCACAGCCAACGGAATTCCTGGCGAAAAGGTTGCCGAGAGAACACAGTTCTGCAGGTACTTGCCTTTCGCCCCAGCCGGGCGTGCCCGGGAAACCGATTCGATCACCGCATTCACATTTTCACCCAGCGCTTTATCTTCAAAACTCAATTTTCCGCAGCTGACATGCAGGTTCGAACCTTTATCAATTTTAAATTCCACTCGCCCTGCCTGACACTCTTTCACCGCTTTCGCGGTATCCTCGGTCACCGTCCCAGTTTTCGGATTAGGCATCAAGCCACGTGGTCCGAGGACTTTGCCAAGCTTCCGGACTTCGATCATCGCATCCGGAGTCGCAACCGCGACGTCGAAATCGGCCCAGCCCTCCTGCACCTTCTTGATTAAATCCGCATAGCCTACGGCAACGGCGCCCGCAGCTTTACCCGCCTCGGCAGCTGCGCCCTGGGCGAATACGATCACTCGGACAGTTTTTCCCGACCCATGGGGCAAGCTCACCGTGCCGCGCACCACTTGGTCGCTCTGCTTGGGATCCACACCCAAATGAAACGAAAGATCTACGCTCGGGTTTCCCTTGCTCTTGCCCGCCGGCATCTTCTTCAGAAGAGCCACTGCTTCGGTCACATGATAACGCTTCTTCGGATCCAACAATTTGCTGGCTTCCGTGAATCGACGACTTGGTTTCTTGGCCATAGACAAAATCTCCTTAGTCCGCAATCTCCAGCCCCATTTGACGAGCCGTTCCTGCAATCGTGCGGAAAGCAGCTTCGTCCGAAGCCGCGTTCAAATCGTTACGTTTGATCTTCACAATATCCATCACCTGCTTTTTTGTGATCTTTCCTACCTTCAAACGGTTTGCCTCTTTCGATCCTGAGGCAAGACCTGCTGCCTTTTTCAATAGCACAGAGGCCGGAGGGCTCTTCGTAATGAAAGTGAAGGTCTTATCCTTATAAACCGTAATCACCACGGGGAAAATATTCCCAGCCTCCTTGGCCGTCCTGGCGTTAAACTCTTTGCAAAACGCCATGATATTCACGCCCTGCTGACCCAACGCTGGTCCCACGGGAGGAGCCGGATTCGCCGCACCAGCGGGAATCTGTAAACGAATAATTCCTGTAATTTCTTTTGCCATAAAACTAGTTCCTTTCTACCTGCCAATATTCCAACTCAACCGGAGTGGAGCGTCCGAAAATCGATACCGCCACGCGGACACGACCCCGCTCCGTATCCACCTCCTCCACCACGCCCTCTTGGCTCTGGAAAGGACCATCCCCCACCTTGACTCGATCTCCCACTGCAAAAATAATCTTCGGGGTGATCTTCTCCTCTTTTTCGCGAATCTGGCTCAACATCCCTTCGACTTCATCCGGCTTCATGGGCGTTGGCCGATCGCCATCCGCAAAACCTAGGACTCCGGGCGTCTCTTTGACAAAATACCAAGGAACTTCATGCAGTTTTTTTTCTGCATCATACAACTCCATCTTCACAAAAATATAACCCGGATATAGTTTTCGCTCCGTCTCCACCTTCTTCCCCCGCTTGATTTCGGAAATTCTTTCCGTCGGAATGATCACCTCCTGCACCACCTCCCCCAACTCCTCTGTCTTGATCCGGCTCAACATATGACGCTTCACATTTGTCTCCTGACCGGAAAGAACATGCACCGCAAACCAGCGGGCCTCAGAGGAAACTGTGACGACTTCGCTCATCGATTAAAACCTCACCATCCAGCCCACGACGCGGCTAATCAGAAAATCGAAACCTGAGGTGTACGCGGCCAGAACTAGGGTCGTCAGCGCTACCACAGTCGTGCTGTCGATCAGCTCCCGATACTTTTTTACACCCGACTCACTCGGATCCCACGGCCAAGAGCACTTCACTAGTTCACCGTGAACCTCGCCGACAAACTTTGAAATCTTGGACCGCTGCAGAAAAAGGACAGCCAGAACGCCCAAGGAAACAACTCCTAGGACGACCGTTCCGACCCAACTTCCGCCAATTTTCCAAGCTTCCATTTTTTCTTTCTCCCTTTGTGAAGGTGCAGGGCAGGAGGGACTCGAACCCCCAACCGACGGTTTTGGAGACCGCTACTCTACCAATTGAGCTACTGCCCTCCTCTTCCGTCCGGCTGGGGAGGACCCCCTCCAAAGGAGCGGGCTCTTCCCTCCGGTCTGTTTCGTGACGGTTAGGCCACGATTTCGGTGACGCGACCGGCGCCTACCGTTTTTCCACCTTCACGGATGGCAAAGCGGATCTGCTTTTCCATCGCGATCGGGGTAATCAGCTCGACTTCGATGTCGACATTGTCTCCGGGCATCACCATCTCGACCCCGGCCTTCAAAGTCACCACACCCGTTACGTCCGTCGTACGGAAGTAGAACTGAGGGCGATATCCGTTGAAGAAAGGGGTATGACGGCCACCCTCATCCTTGCTCAAAACATACACCGTGGCTTTAAACTTGGTGTGCGGCTTGATCGTTCCCGGCTTGGCGATCACCTGACCGCGCTCTACATCCTCTTTTTTCGTGCCGCGGAGGAGCAGACCAACGTTGTCGCCCGCTTCTGCGGTATCGAGAAGCTTGCGGAACATTTCCACGTCCGTCACCACTGTCTTGGCGGTCGGCTTGATTCCGACGATTTCCACCTCTTCCATTTTCTTAAGGATGCCACGCTCCACCCGGCCCGTGACCACGGTGCCACGACCTTCAATGTTAAACACATCCTCGACCGGCATGAGGAAAGGCTGATCCTTCGGACGGTCGGGGATCGGGATAAACTTATCCACCGCATCCATCAACTCCATGATGCACTTGGCCGCATCACTTTTGGGATCACCCGATTCGAGGGCTTTAAGAGCACTTCCCTTGATGATCGGAATCTTGTCTCCAGGGAACTCATACTTCGTCAGGAGCTCACGGACTTCTACTTCCACCAGCTCCAGCAAATCCTTGTCGTCCACCATGTCCACCTTGTTCAGGAAGACGACCAACGCCGGCACGCCCACCTGACGAGCCAACAAAATATGTTCGCGGGTCTGCGGCATCGGACCGTCCGCTGCGCTGACCACCAAAATAGCACCGTCCATCTGCGCCGCACCCGTGATCATGTTCTTCACGTAATCGGCGTGTCCCGGACAATCAACGTGCGCGTAATGACGCGTGCCCGTGGCGTACTCCACGTGGGAGGTGTTGATCGTGATTCCACGCTCTTTTTCCTCAGGCGCGTTATCGATTTGATCGTAGGCGCGAGCTTCGGCCAAACCGCTCTTGGATAAAATCGTCGTGATCGCTGCGGTTAATGTGGTTTTCCCGTGATCAACGTGCCCAATGGTTCCGATGTTGACGTGGGGTTTCGAACGGTTGAATGCCTCTTTCGCCATAAATTCTAATCTCCTTGCCTTGCGGTTTCAGATCTTTCTGTTCGCCGGATCGGAACTCCGCCGTCAGTGTCCCCACTCGGGGTTTCACCGCGACCGAGCCCATGACCGGGTTTGAACCGGTGACCTCGTCCTTACCAAGGACGTGCTCTACCAACTGAGCTACATGGGCGAGATGGAATTCGAAATGAATTCCGGAATTCGCCCGGCGTTTTCCCATCGGCACGAAATCTGCTACAAAGCCTTACGACTCGAACAGAAAAACAGACCAAGGGGAAACGATAAGCATGCCTGTTTCCCAACCCCCCTGTCAACACCCTCTTACAAAAAAATTCAGATTTTTTTTATGATGTGAATAACATGCGAAAAACGTAGAAACCCAATCCCAACAAAGCGACCAAACCCCCAACTCCAAGAATCCAAGTCGGACTTCCACTTTGACCTTTCCCCTTGATGGGCGACAAGTTACGAAAGTTTTCCGGAATTCCCTCATCCACTCCCTGCTCCATTTGAAAGGTTGCCCCAGCTTGAGGCAAAGCCAAAGCCGCCCTCGCCACCGCCCCCTCATACCGGAAAGGAATCTGCCCAAATTGCAAACGATCCCGATCCTGCAGTAACGCCTCAGTAATTTTTTCATCATTGACGCGGGTCCCATTGGTGGATTCCAAATCGCGCACTCGATACTCCCCTCCCTCCAAGAGCAACTCCGCATGCCTCGACGAAATACTTCCGTGGATAATCTGCACATCGTTTTCATCAATCCGCCCTACCGCCATCCGCGGGCCGACCAGTTCAATCGTCAACTGCGGGATCTCCTTACTTTCAGAAACAATCCTAGGCATGCCTGCTTTTTATCCCTTCCGCTTCACCCCGTCCAGCAACTCGGCAAATTGACGGAAAAAATATCCCGCGTCGTGGGGCCCAGGAGCCGCCTCCGGATGGTACTGCACAGAAAAGGCCCCACCCCCCACCAGCTGGATCCCCTCACACGTCCCATCATTCAGATTCACATGCGTCACCTCCACCTTGCCTTTGGGCAACGAGTCCGGATCCACCGCATACCCATGGTTTTGACTGGTGATCGACACTTTTCCAGAGCGCAAATCTTGCACCGGCTGATTTCCCCCTCGATGCCCAAACTTCAGCTTAAAGGTCTTTCCCCCCAGCGCATGCGCCAACATCTGGTGACCCAAACAGATTCCGAAGATCGGCTTTTTTCCCACCAAATCCCTTACTGTCTGATGCACATAAGTCGGCACCGACGGATCTCCCGGACCATTCGATAAGAAAACCCCGTCCACTTTTGCCTGCAAAATTTCCTCCGCTGTGGCCTGCGCTGGAAAAACCACTGGTTGGATCCCCTCTGCGCGCAACTGCCGTAAAATATTTCTCTTCATTCCACAGTCGATCGCCGCCACACGATGCCGCACCCGAGGCATGCTCCCCTTTTCATTTCCCAGCCGACCCGGAAAATCAGCCCCTTGGGCGTCCCACTCGTACGATTTACGGCACGTCACCTCGGCCACATAATCCTTCGCTCCCAAACCCGGCCACTCTTTTGCCCGACGAACCGCCTCCTCCGCACTCATCCCTTGGTTCGCCANAACACCTTTCATCNCTCCCATCGTCCTCAACTTCCGCGTNAGACACCTTGTATCAATCTCCTCCAAGGCCGGCACCTTGTGCCTTCGCANATACACCTCCAGGGTCTCTCTCTCCCGCCAGTTGCTCGCTCGTCGCGATAATCTTCGCACCAGCAAACCAGCAACCTGGGGATGTTCCGACTCCTCATCCTCNGGATTGATTCCGGTATTGCCGATTTCAGGACACGTCAACGCCACCACCTGGCCCCGATAGCTTGGATCGGTCAAAATCTCCTCATACCCCGTCATCGATGTGTTGAAGCACATCTCCGCTGCCACCCAACCCTCATGACCAAAACCCCGCCCCCGCAAGATCGTTCCATCTTCTAAAGCTAAAATTCCCTCCATGTCGGAAAGTAGACTAAGTTCGCCCCGCTCGCCCGTCGAGGTCATGGCGAATTTTTCCATCCACAATTGTGAATACCGCCCGCCCTTTTAACTCCCGCCCCTCAAAGGGCGTGTTCTTTCCCAAACTCCTAAACTCCGCCTTTTTCACACTCCACGTCCGCCCAATATCCAGCACCGTCACATCCGCCACTGCCCCTACCGCCAACGTTCCCCGCCCCAGTTGAAAGTACTTTCCCGGGAAAAAGCTCATCCGATCCACCACCTCTCGCAAAGGCATCAACCCGCTGTGAACTAGCTCCGTCAGGTAAATCCCCACCGCCGTCTCTAAGCCCACCACCCCAAAAGGAGCCTCATCAAACTCCACTTCCTTCTCGTAGCTGCAATGCGGAGCATGGTCTGTGGCCAGAAAACGAATCGTCCCATCCACCACACCTCTCTTGACCTCCTCCACATCCGCCTTCGTTCGCAAAGGCGGATTCATCTTAAAGGAGGTGTCATACCCCTCGACACAATCGTCCGTCAGAGTCATGTGGTGCGGAGATGCCTCCCCCTCAATCGGAATCCCCCTCTTTTTTGCATCCCGTAAAATCCGAATCGAACCCGCCGTGCTCATGTGCTGGCACACCACCCGCGCCCCGGTCAGCTCCGCCAAAAGAACGTTGCGCGACACGATCACCTCTTCCGCAATTCCCGGCCAAGCAGGCAACCCCAGAATCCTCGACCACTTTCCCTCATTCATCACCCCGCCAGCTGAAAGAGACCGATCCTCGCAATGATCTAAAACCGGCAGATCAAACATCCGCGCATACTCCAAAGCCCGCCTCATCAACTCCGCACTTTGAATGCAGTGCCCATCATCTGTAATCGCCACAACTCCCGCCTGCCTCAAAGACCCAATCGGTGCCAGCTGCTCCCCCTTCTGACCCATCGAGATGGTCCCCGTCGGGAAAACATTCGCCACACCCGTTTCCCTCGCCCTCTGCTTCATCCAAGCAATCGTGTTCGGCCCGTCCGCTACGGGTGAGGTGTTCGGCATAGCAATGACCGAGGTAAATCCCCCCGCCACTGCCGCCGCTGTACCCGTCGCGATCGTTTCCTTGGCCGATTGACCCGGCTCCCGAAGATGCACGTGGGGATCAATCAAACCCGGAGTCACCACACACCCATCCACCTGAATGACCTGGGCATCTTTCGAGGGCTTGCCGTCCGCAATCTTACCATCTCGAATGAATACATCCCCCTTCGCCTCCCGCCCGCTCGAGGGATCCAGAACAAGCCCGCCCTTCAGAAAAATCTCGCTCATGATTCCCCCCCGACTCCTTTTCCGCCGGAAACCAGATAGAGCACCGCCATTCTCACCGCTAACCCGTTCGTCACTTGATCCAGAATGACCGATTGGGCCCCGTCCGCTAATTCACTCGAGATTTCTACCCCGCGATGAATCGGCCCCGGGTGCATTAAAAGAACTCCTGGCTTACACCTCTTAAATCGCTCCGTATTCAGCCCAAAGAGATTGGCATACTCCCCAATCGACGGAACCCTAGCCTGCACCTGCCGCTCATGCTGGATTCTCAGAAGATTGATCACATCCGCTTCCTCCAGCGCCCCATCCAGATGATGCGCCACTTCCACCCCCAGCTCGGCAAACTCCTTGGGTAGCAAGGTGGATGGGCCCACCAACTTCACCTTCGCCCCCAGCTTCGTCAAAGCCCACAAGTTCGATCGGGCCACCCGGCTATGAACGATATCCCCGATGATCAGAACTTTCACCCCCTCGATCCTCCCCAGCCTCTCTCGTATCGTAAACGTATCCAGCAACCCTTGGGTCGGGTGCTCATGGGAACCGTCCCCGGCATTGATCACCGATGCTTTCAGCCGTTGCGCCAAAAAGTGAGCCGCTCCAGCCGACCGATGCCGGATGACAATCGTTCCCGCCTGCAGCGCTTCTAGATTTTTTGCGGTGTCTTGCAGCGACTCCCCTTTTCGCAGGCTACTGGTCTCCTTGTCCAAGGAGACCACGTCTGCACTCAAGCGGATCGCCGCTAACTCAAAGGAAATCCTCGTCCGCGTACTTGGCTCGATAAACAGATTCACCACCGTTCGCCCTTGCAACGAAGGCACCTTCTTGATCGGTCGCCCCAAAATCTCTTTAAACACTGTCGCCGTGGAGAGCACTTTACCAATCTCCTCCGCACTCAACTCCCGCAAGGAGAGTAAATCCTTCCTTTGCCACACCCCGCTCATCTTTTCTCCTTTTCCAGAACGACCGCATCCTCTCCATCCAGCTCCGCTAACCGAACCCGAACTCTCTCATGAGCTGCCGTGGGTAAGTTCTTGCCTACAAAATCAGGGCGTATGGGTAACTCCCGATGCCCCCGATCCACTAAAACAGCCAGCTGAATCACCTTCGGTCGGCCCAGATCACACAAAGCATCCATAGCCGCCCGTACTGTTCTGCCTGTGTAGAGAACATCGTCCACTAAGATGACCGTCTTATCCTGTAGATCGAAAAGCACCTCCGACCCCTTGGGCACGGGCGTGTTGCTGGCTAAATCATCCCTATGAAAACTGATGTCTAAGGAGCCTACGGGTAGGACCTTACCGCCCTCAATCTGCTGAAACTCTTTTGCCAGCCGATGCGCAAAGGGCACACCACGGGTCTGAATTCCGACGAGGGCAATGTTTCCTTCTGGGTGCCTTTCGGCAAATTCATGGGCGATCCGCCTCACCGCTCGGCGTACCGTCTCCCCATCCATTAACTGTTTTTCTGCCATACTCGCCTCCTTGAGGAACTCTCAGGTTCCCGTTAAAGGACGCGTCTTGCGTCATTTTTAACCTAACAAATCTCTTTTTCCTTGGCGATCTCTTTTTCGCGAGTCGCCCTCCAAGCCGCACGGTGCTTCACAATCCAATCCAGTAACCCCTTTTCGAAACCCACATCGTGACCCGCCTGCTCGCTGAGGTGCCACTTGTGTTTTAAAATTTCCTCCCGCTCTAAGAGAAACTCCCGATACAAAGCTGAATTACGGAATACCGATTTTGGGTCTAAAGAGAAGTGGGAGGTGTCCTTTACTTCCATAAGGACAATTTGGTGCTTTTAGGACAATTCGCAAGCGGGAATCTTTTTTTGTTTAATATTTAAAATGCTTAGGATGAGATATTTGGAAAGAGTATTTTTGTCACCTGATTGGCAAAATCGGAAAAAACCTTGGCCGAAGGCGAACTACTATTCGCTAAAACCACTGGCTTGCCCTCATCCCCGCACCGCCTTGCCTCAGGGTCCAGCGGTATCTCCCCCAGCAGCGGCACGCTCTGCCTCTGCGCCTCCCTCTTTCCTCCACCCGACCCAAAGATCTCATGACGCTCCGTGCTACCAGGGGCAACAAAGTAACTCATGTTTTCCAAAATTCCTAAAATCGTCACGTTCACCTTCCGAAACATCGCAATCGCCTTCCTCGCATCCACCAGAGCCACCTCTTGAGGTGTCGTCACAATCACCGCCCCATCCAACGCTACCGTCTGCACAATCGTGAGTTGAATGTCCCCCGTTCCTGGAGGCAAATCCAAGACCAGCACATCCAAATCACCCCACGCGACCTGCCTTAAAAACTGCTGGGTAAAGCGCGTCACCATCGGCCCACGCAACGCCGCCGGACTATCATCCCCCAGCAGCATCCCCATGCTCATCAATTTCACCCCATGACAATCCGCCGGCACAATCCTCTCCGTTCCCTCCTCCACTCTCACCCCGTCCTGACACCCCAACATCATCGCCTGACTCGGCCCATACAGATCACAATCACAAAGCCCCACCTTCAACCCCTTCTTCGCTAAACTGACCGCAAGATTGGCCGCCACCGTCGACTTCCCTACCCCACCCTTGCCACTTGCCACCGCAACAATTTTTCTAACCCCAGAAATCTCCTGCGGCCCAGTCGATGCCGTAGCTTGAGGCGGCGCCACCTCCGTTTCGATCGCCACACTCTTCACCAAAGCGTAACCCTTCAAACAGTCCCGAATCTCTTTCCCAATTTTTTCAGGCACCGCTGGGTCTGGGGTGGTCAACTTCAGGCGTAACTTTAACTCCGTCCCCTCCAAGGTCATGTCCTGCACCAGCCCAAACGACACAATATCCCGACTAAACCCCGGATACTTCACCCCACGAAGTCTCTGCACCACCTCCTCCTGCCAAACTGGAACATCTTCACTCATCCACTCACCCTGCCACAAAAAGTTCGGCGTTCAAAACTCTCCCCATTCACCAACCCCGCTTTCCCTCCACACGTTACGCCGATAATGCCTCCGTTAGCCGCTTCACCCCTTGAGCCACTCGATCTGCTGCCTCCCCCNTCCACNCNTCTCCACAATTCCACCCCAACGTAAATAAAATCAAAGCCCGTGCCTCCTCCACAGTCGCCCCGATGGCCTTCATTCCAGGCGGCACCCTCATCTCCCGCGTGACACATCCACTTCCACCCCGCACCGCCAATCCCACCCGATCCAGCACCAAAGCCAGCGCCTCCGCCTCCAAACCCGCAAAGCTCACTGCCAGGTGCGCCGGATTTCTCTCCGCCCCCAACGGTGCCCCATGCAACTTCGCTATCCCCACTTTTTTCTGCACCCCATGCCAGAAAAGCTTCTGTGCACCCCCTGCCTCCTTTCGAAACGCCTCCCCCTTCTTTCCCCACTCCTCCACCGCTACACCCAATCCCACAATCGCAGGAAGATTCTCCGTTCCTGCCCGTCGATCTCCCTCCTGCCTGCCGCCCTCCAGCCATGCAGCCCAAGCCGTACCCGACCGGATCCACAAAGCCCCCGAACCCTTCGGACCTCCCAATCGATGCCCCGACAACGCCACTAAATCCGCCCCACTCTCCTCCACCAAAAAGGAAACCCAACCCGCACCGTGAGTCGCATCAATAAACAGTTTCGCCCCCGCCCGATCCGCAAACTTCCTTGCCTCGGCAATTTTTTGCACTGTCCCTAGGTCGTGATGGGCGAGATGCACGCAAACCAGTCCCTTATCTTTCTCAACCTTTACCTCTCCCCACTTCAAACGGCCCTCCACATCCACCGGTACTCTGACCAAAGTGAATCCCTTCTTTCCTAATGTCCGCACCGCACTCTCCACAGCAGGGTGTTCCATCTCACTGACATAGATCGTCCCCTTTTGCACCGCTTCTCCCCAGCCACGAATCGCTGACTGCACCGCCTCCGTTCCCCCCGAAGTAAAAATCACTCCCTCCACATCCTTCGCTCCTAAAAAAGTCGCCACTCTCTGCCGGGCCTTCTCCAGCTCTTCCCGCGCCTCCCTACCTTCCCGATGCCCGCCTCCAGGAGAAGCTTGGTTCCCCACCAAATATCTCAACATCTCCTTCTGCACCGCAGGCAACAAAGCCCCGCCTGCAGCATGATCCAGATAAATCCGCTCCGCGCTCATCAGCCCGCCCGACCGAACTTCCGCTCCAGCTCCGCCTGACTTAAAAGAATCATCGTCGGCCTCCCATGCGGACAAGTATACGGCAACTCACACCCCAACAAATCTCCCAGTAAGCGAATCGCCTCCTCCTCCGTCAGACGATCGTTCGCCTTGATCGCATGCCGGCACACCGTCTTGGCAATGACATCCTCACTCAGCTTCCGATCGTTCCGCGTATTCGTTCCCCCCATCTCCAAATCCGCTACCACCCCCCGGACAAACTCCTCCACCGCCAGTGTCTTAATCCGAGGAGGCAATGCATCGATCAGAAAAGAGTTTCCCCCCATCGAAGAAATTCCTAGCCCNACTCTGCCCAACTCATCCACCTGATTTTTTAAAAACTGCGCCTGCACAGGCGGAAACTCCACCGTCACCGGGTAAAGCAATCTCTGCCCAGCAACCTCCTCCTGCGCCACCTGCTTTAGCAGCTGCTCAAACAGTATCCGCTCGTGGGCCGCATGCTGATCAATTAAAACCGCACCCCCATCTTTTTCCGCCACCACATACAGGTGATCAATCACCCCAACAAACCGCCAACCTGCAGGAATTCCCCTCCTGCTCTCGACCTCNAATCCTAACGTCGGNTCCTCCCCACCCACCCTCGCTAAGCTCGCCGAAAGCAAGGGCGACGGCTGATTCGAAGTCGAGTGCGTTGCCGATAAAGAGGGAAAGCTACCACCCGATATCGCGGGCATCGGCAAAGGCCCCACCGCTCCACCTCTCAGTACCTCCGCCACCGCCCCACTGACAAAACGCCGAATATCCCCATCCTGACGAAAGCGCACCTCCCTCTTCGCTGGGTGAACATTGACATCCACCCCCGCTGGATCCACCTCCAGAAAAAGAACCGCTACCGGAAATCGCCCCCGCATCAGAGCGTTGTGATACCCCTCAAGCAGCGCCGCATTCAAACTCATACTTTGCACGGGTCGCCCATTCACAAAAAGAATCTGCTCCGCCCGCGTTGCCCGACTCACCCCTGGCCTTCCCAGAACCCCTCGCAAACACATTCCCCCATCCTCCACATCCAGCGGCAAGACCGACCCCCTCCACTCCTTTCCAAATACAGCGATCAGTCTCTCCTCAAAGCTCTCACGTGCCGTGTCCTGCCAAAAAACCGCGCCATCTCGCCTCAATACCCAACTCACATCCGGCCGTGCCAACGCGGTCAACCTTATCCCCTGCTCGATATGCCCCCACTCCGTCTCCTCCGTTCGCAAAAATTTTCTTCGCCCTGGCACGTGAGAAAAAAGCTGCCTCACCTCGATGCTCGTCCCTGCAGGACAACCCGTCTGCCCCGCCCGCACCACTTTTCCTCCATCGATGACCACCTCAGTCCCCTCCGCCGCATCCGCCTCTCGCGTCTTTAAGGTAAAGCGGCTGACCGAGGCGATACTTGGAAGCGCCTCTCCCCGAAATCCAAAGGTTCGAATTCCAAGTAAATCAGATGCCTCCCGAATCTTACTCGTGGCATGACGCTCCAACGCCAAAAGCGCATCTTCAGGCCCCATT
>JGI12547J11936_1000133_pt1 | contig 16450 bp, 11 predicted proteins | sample LakEriepJuly2011_2_FD_11936 | JGI IMG/M metagenome (IMG submission 11936)
ACTCCTACACAGTTCCCATAGTGGGAAATTCCTGCCACAACCCCGTGAATTAGCGACCGCGTCCTTTTGCCCGCCTCCCCCTTCGCCTCAGGTCTGCCAAACCGCAACGAATCCATAAACGCCACCGGCCTCGCCCCCATCGTGAAAATATCCCGCAAAATTCCGCCCACTCCCGTCGCCGCACCCTGAAACGGCTCCACCGCACTCGGATGATTGTGTGACTCGATCTTATAGGCCAAGGCCAACCCATCTCCCGCATCCACCACACCCGCATTCTCCTCCCCCGCCTTTACCAGCACCGCCGGTCCCGTTGTCGGAAACTTTCTCAACTCTCTTCGCGTATTCTTGTACGAGCAGTGCTCACTCCACATCACAGAGAACATCCCCAACTCATTTTCATTCGGCTCCCTTCCCAGCCCCTTCTCAATTTTTCCATACTCCTCCTCCGTCAACCCCAGCTTCAGAGCAAACTCCTTCGCCTTCATATCTTNCTTCCNACCCCGGCCGCCCCAAGAAGAATTCCCCGCCCATCCACTCCCCCCATCACCTCCTCACAGCACCTCTCAGGATGCGGCATCAACCCCAACACATTCCTTCGCTCATTGCAAATCCCCGCAATGTTGTGACTCGACCCATTCGGATTTGCCTCAGGCACCACCTGTCCTTCGGCATTGCAGTAGCGGAAAAGCACCCTCTGCTGGGCTTCGAGTTCTTGCGAAATTTCAGGGCTGGCCCGGTAACACCCCTCCCCATGCGCAATCGGGATCTTCAAAACCTCCCCCGTCCCATAGTGCGAGGTAAAACGCGAAGCTGGACTCTCCACCCGTATCCACGTCGGCTCACACCGAAAATGTAGCCCCTCATTCCTCGTTAAAGCCCCAGGCAACAGCCCCGCCTCGCATAAAATTTGAAATCCATTACAGATCCCCACCACCACCTGACCCCGCTCCGCCGCATTTTTTACTGCCTTCATGATTGGCGAAAACCGAGCAATCGCCCCACAGCGCAAATAGTCCCCATAGGAAAATCCCCCCGGCAAGATCACCCCCTCCTCCGCTTCGATCTTTGTCTCCTCATGCCAAACCAACCGCGCCTCCTGCCCCAGCACTTGCAAGGCATGCACACAGTCCTGGTCGCAGTTCGACCCGGGAAATTGGACAACCGCAAACCTCATCCGCCAGCCCGCAAATCCAGGTGAAAATTTTCCATCACCGGATTGCTCAACAACTCTTTGGAAATCTCCTCCAACTTCGCCCGCAACGCCTTCTCCTCCCCTCCCTCAATTTCCAACTCGATATGCTTTCCAATCCGAACCGACTTCACCCCCTTCACCCCCATATGATTTAACGCATGCGCCACCGCCTCCCCCTGCGGATCCAAGATCGATGGCTTCAACGTCACCGTGACAATCGCTTTCATCTTCACAACTCCTCTCTCTTAAAGTCCACAACGGCGATGAATCAGCCCCTCGTGCCGGAGATGCCGCACCGCATCGCACGCCTCCCGCAATCCCTTCTTTCCAATCTTCCGCCCCAACTCAGGATCCGACTCCAGCCGAGTGGTAAAATCCGCTCCACCTTCCAGCCAAGTCGCCATCGCGTGCTTCTGCACCGCTTCGTAAGCCTGTCGGCGGGCCAATCCCGCCCGCGTCAAAGCCAGCAACGCCCCCTGCGAGGCCCACAACCCGCGGGAGGATCCCAAATTCGCCAACATTCTCTTCCCATTCGCCTGATGGCCCCTGACCAACCCCTCCAAATCATGCAGTATAAAATCCAGCAGAATCGTCGAATCCGGAAAAAGAATCCGCTCGGCCGAACTATGGGAAATATCTCTCTCGTGCCACAACGCCACATTCTCCAAAGCAGCCACCGCGTGACCCCTCACAATCCGCGCCAACCCACAAATCCGCTCCCCATTCACCGGGTTGCGCTTGTGCGGCATGGCACTGCTCCCCTTCTGCCCCTTGGCAAAAGGCTCCTCCACCTCTCCCACCTCCGTCCGCTGCAGGTGCCGGAACTCGGTCGCCCACCTTTCCGCACTCGCCGCCACCAACGAAAGTGCCAGCGCAAAAGCCGCATGCCGATCTCGTGGCACTACCTGTGTCGCCGCCCCAGGTTTCAATTTTAATTTCTTACACACATACGCCTCGATCGCAGGATTCAAGTGGGCGTAGGTGCCCACCGCACCGGAAAGTTTTCCCACCGCAATCTCGTCTCGCGCCGCCAATAACCTCTCCTCCGCCCGACAAAACTCATCGTGCAAAAGAGCCATGCGAATTCCGTGACTTGTTGGCTCGGCATGGATTCCGTGGGTTCGCCCGATCGTCAACATCCCTCGGTGTTTGCGTGCCCGCATCGCCGCCGCCGCCTTCACCTTCCGTACTCCCGCAATCAGCAGGTCGGCCGCATCCCGCAACTGCCACGCCAACGTGGTGTCGAGAATATCAGACGAAGTCAGTCCTTGATGAATCCAGCGACCCGCCGGACCCACGTGCGACGCCACATCTTCTAGGAATGCCAAAACATCGTGACGCGTCCGCTCTTCATTCTTGTGAACCTGCCGAATATTGAACTTTGCTTTACGCCGAATCGTCTTCGCATCTTTACGAGGAATGATCCGCCGATTGGCCATCCCCTCACACGCCAGAATCTCAATCTCCAGCCAACGCGATAACTTCGCCTCCTCAGACCACAGGGAGGTCATTTCGGGGCGGGAATATCGGGGAATCATGAAGCTTATAAAGTGCTGAAGCGGAACGCATCCCACAAGTGCCAACCCAAACTTATTAACGAGGTCTTTTTAATTACGGGGTGGCAGGTTCCACTCCCCACCGACCGAAAAAAGCTTTAAGAATTTCAGGCCTCCGAGAAACAGGCCCCTCCATAAAGACAGTCACCGCCTTATCGGCCCCGTATCCCGTCATCCAGAGACAACCCCCGTACGAGCCGGTTTTCGCCCTTAGGAGAACCTTCTCCCCTTTCCAGACCAGAGCATCCTGTAACTTTTTTTCTGCTTCTCCATCCCAAGGGGCGGTGCCCCGCATCCACCCCACCGCCATCTGATGCTCTCTTCGAAGTGTTGTTTTCAGATCTCCCCCATGCACCGCCTCTTTACCCCCACCCCTCATCCAATCCTTGGGAATACTTCCCTCAATCAACCCGCTTCGCTCTGCGTACTTACCCAAAACCTCTTCACCCAACTTTTCCGCTAAAATGGCAAAGGGCGGATTGATCGATTTCTGGAGCGACTGCCTCAACCCCAACCCCTCCGCCCCTTCCAGAGGCTTTTCCACATCCGCTATCAACCCCCGATCCAACGCCGCCCAGGCAATCACCACCTTGAAAGTCGAAGCCGGTTCTCGCGCCACATCCATCTCAGCTTTGCTTCCCGCCACCAACTTCATTTCCCCTGTCTTCGACGTCTCTAAAATCGTCATCCCATCCGGGTATTTTTCCTCGGCCAAAGCAGCATAGCAGACCCCTAACCAGCCAATCAGCAGTGCCATCCTCATATCCTAAACCTATCCCGAATCTGAAAAACGATCGAGACTCCCCCCAATAGCCTTGAATAAACGCCTTACCGCTATGTGAATAACTTTAGAAGAACATCGGGGCTTTACAGATATAATTCATGCCCATCAACAATTTAGAACAAGAACCGATATCTTAATAACTCTTTGCCAATAAGTCGCGTGTTCGATCTATAGCTTTAGAAGAACCTTAACCCCTTAACCCCTTAACCCCTTAATCCCTTGATCCCTTAATCCCTTGATCCCTTGATCCCTTAATCCCTTGATCCCTTAATCCCTTAATCCCTATCTCCCCTAAATCTTAACCACCTTCACCGACGTAATATCTTTATCGGCCAGCATCTCTTTCAAAACCTCATCCCCAGGCGCTGAATCCAGATTCAAAACACTCAACGCCTTCGATCCCGGCGCACTGCGACTCAGCGTCATACTCGCAATGTTCACCTTATGTTTACCCAACAGTGTCCCGATCCAGCCCACGATCCCCGGACGATCCTTATTCTCCATCAACAGCAGATACCCCTCAGGCCGCGCTTCCATCCACTGATCATTGATCCGGACAATGTGCGGACTCGTCCCAAAAAACGTCCCACTCACCTCCGACTCCTTTGCCCCCTGCCCTGCCCTCACGGAAATCAGCTCCGCATACTCCCCAGGCTCTGCCTGCTTCGTCTCACTCAACTTCAGCCCCAGATTCGCCGCCATCTTTGGCGCATTCACCTCATTCACCTCTCCTCCGCCCGCTCCAAAAAGAAACCCCTTCAAAATACTCCTCGTAATCGGAGTCGTATCCTCCTCCCCAATCTTTCCCGCATAACTGATCGTCAGCCGATCGCAACGACTCGGCGCAATCTGCGACAATAATCTTCCCAGCCGAAACCCAAACTCAATCTGGGGTCGCAACTTGGCCATCGTCCTCGCATCCACACTCGGAATATTCACCGCATTTCGTACCGCCCCCTCCGTCAAATAGTCCCGAATCGCCTCAGCAATCTCGATCCCCACACTCTCCTGCGCCTCCGCCGTCGATGCCCCCAAGTGCGGAGTTAAAATCACTTTCTTGTTCTTCCTTAGCGGATGATCCGCCGCCAACGGCTCCTCCTCAAAAACGTCCAGCGCGGCTCCACCCACTTGACCCGCCTCAATCGCCTTTAACAGCACCGCCTCCCCCACCAGCCCGCCCCTCGCACAGTTCACAATCTTCACTCCCTTCCGACACAACTTCAGCCTCTCCTCGCTCAAAATTCCTTTTGTCTCATCCGTCATCGGCAAATGCATCGTGATGAAATCCACCTGAGGCAAAAGATCCTCCACCCGATCGATCAGCTCCACCTGCAAACTACGTGCCTTCCCAGCCGATAGATACGGATCGAACGCCATCACTCGCATCCCAAAGGCGATCGCCCTTCGCGCCACCTCTCCTCCGATCCTGCCCATTCCCAAAATTCCCAGCGTCTTCCCATTGAGTTCCGTTCCCTGAAAACTCTTCCGATCCCACTGCCCTGCCGACATCGAACCGTGCGCTTGGGGTAAGTGCCGAGCCAAACCCAACAGCAGTGTAAACGCCTGCTCCGCCGTGCTGATCGTATTCCCGGCCGGAGTATTCATCACCACCACACCTTTCTCTGTCGCCGCATCCACATCCACATTGTCCACACCTACTCCAGCTCGGCCCACCGCCCGAATGGTTGGACACCCTTGCAGGATAGCTTTGCTGACCTGCGTTTGGCTGCGCACCACCAGCGCATCGCAACCCTTCAACTTTTCCAGAAGCTCCTTCTCCTTTAGGGTAGGACTTTCGATCACCTCGATCTGCGGACACCCCTTCAGCACATCCACTCCGCTGGGAGAAACCCCGTCTGTCACAAAAACCTTATACTTGGCTGGCATTCAAAAGTTCTAGCAGAGCTACACCACAGGGCAACGCTGACCCTCATTCTGTTTAGGTAGGGCGCATCATCCCTGATGCGCCGGCTCGTACCTCGAACCACTCCCCCGCCTAGGTCGCCTGCGCTCAAACTCCTAACCCCAAACCTAGGTACGGACGACCGTCTCGGTCGTCCTAGTCCTTTCCTAAACTGGAAAGGACGTAAAAAAACTCCCCGCACCCGCAGGCCGTAGCACTTTCGCCCTACTTCGTGATCGTCGCTCGGAGGAACCTCTTCGGCTCCGACGACACTCGATCCACACTGATCACCTTGCGAGCGGTGTTCGCTGGCACGGGAGACGCATCTGTTGAAGGATCGACCGAAACTCCAATCGTGCTCCAGCTGCCAGCCAAAGCCAGATCCGTAGTCGTCTGCCCACCTAAACTGATGGAGGAATCATCGGTCCGGAAAACCACAACCAGCTTTAATTTTGTCGAATCACTGTTGTCCATGATTGGCAAGGTAGGCGTAATGCCCTCACTGCCGCCAAACCCATAGTTCGCCAGATAGCTCAGCCCATTCGGCGCGATATCGGTCATGCTCTTTCCTGGGTAGGCTCCCGCAAACGTACTCCCCGCAGGATTCACCGTCACACTCACCGTCGTGGTAAATGTGTTGTAATTCACCGTATCGGTCGGCGTGAAGGTTACCTCATAGCTCGGCGTTCCCACTGCAGGCTCTGTGCTCGGCGCCGTCCAGGCAAAATCTCCCGCCACACTGGCCGATCCACCCGTCAGGGTGGAAGCACTCAACGCCTGACCCACCGTAATTGCCGAGGCGCTTGGAGCCACCGTAAGCGTAGGAGTGGTTTTTACCGGTACGTCAACCGTTAGCACCACATTCTGATTCCCAACTCCCGCCGCATTGTAAGCCGTCACCACCATGGTTGAGGCGGTCGCATTGGTGCTTAACAAGGTGCCGCTGATCACTCCGTTACTGGCATTCAACGTAAGTCCTGACGGAATACTCTGAGCCCAGAAACCAGTGGGAGATTCACTAGCCGTAATCTGGTAACTCACTGGCACACCCACTGTGGCAGATAAGGTGGCAGGACTTGAAACCACAGGCGCATTACTAACAATCGCGGCCGCGGTTGTCGCGATCTGCACAAACCCAATCCCGATTCGCCTGGAGCTACCATTGGTTTGCACCAACCCACGATCCGAGGTCCAGCTCAGGCTGTAAGTGGCTCCATTCAAAACACTTAGCCCAGTAATCTGAGCTGTCTTCGTTGCATTGGTTCCACCGAGAGTGCTGTAGGCCAATTCCGTCACTTCGGTTGTACCATTCGCATCCGTGGAATTCACCACCCAAGACGGGCATCGTTCATTGTTGGTTTGAGTAACTTGCCCCATGTAAGAAACGTAGAGGTTGGTCAGCGTGCTCCCACTTCGGTTCACCAAGGTAAGGGTGTTGATATTGTTGCTTGAGGTCGATGTGTGGGTAAATCCAAGGACCCCAGGACGATTTGTTTCTCCATAGAAACCAGCTGAACCACTCCCCGAAGTCCAACTACCTATATAACTATTCGCTCCTCCAGTTGAGATACATTTCCATCCAGCTGGTATCGTCGTCATGCTCTCAAATCCGTTAAAGTTTTGCGTATACCCTGACGTGAACTCTGGATTCGGCGCCATCGTCGTAAAGCTCGCTGGAGCAGAGTAGTTTGTTCCGATCGAATTAATCGCATAGGCCCGCACCGTATAGCTATTCGATGGCAACAAAGAAGAGGCTTCGCCGTACAGGATCCCAATTCCAGGCGCCGCAAACTCATTTTTCAAAACCCCATCTCCACCAATCGTGGGAGTACTGCTCTGCGATGTTAGACAGTATACAAAGCCTGATTCAGTCACCGTACTGCCGCCATCGCTGGTCACATTGCCCAACAAACTGGCCGAGGTGTCGGCAATATAAGTTGGATCCACTATGACACCGCCCAAGGAAGGCGCAGTCGGTGTAAATCCTGTCAATACCTGCACATCACTCAACCCGATCTGCTGGGATGACCCGCCATTTCTTAGATCGCGATCGGAAGCCCAACTTATCTGAAAAAGTGCACCAACTGGGATATTCAGTCCTGTGGTCCCCCCGCTCATCTGATAGTTGTCTCCGTAGCCTGTGTCGTAAGCTAGCCCTGGATTCGCCTGACCCGCCACAACCACACTGAACACTGGCTTCCGTGTCTCAGTCAACCGAGCGGCCCTGCCCTTAAAATTTACCGTCAAGGCAGTGATCGGTGAACCTGTGTTGTTCTGTAAACTCAGAGTCAGGGTTACCGTCCCTGTGCTGCCCGTATGCTGATAACCCAGAATTCCTGCGGCCGTCCTCCCACCCGATCCTGTGCCACTCCCCCAGCCATCGGCTGTAATATTCTCAAAGCCTGATCCTGCTGTAGACGTAATATACCAGCCTGTGGGCAATGGTCCTGCAGTTCCCATTGAGCTAAAGGTTTCTGTAAACCCTGAACTACTCAAGGAAGTGCCTGGCCGATCCACATCAAGTACCGACACCGATGCCGTCCCGCTAAAGTAGCTATTATCGGCTACCTCAGCGGTCAGTGTGACAGCTTGATTGCCATCGATTGCCCCATCGACAGCTGGGCTGATCTTGAAATTAGCTGAAGTGCTTCCAGCAGGAATAGTGACTACCGTAGAAGCCGCAACACTTCCTCCAATCTGCCCGACTAAAATTTCTGTAGCATCGCCACTCGTGACTGTGACGTCTAAGTTGCTGCTTATCGCGGAGGCGATGGACACCACACCCGTTTGGCTTGATGCATTTTCACCTAATGTCGCAGGAGCTGTAATACTGAGTAAAGGCTTTGTGCTACCGGTAACCTTAAAATCATCTACTCGCCATGTCGCACTAGTTCCGGAAGTTGTGGCGCTCGGCTTGAAATAGAACGCGATATAAACCGAACTGCTTCCCGCCAAAGACGAGGGAAGAAACACTGAAACCGGAGTAAAGGCCGGGCTTGAAGTTGTACTTCCTACAGTAACGGGCTTTGTGAAAGGCACATCCGACCAGGTTGAGGAAGCAGGATTCCCAATGCCCGAATAATTTCCGGAAACCCTTAACTTTATTTCATCATCACTACTATTGGTGAAAGATTTCTGAATATTAAAATCCGCCACAAATGAGTTGGCTACACTGCAATCAAGTGGGCCAATTATCGCCCAATCATCTGCCGCCACTGCGCCGACCGAAGAATCGAATCCATTGATTGTAATGAACGTGTTGACTGGAGTGCCCACCGTTCCAAGTCCCCAATCTTTCGCCCCCGCCGCGCTGTAAAAAAACCAGCTTCCGACACCGCTGCTAAACGTTTCCGGACCATAGGGCAAAGTTAATGGCTGAAGAGAACGGAATCTTGCTGAACTGGAACCACTCGCCGTGGTTACTGTGACGTTTCCATTAATTGTTCCGGTCGGCACACTCACAGTGATCGAGGTATCAGTGGCCACACTCGGAGTTGCTTCAATCGCCCCACTTGCACCGGTAAAAGTCACAGAGGTAGCTGTGGCCAGATTAACTCCAGAAATGGTTACTGTGTTTCCGACTAAACCCGCCTCGGGCGAAAGCGTGGTGATGCTCGGAGCCAGCACCGTGAAACTCGTTGCACTACCACCAGTTTCCCCTCCTGCCTCGACGGAAATTGCACCCGTCGTCGCACCTGTAGGAACATTTACAACAATGCTCGTACCACCTGTCACCACGGGAGACGAAGCCACAACCCCGTTAAATTTTACGGTTGGGCTACTTCCGAAATTGGATCCCGTAATCGTCACTGCAGCACCAACCTTTCCCGATGCGGGAGAAAATGAACTAACTACGGGGGACGTGGCTGTGGCAGCAGAAGGCGTCACATCGGCCCAAGATGTACCAATCCTAAATTCATCCATTTCGATGAATGGAGTAGTGGTGGTACTATCTTGCCGAAGCAAGATGCGATTAATATTTAAAAGGTCCGTTCCCCCAGTATTCGTTGCAGTTAGCGTAGGTGTTGGTTCACTGCCGCCTAGTTGCGGGTTAATCCACATCTTCACAAGGTCATTTCCTGTGCCTGAGACAATAGTATATGAGACAACAACAAGGAGGGTATTATTTATCGATGTTGTTCCCGAACTCCATTGGGTATTCGCTGCGGTCGTCCTTGGATTTATCCCTAAATCGTACCCAGCACCGTCTGATCTAGCCCAAATGGTAGCACCAAAATTTGAACCAGTTCCCTCGTTCAATCCGGCAAAATAGCCTCCTGTCGTGTTTAGAGAACCTAAGGCGGTTACATTGACTAAAAATGACCAGTAAACAGTGCCTGTTGTTTGTTGTGTGAATATTTTCACACCCTCCATTCCAGCTCCATCAAAACTTATTTTATTACCTGTCGATGTTGGTAAACCAAAATAGGAAAGATTGCCGCTTGCGACATTGATCGCGTCGCCACTATTTACCGCAGCCCAGCCGGAAGCTACTCCAAGTGCTGTTCCTGACGTGTAATTCATTGCATCAAGGTGAGGAAGAGTCACCTGCGCTTGGGCCATTCCCATCCATCCTGCTGCGATCAGCGCGAAGCACCATTTTGTGAAACTGAAGTTTGAATTGCGCAGGATATTTTTCATATTTTTAGTTTCCTATTTTTTTTCACCGAATTCAGACGACTCTGACCACCGCCATTGAAACGGCAGTAGCACAACTCCAGTTGCCTAGAATTCAATCCCACAATCACAACCTGCTCCTCTTTGTGCAGAAAGCTAGGACTTTCTTGTGACAATATCATGGCACTTATTTTGAGATAAAAATACAAACTATATGCTCTCCATCAATACTTTACGATCGCTTTTTGTGCAATATATTTATCGTCTCACTAGAAAATAATTTGCCTTGAATCGGTACACAATCTCCGATGTTGTTTTTTTTCTAAGTTTCTTAACCCCTTAACCCCTTAACCCCTTAACCCCTTTATCCCTCCTATCCGTAGCCCCTCCTACTTAAACGTCCCAACAGCCTTGGTGTTCGTCGTCGGATCTACCACCCATACCGCCACCGAACTTGGCACATTCGTATTGGTTACAGACGAGACTGAATTCGGATTTACATAACCCAAGCCCTGCGTATCGATCAGAACGAGAAAGTTACTCTGAGCTTTATTTTTGCAAAAGCCACTGGGGGTAACTAATCCGTTTGTCGAATTCGTAAACTTCGGTGGCACCTCCAAAAACGCAATCCCCCGATAGTTCCCCCCATTCGTATTGGTAGTTGTACTCATAAAACCTAGAAATTCTAAGCTCGTATTTGTATAGGTCCGACCGCTTGCATTGGTAGGATACTGCGAATACTCCGCGTAAAACGCATTCACCGCTGTCTTGATCGATTCCGCCATCGCGGCCACCTCTGCTTTTTTCCCCGCCTGAATCGCACCGTTGATCGCCGGCAAGCCCAACCCCGCCAGAAGCCCAATGATCGAGATCACCACCAGCAACTCCACCAACGTGAACGAGTTGCTTTTTGACTTTGGAAATTTGCGAGATGAAGTTATGTTCATAACTATGACTACACCCACTCTCCGTCCTTTCCACCAGAAAAATCCTCTTCATAAAACCTTCGCCACAGTTTCAAGACTTCAATCCAAAATCCAAAATCAAGAATCCAAAATTTTGAACTCTCCTTCATCCCTTAACCCCTTAACCCCTCGCCGCCCCGTGGCGGCGTTCACCCTCATCGAGCTTCTCGCCGTCATCACCATCATCGGCATCCTCGCCGGCCTCACTCTCGGTGCTGCTGGTGCCGTTCGGCGACACGGTGCTACCTCCACCGCCAAAGCCGAAGTCGCCGCCCTCCAAGCCGCCTGCGACCGCTACTACGCCGATTACAATCTCTACCCTTCAAATACCTCTACAACCCCCTCTGTTGTTAATCCAACGAACTACGTCACTGCGGGCCAGACTCTCTTCACCAATCTCTTCGGCACGAATCAGTACAACCGCGCCCCATCCACCAAACGCTACTTCGAACCCAAACCCGCTATGGTCAGCAGCACGACTAATGCCAACCCACACTTCATCGACCCTTGGGGCTACGCCTACGGTTACAACTCCGACGGCACCAACGCCCCCCTTATCTGGTCAACAGCAGGAACCACAAAAGGCGAAACAAATAAGTGGATCACCACCTGGCCTAAGATGTAATTAGTTGTCTTTTAGTATTTTAAAGATTTATAAACATTTTATAATATTTACTTTGTAAGCTTGTGTTGACAATGTAAATCAAGGGTATATATACCTTAATCGTGACCTTCTTTACTCCCTTCCGCGCTAAGTCCGCCACGTTTTCTTCAAAACTACACTCGCACTTTTTCACAATCCAACATCAAAAATTAAACATCCAAAATCCCTCCGTCGCCCCCTTAACCCCTTCATCTCTTGACCCCCTCCCCCCTTTCCGACCTTTGCGACCTTGGCGTGAGCAATCTGCCTTCACCCTCGTCGAACTCCTCGCCGTTGTTGGTATCATGGGACTCTTGGCCGCAGTCGCTGTCCCCGCCCTCAAAGGCCTGACCGGAAGCGGAGGTCGCAAACAAGGCTTCAGCCAACTGATGGGCGCCCTTGAAATCGCCCGTAACACTGCCATCTCCACTGGCACCAATGCCGCTGTTATTTTTCCTGATAGTGGATTCAGCGCTACAGGCGCTGACCCCAATCCTTATAAATACCGCTCCATGGCTGTCGTTGCATGGAACGCCACTGATTCGAACGCGCCAGCCACTATGGTCGGTTCTTGGATCGTCCTCCCGCAAGGAATCGCCCTCTTTCCAAACTCCATCTCCGCCTTACCACAAGGAACCAATATTTCCGTTAGAATTTTGACCACGACCACCTCAGGAACTTTTCGAGAAATTTGTTTCCAATCCGATGGCGCCCTCGACGAAAGCCTTTTCCCAGTTGGAAATCCTCTTCCCAAGATTGCTCTTTTTGAGGGCACCGTCGACGGTACCGCTGCCAAAAAAAACTCCAAAACAACCATGTTTGAAACCGTCAACCTTACTCGCTACACCGGCCGTGCCATCCCCACCGTCATCACCAACGAGCCATGAAATCCTTTGCCCACCCCACGTCCGCTACGTTCGCGAAGAATTTTTCTGACCAAAAAAACAACTCTTTCCGTTCTTTGCGTCCTTTGCGTGAGTCATCCGCCTTCAGTCTCACCGAAGTCGTCATCGCCATGGGCGTGGCCGCCGTCGCCTTCACCTCCATCATCGCCCTCTTCCCCCTCGGCCTCAATATGAGCAAGGAGTCTTATGAGGAAACCCAAGCTGCTCTGCTTGCTCAAACCATCCTGTCCGACCTCAAAGACCAGCAGTGCGGAGATAAGAACAAGAGATATTTAGGTAAAACAAAAAATGGAAACCCGTACTCCTTTAAACTAATCCAAATCGCAGGAAATGTAGATCCTCAGATCGTTACAACGAACTATCTGGGCATCGATTTAAGACTCCTCACCCAACAAAATGTCTATTTGGCTTATGACGCCCAATCACGGAAAGATACCGATACCAACAGCCAACCCATTATGCTTCGTCCCTGTGCAGGCACCAACACCATTCAGGGTTGGTATGACGGATCGAAGCCCAGCAACGGCTTAGCCGCTGTGGCCAAAGTTACCTTTGTCCCTACTTTCTCAATCACGACTCTCAATTCCACCAGTGGAGTGATCCGGGTGGATATCTCAATCGAAACCCCTGGCAGTGCCAAACCAGAGAATCGTACGGTTCGTCTGTACACAGGAGCCGTCGTACCATGAACTTTTTTCCCCAGCCCTGCTTAGCTCATCCTGACTCGCCGAAGTTAAGCGCGAAGCAGGGTCACGCTAAGTCCACTACGTTCGCCCCTATACTACATTCGCGCGTAAGCGCGTCCCGCGAACGCGGGAGCTTAACCCCTTCCTCCCTTAATCCCTTAACCCCCCGCTACTGCGTAGCGGCCTTCACTCTCATCGAACTCATGGCCGCCACCACCGTCCTCTCCGTTATTCTTCTCATGATGGTGGGCATGCAGGATCAGATGTCGAAAGCTTGGTCCAACTCCAACCGTCGCACCGACGCCACCCGCGAAGCCCGTGCCGCGGTTCAGATGATCTCCAGCGATCTCTCAGGCCTTCTGACTCGCCAAAAGACAAATATGAACTACCCCGGCTCGATTGCGATCAGCAACATGGGACTTCCCTTCGTCTACTCCTCCAATGGGGTCAACTCGAGCGGTCTAACTCTTCCCACCGGCATACAGTCTGGCTCCTCCTTTTTATTTGGGGTCTGCACCAAAAAATCCCGTAGCCCTACCGATCTTGATCTTGCAATCTTTGGCTACTACATCGGCCAAACGAATACTACCAATATCAATGGCTTTACCAATACCAGCTACAATCTCTACCGCTACGTCGTGCCAACCTCAGACACCGTAGCCGCCTTGAATGGGGTGGCCAGCGGCAACCTCACCACCCTCTTCCCTGGCATCGCTTCCAACAGCGAAATTCTCGCCCGCAACACCTGCAACCTGCGAATTCGCTTTTATAACAGCCAGAACCCTAGCATGCCCGTGACCAATGGCCCCAATTACAGAGTCTTCTCAGCGTCTACAGCCAATAACTATAGCGGCAGCAAAATCCATATCGAGCTCTCCGCATATCCGGAAGACTCTGCCCAGAAAATTCCCCTCACCGCTTGGACTAACTCAGCCAATATTCAAAAATACGCTCGCTCCTTCGAATTTCGTATCGATGTACCCCGAACCATAGGCCATTGAAAACCTCCACCTCATCTCTCTCTTTTCGCTCTCCCTTCGGGTCTCCCAGCTTCGCCCTGATCAGCGTCCTCGCCCTCGTCTCGCTCGCCGCTCTCACCGCCACCGCCTTTCTTGCCTCCGCTCGATTGGAACGAACGGCCACCCGGCCTCTGGGCGAGAAAGTGAGATTGGAAATGGCTCTCAATATCGGCTTCAACTGCGCCAAGGAAATCATGAACAGCAGCATGGGCTCCAGTTACGATACAGTTGCGACCTATTGGCGCACCAACCCCGCCGATGATGTCGGCTATCTGCTCTCAGGTTATCCAAGAAATTTAGTCGGGAGCACTCCTACTCCGCAGATGTACTGGTTTCCTGCCTTTAGTACGGCGACGATGACCGAACTTGCGACGAACGCACCTCCTACCGCGGTCATGACAAATCGGGTTACGGTTGACAATCAATCGATGTTTTCAAATACCATTAGCAATCTCATGGCTAATCTAACAAACTTCGGTGCCAACGGTTCCACCAACATCGAACTCATCGGACACACCGCAGCCAACCCTCGTATTTCTCCGCCCGTAGGCTGGATGACCATCAAACAACCCGTCCGCACAACCCCAGGCAAGACCAATACAGTATCGACACCCGTCATGCGCATTGCCTTTTTTACCGAGGATCTTTCTGGCCTGATCGATGCCGAAAGAATGTGTGGCAGCACCACCCGTGATACAGGCACTAACCCCACGGAGATTTCCATGTCCAACATCGGACCCACCCCAGGCATAACTTTTGGCACCGCCACCAACACACGCGCGACCTACCTCTCCCCCTTTCTGTTGGCATCGAACGGAGGGATCGCCACCACTAACCTGCGCTACTTCGCCACAGGACTTCGCTCTTGGACCAATGCCGTCCAACGAATCCCCCGAGCCATCGCTATAGCCACTGGAAAATGCTACGGAGGCGCAATAGTTACCAATGGGGCTAAATTTCTCATTCCGGCCAATCCTACCGCGAACGACGTATCCAAAATAGCCGGTGCACTCACCACCAACCTTCCGGATTTTGGCGCACGCGGAGGCGCAATGAGCTCAACTGCCTACATCAACAACATCGCCGCTAACATCGTTGATTATGTGGATACCGATTCGACCCCATCGGCGGATAGCGGGGCAAATCCAACTTATCTAGGGATCGAAAACATCCCTTGGCCCAACGAAATATTTACCCAGCTCAAACACCTCGGTGTCACCAGCGCAGGCATTCTGCAAATTCAGATGACAGATTATCTAGAGGTTTGGAATATGGGCAATAAAGCCATCACGAATAACCCCACGATCACGATATCCAATAATTACGACCTTCTCCTTACCATGAGCAATACTCTTGCTGGCGCCTCCTTCAAAACCAATCTGAACGCTTTGACTGGCATGGGCGGCGCGAACAACTCCAAAGACTTTGCGCTTTCAGGCACCCTACCACCCAACAGCTATAAAGTCCTAACAACCACAACAAATACACATACTCTGCAGATCACAAATTCTTCCCTTTACAGCAGCGCAGCAATCCGCAACGCATGGTGTATTTATGCGGACTCAAACGATGCCACCACCAATATGTCCTATACTGCTTCTATCGGCACAAAAGTGATTCAGAAAACCATAAGTGGAAGATGGACACGCTTCCTTTCTCCCTCCTCGAAAATGACTCCTCCAAGTGGACTTTACATATTCTGCAACAATATTGGCTATGCATCGCAAACCGCCATCAATGGCGTGCCCGCCCACACGGGGGGTGATCCTCGGGCTCAGCTATTTCTTTCGGGTGCTCTCTATAATCAGAATTATACCAATAAATATGCTTCTCCAGGGGGCAGAAATGTTGGGCGACTCCAACTCACCAGCTTTCCCGAGAGCGAAGTTAACCCCCTTAAGTTTTGGCCTGATAACGGCCATGCAAACAGCGCCGATTATGGGGGCAATCCAACCGCTTTTAGCCAAAGCCCCACTTCTTTTTCTCCTCTTGTCCCTCCATTAACAAACAACTATGTCATGAAGCGAAACGATACCGGCACCCTGACCAACATCATCGAGTTAGGGAACATCTACGACCCGATGCAGTGGAGCGATCAAGCCGGTAGCGGAGTCACTAATCAACCCGGCCTTTGGACAAATCTGACAGCTGCAGCTACCCCAGACGCCAGATTCGGCGGG
>JGI12547J11936_1000143_pt1 | contig 16144 bp, 11 predicted proteins | sample LakEriepJuly2011_2_FD_11936 | JGI IMG/M metagenome (IMG submission 11936)
AAATTTTTCAGTTCACCTACTTATTAGCTAAATCCGAAATATTCATTTTTTCCTGGTTCTTGGTTCTATCACATGAGGATTGACTCCAAAATATTTTGCTGCTGCTGACATATCAAATGTTAATAAACTAATATCCCCTAAGTCTTTAACACCTTGAGGTCGAGAAGATTTGATATCTAAAACTTTAATAATTTCCTCTGCGACTGCTTGCGCTAAAAGCGGCGGTACAGAATTACCAATTTGTCGAAAACCATGCCATTTTGTGGGATGAAATCTAAACCAATCAGGATAGGAATGTAACCGTGCAGCTTCCCTAACAGTAATACATCTGGGGATAAAAGGATGGATGGGACGAGGAGAACTAAATGCACCTTTATTACTAGGTGTTCCGGCTCTTAACGTATTACATAAACCATCAGGATCAAGTTTATGAAAACGACTAATTGATTCAATTTTACCATGAGGTGTAGAAGCAAATCTTTCCATAGATTCAGGTGAATGTTTACTTCTTAAACTTGATGTTAGTAAGGTCAGATCATATTGACGTTTATAGGAATAGTTATTTTTTGCAATTTCAAGATTACGCAGTTTTTTAGCATAATTACTAGGTTTACTAAATTCAGTCATTATCCAATCTTGTTGATATAATTCTGGATAGTTTTCTATGACTGGTAAATCTTGTAATGCGTCCCAAACTGTAGGAGATTTTAGATTAGGGAATATCATCTTGTCTGGATATTTCGGTAATTCGATATTTTGACGTGAACCAAGTAAAAATAATCTTTCCCGATTTTGTGGTACTCCATAATTAGCTGCATTTAAAACTTGATAATTTGCATCAACTTGATAACCACTTTCAGTAAATTGATTAATGATTTCAGCAATAAATTCTTGGTGTTTTCCTACTGTCATTCCTTTGACATTTTCTAATACAAAAAACTTGGGTTGTAATTCTACAACCAATCTAATAAAATGGAAAACTAAAGAATTTCTTGGATCATCAAAAGAACGTTTTCCCATTAATGAAAAACCTTGACATGGTGGACCACCAAAAACCACATCAATTTCTTGATTAGCAATTTGAGAACTATTCCTAATTTCCTTCCCTGTTGTCTCTTCTACACTTTTACAGATCACCGTCCAAAAAGGAAAGTTAAATTTATGGATTGCACAATGAATTGGATCTATTTCCACAGATGCCAGAATATCAAAACCAGCTTGTTCAAAGCCTAAAGTCATTCCTCCTGCACCTGCAAATAAGTCAACTGCAATTGGTCGGGTTTTTGCCATTTTAACTATTATCTACTTTTTCATTGCTAATATTTCTTTAGCAGTGCGATCGCATACTCCCAATTCTCCCAAACAATGGCGCATTTCTTGATAATCTAATAAAGTTTTTTGTCTTTTCTCAGGATTTAATAACAATTCCATGGCTGCTTCAACAATATTATCGGCTGTGGCTTGTTCCTGTAAAAATTCGGGAACAATTTCCCGCATGACAACTAAATTTACTGGAGAAGCAAAGGGAATTGAACCTTTAAGAATATGACGTACAATCCAAGCAGTAATGGGATGAAGACAATAAACTACAACTTGGGGGACATTTAATAATGCAAGTTCTAAATTGACAGTTCCCGATTTAGTAATTGCGAAATCAGCCGCAGCAAAAATATCCTTTTGTTGATCTGATACTAGTGTAGCTTTTAAACCGTAATCTTTAATTGCTGCTGTAATTGGTTGTCTAAATATTTCCAAAGATAGAGGAATCCAAAAATGGACATTTGGTAATTTAGATTGGATATTTTGGGCAGCTTGAAAAATCATTGGTAAAAGATATTTTAATTCTTGATGACGGGAAGCTGGTAACAGGGCAATTGCGATTTCTGCCGGTTTAATTCCTAATTTCTCTCTGGCAATTTCTCGATTTGGTGCATTTGCCATTCTATCAATTAAAGGATGTCCTACCCAACAAACCTTTGCCCCATTTTGCTGATAATATCGCGCTTCTTCGGGGAAAATTGCTAATAGTTTATCTGTAAAACCAACAATGCGGTTGGTATTCTGAAAACTCATAGACCATACCCACTCTTGAGGAGCGATATAATAAGCCACAGGTACATCAGGCAAATTTTCCCTCATGAATGTACCAATTCCCAGATTTGGCCCCATATAGTCAATTAGGACTACTAAATCAGGGGGATTTTTCTTTAAGTAAGCGATCGCTTGGCGTTGTACCCTTAAAGTAGGGATAACATAAGGCAAAGACTCAATCAAACCCATCGAACCAATACCGCTAGTATCCCCCAAAATTTTCGCCCCAGCTTCCGCCATTTTCTCCCCACCCAAAGCGATAATTTCCAATATCAAACCCGCAGCAACAGCTTGACGCTGAAGCGCCGCAATCAATAGCGAACCCTGTAAATCCCCAGAAACTTCGCCAGTGCTAATAAATATCCGCATTTTAAAACTTTAGATTTGAGATTTTTACGCCCTTTCCCAGTTGAAAATTACCTACTTTCTTCTTCTTCTTCTTCTTCTTCTTTTCTTCCTTCGCTGCCTTCGCTCCTTCGTGGTTCATTAAATCCATATTCGTCCGACAAAAATAGAGCAACTGGTAAACTTTGAGGACAGGAAAACCCCGTCCCTACATCTAACTGACTATTCATTATTCATCACTGACAGATTTTCTGCCCTTTCCGGGAATTAAACCGCGTCTTCCNGGCATTTGGGAAAGNAGTAAAAAACGGCGAAGATGTTTTAATTGTTCTGAATCTCCTAAATTTTCTAACTCTTGTAAAGCATCTTTAAATAGGAAATCAGAACGATAGAGAAGACGGAAAGCTTTTTTAATTAATTGGAAATCACTAGCAGCCATTTCCGAACGTTTTAATCCTACCAAATTGAGCGATCGCACTTTCGCCGGATTTCCTTCCACCAACATATAAGGAGGGACATCCCTATCAATGCGTGTCATTCCGCCTACCATAGACATAGTTCCTATGTGAACAAATTGATGCACACCTAAAACGCCGCTCAGTCTAGCTCGTGATTCAATATGTACATGACCCGCCAATGCTACAGAATTAGCAATAATGACAGAATCTTTAATCAGGCAATTATGACCTACATGAACATAAGCCATTAATAAATTGCCATTACCGATTACCGTCGCTTCACCCCTGCCAGTAGCGCGGTTAATCGTCACGTATTCACGGATGGAATTATTGTTACCAATTTTTACCCAAGTCGGTTCTCCCACGTATTTGAGATCCTGGGGCTGCATACCGATAGCTGCACCGGGAAAAATCTGATTTCCCGTACCAATTTCACAAAGGCCTTCTAGGACGACATGAGCGCCAATTACAGTGTCTGCACCAACTCTAACATTCTCGCCGATCACAGCATAAGCGCCGACTTGCACTGTTGAGTGGAGTTCCGCATTAGGATGGATGACAGCAGTTGGATGAATAAGTGTTTTCAAAGGTGAATCTCCAAAACTAAGTGCTACTTGCTAATTTATTCAATTAAGAAACGTGTCGGGCAAAGTTCAGTTATGTGTGAGGGCGAAAATCTAAAATCCTGTTATGGTATAATAAATTTTAACTAATCAAAGAAAACATTAGTTCTCCTTCAGCGGCTAATTGTCCATCAACTTCCGCTCGTCCGTTCATTTTCCCGAACCGACGCTGCTTCACCCACAACAGTTCCACCGTCATTACCAGTTGATCTCCAGGAACAATTTGCCGACGGAAACGGACTTTATCAATACCAGCAAAGACAAATAGTCCTCCTTTTGATTCCGGCATTTGCGTCATCACAATCCCGCCGACTTGTGCCATGGCTTCGATAATTAGCACACCTGGCATCAGCGATCGCCCTGGAAAATGCCCTTGAAATTGGGGTTCATTAAAGGTAACATTTTTAATACCCACGGCTTTTTTACCAGGTACATAATCAATAATCCGATCTACCAGTAAAAATGGATAGCGATGAGGTAAGAGTTCCTGAATTTCCTCAATACTAAAGGTAGTTTTTATAGTCTGTGGATTGACATTATCCTCACTTGATGTATTCAATTCCTGGGAATTAGGTTCGGTAATAGTGGACATTAGTGGTACGTTGTTTGAATAATTAAACACTAAGATGGGTAAATTTGGGAATTTTAGATCAGTTCTAAAATTTTCCGTGCCAGTTGAATGTGTAAATTATGACTAGCTTTGTAAGCCAAAAAATGAGCAACAGGGAAAATTCCTAGTAAACTTAAATCTCCGACTAGATCCAAGATTTTATGACGAACTGGTTCATTTGCAAATCGTAATGGTGGATTTAGCCAACCTTCCACCCCACAAACTAGGGCATTAGCCAAACTACCACCTTTAATTAATCCCGACTTTTGCAGATGTTCGATTTGATGCTGTAACCCAAAAGTTCGTGCTGGCGCAATTTCTGAAGCAAAGTCAGCAGAAGATTTTTCTAAACTTGTCGTTAATAACCAACTGTGCCATTGATTACCAATTGCCGCCAAATTAAAATCTATCCCATAGCTAAATCTGGTTTCTGGTGCCGGTAGGGCGCAAACAAAAGTATCACCTTCATAAATCCAAATCGGTTCGGTAATGACGACAGGTGCAGGTAAATTACTCACCATTTGGGCAAATAAACCAACTTCAGCAATTCTTTCACACCAAACTTGAGCAGAACCATCTAAAAGCGGTACTTCCGGTCCATCAATTTCAATTCTGGCATTATCCACCCCCATAGCCGCCAAAGCAGCTAATAAATGTTCCACAGTGCGAACACAGACTTGACCCTTACCCAATTGAGTAGAAAGCACAGTCTGACTCACAGCCGCAACTTGGGCGGGAATAATTGGTGAATTCGGTAAATCTACCCGGACAAAAAAGCGATTACTTCCTGGTGGTGCTGGTAATATTCGTACTTGAGTATTGACCCCACTGTGTAACCCCACACCAGTCTGAGTAATTTCCCCTGCTAAAGTATGTTGCTGCATCATCTAACAATCCAAATATTGTAGTTAGTATTGCTCAAAACTCTGATTATTCTTGTCTGAAAAATATTATTAAGGTACAGAAGTCAGAATTCAGGAGTCAGACGTAAAATTCTTAGCCACTGACCACTGTACGGGCGAAGCATTTGGAGAACTATTTTTGGCAATGACCGATAATTTATCNTCCAAATGCTTCGCCACTGACAACTGTACGGGCGAAGCATTTGGAGAACTATTTTTGGCAATGACCGATAATTTATCTTCCAAATGCTTCGCACTGTACGGGCGAAGCATTTGGAGAACTATTTTTGCAATGACCGATAATTTATCGTCCAAATGCTTCGCCCCTACTGACCAATTTAAAATCTTTCCCCAATGCCAAAATTGATCCGACTATCACCTTCATCAGTGACACCGTAATCTATGCGAATTGGTCCCAGTGGAGATTGTATCCGCAAACCTAAACCATAGCCATAGCCATTGCCATTTTTCTTTAACAATTGTGCAGATTGGGTACTACTTCCCAAGTCACTACCATAGTCAAAAAATAGTGCGCCACTGACAACCGAGAAAACCGGAAAGCGATATTCAACAGCAGCTTGGACATACTTACTACCAGTGCCTAATCTGCCCTCATCATACCCGCGAACTGAATTACTACCACCTAGGGTAAAGGCTTCATAAGGGGGTACATCCCCAAAGATTGTCCCCCCTTGCAGGTTAAATGCCAAAGTTTGGGGTTTTTTGCTAAAGCTAAGTAATTTAATCGGTAGATACTGACTATAGTTACCCCTAAGCCTAGTCATAAAAACACTACCTGTGCCTATAGGTACAGATTGATCAACTCCAAAGCTGAGGAAAGAACCTTTGGTGGGTTGTAAGGAATTATTGCGGAGATCCCTTTGTGCGCCCAGCTTCAATAGTAATAAATCATCTTCTCCTGAAGACGAAAGAGTGAGAGGAGTTCTATCACTGATGATATTTCCACTACTATTAAATATCGCTCCTTCCTTTCTCAAATTACCGTCAGCATCACGACCGGAAACCCGTTGATACTGGAGTCCAGCGGAAGCCAGCCACTCGGAATTTTTGAAAGGATTGCGGGAAAGGGGACGGGTAAAGGTGACACCACCACCTAAGCGGGTAATCCGAGGGCGATCTTGTTGATTTGTATCCGTAATATTGTTAGGATCAAAGGTATCAATACTCTTATCTTTACCTTCAAAAATCAAGGAAACAGAACGACGACGGAAAATATTTGTCGTATATGAAGTGCGATAAGGATCACCAGCAATCCAAGGATCAGTAAAGCGCAGGTCAAATAGTAGTTCTCGTTCTCCTAACTGTACCTCTGTCCCCAATTTTTGGTTTCTGCCCCCCAGGTTTTGCTGCTGATAGCTGATAGTTCCAAATAAACCACTAGCAGAGCTAATTCCCGCCCCAGCAGCAATAGAACCGCTATTACGTTCAGTTACATTTACTAGTACATTTACCTTACTGGGATCACTACCAGGATCAAGGGATATAGGCTCAGTATCAGGTGGTTCAAACAATCCAAGTCCATATACTCGCGCTAAATCTCTCTGCACTGTATTCCGATTGAATACTGTTCCTGATTTTAATTCTAATTCCCGCGTAATAATATAATCCTTAGTCCGTCCGCGAATTGGGTTGCCTTGGTCGTCTACGAACTCACCATCTTTGTTCCGGAATCGGACTTTAACGCTTTCTACAACCCCTTCTGCCACTTGGAGGGTGACAACGCCATTTTCTGAGACTTTGGGCGCTCCAACTAAGTTGGCAAGTACATAACCTTGGTCTTGATAAAGTTTGGTTAATTTCTGAATGCCTTCGTTTAATTCCCGCAAGTTGAGAATTTTGCCATATTGACTGCTAAATATTTCGTTGGCTGTGGCAGCAGGAAGGACAGAGGCTACACCCGTACCAGGATTGGCTTCTAATTCTACTTTAGAGAGAATGGGATTGGGGGCAACCACAAAACTTACCCGCACACCAAGGGGGGTATCTTCTGGAAATGCTTGGACATTGGAGAAAAACCCAGTTCTAAAAATCGCACTGATATCTTCTTGCAGTTGGGAACGGGTGGTTGTTTGTCCAGCTTGGGTGCGAATTACTTTATAAACTTGGGTTTCTAGTTCCGGGGTGATTTGTCCTGTTTCTGATTTAATTGCTACCTCTGACACCAATACGCGGGCTTCGGTTGCTTCTGGATTGGGTGTGGGTGCTACTGTTGGCGGATTTAGTTTTTCTTGATTGGATTCAGTCGCAGGAGGTTGAGTCGGTTTTACTAGGGGAACTGGTGTTTTTTTAGGAACTATTGTCGGTTTGGGGACAACCTCAGATCCCTTTTTTATGGTTGTGGGTGATGTTGTTGAAGGATCTGGTTTTTTCTGAGTTGGTTCAGCCTGTGCTGTAATGGGAACTATTGTGGAGTTGGGTATAATTACAGATCCCTGATCTACTGATGTTGAGTTGGACTTTAAAGCTTTAATAAGAGGGGAAAATTTGTGAGATTCTCTTTCTCCAACTATTGGTGCTACCAGGGGATAAGATGCTGGATTTTCACTAGCATCACCTTTGACAAGATTCTGTGTTTCTGGCTGGTTTGTTGCTACTGTCAAAACTTCTGTGGTCTGTGGGTGACTATCAGTCGTTTGGGCATTTGCTTTGACAGAAATTGCTAAAGGGACGGTCATGGCTACCATAGCCATTAATCCGGGTGTTAAATGTTTTTTAATCATATTTCTCTTCACTACCACACACCATTATTGTTAATCACTGGAAAAAATTACTTACTCGGCTTTGTAGTTCTCTACTACTTTTAATACTCTCTGCAAAACCTCCTGATAGGCATTTTCGACGTTTCCTAAGTCACGACGAAAACGGTCTTTATCCATAATGCGGCGGTTAGTATCGGTTTCGGCTATGTCCCATAAACGACAGGTATCGGGACTAATTTCGTCGGCTAAAAGCACTTGCTGTTGTGAATCCACGCCAAATTCAAGTTTAAAGTCCACTAAGGTAATTTGGCATTTTTCCCAAAACTGCTTCAGAAATTCGTTGATTTCCAATGCAAGATGAGTAATTTGAGCAACTTGTTCCGGTGTGGCTAATTCTAGGAGAAATAAGCGATCGCTTGTCAGTAAAGGATCACCTAGATTATCATCTTTATAATAGAATTCCACCAAAGGCCGTGATAACACAGTCCCTAGTGCTAACCCAGTTTGTTGACACAGGCTACCAGCCGCAATATTTCTCACCACCACTTCTAAGGGGATAATTTTTACAGCTTTAACTCTCATCAGATTGGGGGCTGGACTATCAATAAAATGAGTTTTAATCCCCTGGATTGCTAATTGTTGGAACAGTTGACTAGAAATACTACAGTTAATCATGCCCTTGTTTTGAATGCTGCCCCGTTTTTGAGCATTAAAGGCTGTAGCATCGTCTTTAAAATCAGCCAACAAAATCTCTGGATCATCTGTTGCGTAAAGAATTTTGGCTTTGCCTTCGTAGAGTTTAGAATTAACAGACATGGTAGTAGATACTGTTTTCGGTAATGGACTGCTTAAATCTGAAAGTTTCACTATTTTAAGTAGGGAACAGGGAACAGGGAACAGGGAACAGGGAACAGGTAATTGGTAATTGGTAAATAATTTTCTTCCTCCTGACTCCTGACTCCTGACTTCTGACTCCTGCTGTAAATTAAGTCTAGTATTACAAAAATAACTCTATTTTTTCACACAATTATGACCCATCCCTTTCTCAAACACCTACATAGTCCCGAACGTCCCGTTATCGTCTTTGACGGTGCAATGGGTACAAACCTGCAAACCCAAAATCTTACCGCTGAAGATTTTGGAGGCGCACAATATGAAGGCTGTAACGAGTATCTAGTCCACACCAAACCCGAAGCCGTCGCCAAGGTTCACCGTGATTTTCTCGCCGCTGGGGCTGATGTCATTGAAACTGATACCTTTGGCTCTATGTCCATAGTTTTAGCAGAATATGACTTAGCGGACCAAGCTTACTATCTCACGAAGAAAGCCGCCGAACTTGCCAAAAGTGTAGCTGCGGAATTTTCCACCCCGGAAAAACCCCGATTTGTAGCTGGTTCTATTGGTCCAACCACCAAACTTCCGACTTTGGGACATATTGATTTTGACACCATGAAAGCCTCTTTTGCTGAACAAGCAGAAGCCTTATTTGATGGTGGTGTGGATTTATTCCTCGTGGAAACCTGCCAAGACGTGCTGCAAATTAAAGCCGCATTAAATGGGATTGAGGAAGTTTTTGCCAAAAAAGGGGAAAGAAGAGCCTTAATGGTGTCTGTAACTATGGAAAGCATGGGAACAATGCTGGTAGGGACAGAAATCAACGCCGTAGTTACTATCCTCGAATCTTACCCCATTGATATTCTCGGCTTAAATTGCGCCACTGGTCCCGACTTGATGAAACCACATATCAAGTATTTATCAGAACATTCCCCATTCGTAGTTTCCTGTATTCCTAATGCGGGTTTACCGGAAAACGTTGGCGGTCAAGCACATTACAAACTTACGCCCATAGAATTACGCATGGCGTTAATGCACTTCATCGAAGATTTAGGTGTCCAAGTGATTGGGGGTTGCTGTGGGACACGACCAGCACATATTCAACAATTGGCGGAAATTGCTCACGAGTTAAAACCAAAAGTTAGACAACCAATTTTAGAACCATCAGCCGCATCAATTTATACGACTCAACCCTATGAACAAGAAAATTCTTTCTTGATTATCGGTGAACGTCTTAACGCCAGTGGTTCTAAAAAATGTCGTGACTTACTCAACGCTGAAGACTGGGATGGTTTAGTCTCAATGGCGCGGAGTCAGGTAAAAGAAGGCGCACACATCCTTGATATCAACGTTGATTATGTGGGACGTGACGGCGTACGTGATATGCACGAGTTAGTTTCTCGTGTTGTCAATAATGTAACTTTACCTTTAATGCTGGATTCCACCGAATGGGAAAAAATGGAAGCGGGGTTAAAGGTAGCTGGTGGTAAGTGTTTACTCAATTCTACCAACTATGAAGATGGCGAAGACCGATTTTTAAAAGTGCTAGAATTAGCTAAAAAATACGGTGCTGGTGTCATTATTGGGACAATTGACGAAGATGGTATGGCGCGGACAGCAGAGAAAAAGTTTCAAATTGCCCAACGGGCTTACCGTCAAGCTGTAGAATATGGGATTGCGCCTACAGAAATATTCTTTGATACTTTAGCTCTACCGATTTCTACTGGGATTGAAGAAGATCGGGAAAATGGTAAAGCTACCATTGAATCAATTCGCCGCATTCGCCAAGAATTGCCCGGATGTCATGTCATGTTAGGCGTTTCCAATATCTCTTTTGGCTTAAATCCCGCCTCGCGGATGGTACTAAACTCGATGTTTTTGCATGAAGCTATGCAAGCGGGCATGGATGCAGCAATTGTCAGCGCGAGTAAAATTTTACCACTGGCTAAGATTGAACCGCAACATCAAGAAGTTTGTCGGCAATTAATTTATGATGAACGTAAATTTGATGGTAATGTCTGCGTTTATGACCCCTTGGGAGAATTAACCACAATTTTTGCCGGAGTCAAAACTAAACGGAATACGGGAATTGATGCCAGTTTACCCATTGAAGAACGTTTAAAACGTCATGTTATTGACGGTGAACGCATTGGTTTAGAAACCCAATTAACAAAAGCTTTAGAACAATATCCTCCNTTACAAATCATNAATACTTTCTTATTAGACGGAATGAAAGTTGTGGGTGAATTGTTTGGTTCTGGACAAATGCAATTACCTTTTGTNTTACAATCNGCCGAAACCATGAAAGCTGCGGTTGCTTATTTAGAACCGTTTATGGAAAANTCGGAATCTGGGAATAATGCGAAAGGAACTTTTGTNATTGCNACNGTNAAAGGTGATGTTCACGATATTGGTAAAAACCTGGTAGATATCATTTTATCTAACAATGGTTANAAGGTGATTAACCTNGGAATTAAGCAATCTGTAGAAAACATCATTCAAGCTTANGAANANNANNAACCTGATTGTATTGCNATGAGTGGATTGTTAGTAAAATCCACCGCTTTCATGAAGGAGAATTTACAGACTTTTAATGAAAAGGGAATTACTGTCCCGGTAATTTTAGGTGGTGCAGCTTTAACTCCTAAATTTGTAAATCAAGATTGCCAAGGNACTTANAAAGGTAAGGTTGTTTATGGCAAGGATGCTTTTTCTGATTTGCATTTNATGGATAAGTTAATGCCAGCAAAAACAGCAGGTAATTGGGATAATTTCAGGGATTTTTGGATGAAGTTGCAAGAATCAACTAATGGACATCAAGAAACAGTAGATAATCCTGTTAAAGATAAAACACCTGTTGAACCAAAAGAAAAAGATACTCGGCGTTCTGAAGCAGTAGCGGTAGATATTGAACGTCCAAATCCACCTTTTTGGGGAACGCAGTTTTTACAACCTGATGATATTTCTTTGGAGGAGTTATTCTGGTATTTAGATTTGCAAGCTTTGGTAGCTGGACAATGGCAATTCCGCAAGCCCAAGGAACAATCTAAGGAGGAATATCAGGCGTTTTTAGCTGATAAGGTTTATCCAGTTTTGGAAGAGTGGAAACAGCGCATTATTGAGGAGAATTTATTACATCCTCAAGTGATTTATGGCTATTTTCCTTGTCAGTCTGTGGGGAACAGTTTGTTGATTTATGAAACGAACCGCAGAGACGCAGAGGACGCGGAGGTAAGAGTTAGTTTTGAGTTTCCCCGTCAGAGGTCTTTTAATCGGTTATGTATTGCAGATTTTTTTGCACCGAAGGAGTCGGGAATTATTGATGTTTTCCCTATGCAAGCGGTGACTGTGGGGGAAGTTGCAACGGAGTTTGGACAAAAGCTATTTGCCGATAATAAATACACTGACTATCTGTATTTTCATGGTATGGCTGTACAGGTGGCGGAAGCTTTAGCGGAATGGACTCACGCTAGAATCCGCCGGGAGTTAGGTTTTGGTGATTCTGAACCGGATAATATTCGGGATATGTTGGCGCAGCGTTATCAAGGTTCTCGGTATAGTTTTGGCTATCCTGCTTGTCCGAATATTCAGGATCAGTTTAAGCAGTTGGAGTTGTTGGGGGTTGATAGGATGAAAATGCACATGGATGAAAGTGAACAACTGTATCCTGAACAGTCGACAACGGCGATTATTACTTATCACCCTGCGGCTAAGTATTTCACGGCTTAATGTTTTATCCCCCTTCGTTTTGTAATGGAGGGGGAGTTTACAAGAGGTTGTTTGAAAAGTTTTTAATGTATAAATAAACCCCTCTCCAAACCTCTCCCCGACGCGGGGAGAGGCTTTGAAACCCCCATTCCAGCTAACAAAAGTTTTTCCGCTTCCCTCTCCTCGTAGGAGAGGGTTAGGGAGAGGTAGGGAAGGGGGTTAGGTTTCTGGAGATTATCGGTTTCATCTAATACTTTTAAAACACCCTCTAAGTCAAAAGTTAAAAGTTAAAAGTGGTGGTTTATATTTTTTATTCTCATGACATCAGCAACACCAGAAAGTTTATCTAAATTCGTACAATTCTGTAACCAACATATCACCGGACAGGAACGCAAAGAAGCACAAACATTTCTCGACCGCTTTTTTCGTGCCTTTGGCCATGAAGGTGCTTTAGAAGCTGGTGCAACTTATGAGGAAGCTATTAAAAAAAGTAGTAAAACTGGTAAAACTGGTTTTGCTGATTTAGTTTGGAAACCCCGCGTTTTAATAGAAATGAAAAAACGAGGAGAAGACTTAAATAAACATTATTCCCAAGCGTTTGATTATTGGACAAGGTTAGTTCCAAATCGTCCTAAATATGTGATTTTATGCAACTTTGATGAATTTTGGATCTTTGATTTTAATATTCAATTATATACACCTGTAGATAAAATTACCCTAGAACAACTGCCAGAACGCGCAGGAGCATTGGTATTTATGGAATTAGGGCAAAAAACCCCTGTATTCCAAAATAACCAGGTACAAGTGACAGAACGCGCCGCCCGACGGATGGGAGAATTATTATTAGAGTTAGAAAGTAGGGGAATTGAAAAGTTAATAGGACAGAGATTTATTTTACAATGTGTTTTAGCGATGTTTGCGGAAAAGAGACAACTGTTACCCCGTGATATGTTTATTTCTTGTGTCCAAGATTGTATGAAAGGGGAAAGTTCCTATGATGTTTTAGGTGGTTTATTTCGAGAAATGAATCAACCGGGAATTACCCCCGCAGGACGTTATCAAGGTGTAGATTATTTTAATGGCGGTTTATTTTCCAAACTTCATGCAATTGAATTAACCAGAGAAGAATTAAATTTTTTAGATGTATCAGCGCGAGAAAATTGGAGTAAAGTCCGTCCGGCTATTTTTGGTAATTTATTTGAAGGAACAGTAGATAAAAAAGAACGTCACGCGAGGGGAATTCATTATACTTCCGAAGTGGATATTATGAAAATTGTCCGCCCCACCATTAGCCGTTATTGGGAAGATAGGATAGAATCAGCAAATACAGTTAAAGAACTTTCATCACTGCAAATAGAATTACAAAGTTATCGAGTTTTAGATCCTGCTTGTGGTTCTGGTAATTTTCTTTATATAGCATATCAGGAATTGAAAGAAATTGAAAAAAATCTCTTAGCAAAAATCCAATCTTTGAGTAAATCAAAAGATAAACAAATGCAAATGGGTTTAGTAACACCATTACAATTTTATGGTATAGATACAAACCCTTTTGCGGTAGAGTTAGCCAGGGTGACTTTGATGATAGCGCGAAAAATTGCTATTGATAATTTACAGTTAACTGAACCTGCTTTACCTTTAGATACTTTAGATAATAATATTGTTTGTCAAGATGCTTTATTTCGTGAATGGCCAAAAGCAAATGCTATTATTGGAAATCCGCCATTTTTAGGTGGTAAAAAACTACGAATAGAATTAGGAGATGAATATGCAGAGAAGCTATATAAAGCTTTTCCAGATGTTAAAGGACAGCCAGATTTTTGTGTATTTTGGTTTAGAAAAGCTGCTGATTTATTAGATAATAAAGGTAGAGCAGGATTAGTCGCTACAAATTCTATTGCTCAGGTTTCTGGGAGAAAAGCCAGTTTAGATTATATTGTTAGTAAAGGTGGAATTATTCATGATGCAATTTCTACTCAAACTTGGTCTGGAGATGCTGCGGTTCATGTGAGTATTGCTAATTGGACGAAGGAAAAACAAAAACAAAACTTTTTAGATAGTGTTGAAGTTCCGTTTATTACCTCTTCTTTAAAAAGTGAGATATCAGTCAATAAAGCTGAAATTTTAAAAGCCGATAAAAACTTTTCTTTTCAATCTTGTGAATTATCTGGTAAAGGATTTATTATATCTGAAAAAGAAGCTAGAGAATGGATAAAAATTGATTCTAAAAATGCAGATGTTTTAAAACCAATGATTGATGGCAAAACTTTAATTAATCCCTGTTTAGCATTAGATTGGGTAATTGATTTTAATGATTTATCCATAGAAGAAGCAAGTGAATATCAATTACCTTTTCATCGTGTACAGGAAAAAGTCAAACCAGAAAGAGATCAAAACCGTAGAGACGCAAGAAGAATTAATTGGTGGAAATTTGGTGAAAAAAGACCAGCTATGAGACAAGCAATATCTTCTTTATCTTGTTATTTTGCTATTCCAAAAATTGCTAAGTGGGTGATTTTTACACCTGTGGATGTTTCTATTTTACCTTGTGAAGCTAATATGGTAATTGCTTCAGATGATTTTTATATTTTGGGGATTCTCACATCTAACTTACATCGAATGTGGGTAAAAGCGCAAAGTTCAACTTTAGAAGATAGAACTCGCTACACTAATACAACCTGTTTTGAAACCTTCCCATTTCCGCAAACTGTAGATATAAAAATAGTAGAAAAAATCCGCACCAAAGCCGAAGAACTCCATCAATATCGCACTCAACAAATGGAAACAAAACAATGGGGAATCACCACATTATATAATAAATTCTTCAACGAACCCAGCAGCCAACTTTATAAACTCCATCAACAATTAGATAAACTGGTAATGGACGCTTATAAATTCACCCCAGAAGATGACATATTAGAAAAACTGCTGACATTGAATTTAGAACTAGCAGAAAAAGAAAAACAGGGAATCAAAATTGTTGGACTATATGCACCCAATTAAACTAGGGATATACAAACATCCTTGGGATTCAATACTGTTCGGTTAAGGCTAAAACATTGTTATATCGTAGGTTGGGTTGAGGAACGAAACCCAACAAAATCCTTGGTAATTTTGGGTTTCACTATCGCTCAACCCAACCTACATTTCCTTAACTAGAACTTCCAGTAATAGATAAATTTTGGAATTATACGTATGCAGAGAAAGGAGGATTTATTCAGGAGGCTACCGGTTGGAAACCTTCGATACTTCAGCCTTATGTTTACTTGCCAACTCTGACACAGATATTAGAATAGGTTTAAGAATATTTAATAGTTTTCTTATCAAAAATAGTGTTGCATAAATTTATCACTTTTTCCTTTGCAACCAAGCAGATACTTCCTCAATTGCGTATTACAAACTATAATAATTTCTGCAATAGATGATAAATATCTCCCTTATCACCTTCTTTTCTTAAACCTACACCAACTACTAAAACTACAACTTTATCCTTTTCCACTTGATAAATTATACGGTAGCGTTGTCCTACAGCCCTAACGCTACGATAATTAATCAACTGTCCAGTTAAAGGTTTTCCCTGTTTTTCAGGTTCTATTTTTAATTTGTCAATCTTTGAACTCAAAGCTTTTTGGTGACGTTTATCTTTAATATTCGCAAACATCTCCAAAGCTAAAGGTGTTAACTGAATTTCAAATTCAATTTGATCAGATTGTGGTTTATCAAAGTCCGAGTTTGAGTTTTGCATCATTCCAACTAATAGTTTCTCCCCTGTCTGCTTGAGCTATACTTTCTTGTAACTGCTGACTAAATTCCTGATCAAATAATATTGCTAATGTTTCTAGCAAAGATTCATATT
>JGI12547J11936_1000144_pt1 | contig 16139 bp, 11 predicted proteins | sample LakEriepJuly2011_2_FD_11936 | JGI IMG/M metagenome (IMG submission 11936)
AACAGTAGTTTCATCGCAGTTTGCAGATAAAGGAATGGTGCAACAACACCAACTAGTTTATGGCGCATTGCAACAAGCTATATCCAGCGAAGCGATTCATGCTTTAGCACTTAAAACCTACACTCCCGAAGCTTGGCAAGCAACAAACTAATTTTAGATTGAGGATTTTGCATTAAGAAAACAAAATCTAAGATCGTATCAACTCTTGAATTTCAGTAACATAAGGAAATAACTAATCATGACCCCAGAACTTAAAGAAAGAATTGATACTTTGGTAGAAGAAAACAAAATTATGGTTTTCATGAAAGGCAATAAATTAATGCCCCAATGTGGTTTTTCTAATAACGTTGTCCAAATTCTCAATACNTTAGGAGTTCCCTTTGAAACCCTTGACATACTTGCAGATCAAGAAATTCGTCAAGGCATCAAAGAGTATTCCAACTGGCCAACAATTCCCCAAGTATACATTAATGGTCAATTCGTTGGCGGTTCTGATATTTTGATTGAAATGTACAACAAAGGTGAATTACAAGAATTGGTAGAAGTAACACTAGCTTCTTAATATCAACTAGAAGATCCCCGACTTCTTTAAGAAGTCGGGGATCTGATCCTTATTAATATTACATTATTGATTACTAATATTTTTTACCAAAACTATGAATAATAAAACAAAGATAGAAGATTGTGGTTATACGTTTATAGGTTCAGCCGTTGATAATTTAGTTCGCCATCTTGAAGGTCAATCATCCCTACAATTATATCCTGAATTTCGAGAACGACGAGAGCGTGCCAATGAGTTATTATTTGATTTAGTTGGTAAACAACCTGGCTTGTTTTATATTCGTCGTCAAGGAACTGCAAAAGAACCAGGAGAAGAGATTTGGGAACTAACTATAGCCACAGATCAAGAAAACTTTCAACTACCAAAAAAACTGAAAAAGCTAGGAAAAACTTTAGCATTTAAAGCTGCTATTCGTCAAGATGGACATGGCGGATTTAAAATTTTATCAGCTTATTTATTACATGAATTGCGGGGAAATATTGACGGCTATGCTTTACCCTATTGGTTGCGACTAAGCCCCAATCATCAACATCCTTTGGATATTCCCAAATCATTATTGGCAAAAATTAAAAATATGCCAATTTGCGGAAATCATGTCCCCACAGAAGATCAACTTAAAGCCTGGAAAGCATTTTTAAAAGTTGAAGAACGCATTGCTAAATCCCGGCAATTTTGTGTATCTTTCCGAATTTCTCATAATGGCTCAAATTCTCGACAAATCGCTTTAGAAGTTAAAGTTAATTCAGCTACCCTTAACGGTTCTGAAGAGAATATTTTAGGTGTAGAAAACTTTTGGGAACGGGTAAGAAAAGCCAAAAATCAAGAAGTTAACTTTTTAGATTCCGTACCCACAGACAGAAATCGTCGTCACAGTCGTCAATTAGGAACTATTGAAAAAATTGATCAAAAACATAATTTTATTCATGTTCGATTAGAACGAGAAATCATCGAATATATAGCCAAAGGTAATTATCAACTTCCCAAGAATGGTTACTTATTTTTTGATGCTGCTGGAGACATCAAACAAATTGAACGGAAAGAAAAAGCCTTAGAACAATTAAAACAAGGACGCACTCAAAACCCCTATTTAGGTAACTTTCTCTTTGACGCTTCCCAAGCCAGACCGATTATCAAAAGGATTAAACTTAACTCAAAAGACTTATTATTATCTTCTGCAAATGCTGGACAAAAAGCCGCAGTTGAAAAAGTCCTGTCCGCAGAAGATTTAGTGCTGATTCAAGGACCACCAGGTACAGGAAAAACTACCGTAATTGCGGAAATTTGCTATCAAGTAGCTTTGCGCGGGGGACGCACATTAATTACCTCACAAGCTAATTTAGCCGTTGATAACGCCCTCAGTCGCTTAGTTCACAATCCCGTTATTCGTGCTATTAGAAAGGGACGAGCCGAAAAAGTTGGGGAAGAAGGACAGCCATTTTTAGAAGATCAAGTAATTGGTACATGGCTACAAAATACCGCTACTGACTGTGAAAATAATCTCAGTCAACGTCACGAAAATATTAGAATTATCAATCAATTATTACCATTATCACCACGATTTACAGACTATTTTCTGGCAGAACAAGAAGTAAATCAGCAACAGAATGAACTCAAAAATGAAAAAGATAATTTAGAAACAAGTTATCAAAATCAAGAAATTGAATATAATCAAACTTTAGTAACTAAAAAAGAAATTGAATTATTAATTACTGGGTTAGAAAATATTCTCAAAAATGCCACAAATATAGATTGGGAATCTTCAGAAATCAACAGTTTTTTACCACAAATTAAACCTTATACAGAAAATAATCAAGAAGTACAGAATTTTCGAGAAAATGTGCGTCAAGCTATTAAATGTATTGAAGAACTTGGTTTTACTCGTCCGGGATTTGGTGGATTTGGGTTAGCAGTTTGGTTGCAGAAAAATATCACAACTCATATTTCTGCATTTAAGCCGGGATTAAAAGATGCTAATGATGTCGGTTTAGCTATTTCGGAAGTAGCAAAATTAGTTTATATTTTCCAGCAGCATTCTGTATCTTTGGAGAAAGTTAGAAACAGATCATCAAAATTGTCATAACCAAAACGATTTACGGACAACAATTCAAATTTGGGAAAATCGCAAACGGGAAATTGATTATATTGTTGAAGCCATTGTTGAATGGAAATCTACAGCTTACAATAACTTATATCAAGCATTGAAAGAATGTCAAGAATCTGATTTTGAATTAACAGAAAGTATGGTAGGTTTACCATTAGGTTTATTGATGTTTGCCAAAACATTAAAATTAACTATTGTTCCTAAAAACTATCAAATCAGTTTACCAGATTGGGGAGTATTAACAAAAGCCATATCTTATGAAATAGCGGGTAACTTTACCGATAAAAAAGGTAAAAAACATGATTTTAGTTATTTTTTACAAGAAAGTTTTAGTCAAATTCCTATAGTTTTATCAAAAATTGATCAAATTCAATGGCAAACAACCTATCAAAAATTCCAAAATTATCAACTCCTCAATCCTAAACAGCGAAAATTGCTAGTTGAAAACACTCAAGTCTTTTTAATTAGATTGGAAAAAACATACAGTAAGTCCTTTGAATGGAATAACATTGAAGCTACTCTTACCCGCATTACCCAAGAATTACTAGATATTATCTTAGTTCATGCGCGTCAATGTGTTTTAAGAGTTAAAACTGAAGCTGAACAACAATTAGAAATTTTACAACAGCAATTTCAGGAACTTCCGGAAGATGAAATTTCATCAGCACAAATATCTGAAGCTAAATCTCAGGTAAAGAAAACTAAAGAAGCTGCTAATTTAAAACTTGCAGAAGTTATCAATAACTTACAAGCACTTCATAAACAGCAAAATANCCCCCTACNACTACGGATTTTAGCAGAAAAATATCTGACTAGACAAGCAAATATTTGGGAAAAACCCCAGGAATTTTCCCAACAAGTCAAGTTTTGGGAAAATCGTATTAATGAAATGGAAACTCTGATTTCATCATTAGCACCTTTTACTGTTTTAGAAACAATTAAAGACTCTTTAAATCAAGAGTTCACAAATTTCCAAGCAGAAGCTGATATTTATCAACAAGAACTTGCAGAATTACAAATAAAAATATCTGATTTAGAACAGAAATCACAATTACAGTTATCAGCTAGTTTAATTAGCGAACGGNATTGGTGGCAGTCAATTTGGCAAACAATCCCAGATAAATTAAAACCAGAATTATCTAATAATGATTTATTAGATTTAGGATCTTTATGCAATATTCAAAATAAATTTAAATCATGGAAACGACAGCTAAAAAGTGAAGAAAATTATTTGCACAAATATCAAAATTTTGTGCAAGATTGGGTTGCAAAACTTCGTCAACCCTCAGAACAAGATAGTAAAGACCTAAGAGGGATTTATTTAGATAATGCTAACGTTGTTGGTATTACTTGTGTTCAAGCTGCAAATTATAATTTCTCAGAAGAATTTCAATCTTTTGATGTTGTGATTATTGATGAAGTTAGTAAATGCACTCCTCCAGAGTTACTAATTCCGGCTTTGAAAGGTAAAAAATTAGTCATGGTAGGAGATCATCGGCAATTACCACCTATGCTTGATACTAGCACTGTGGAAGAAGTTGCGAAAACAATGGGGAATACGAGGGAAGAATTACAATTTTTAGAAGAATCATTATTTAAAAGTCAGTTTGAAACCGCTGATAAAAGCATTAAAAAAATGCTNAATACTCAATATCGAATGCACCCGATGATTATGGGCGCAATTAATCANTTTTATCATGGTAAATTGGAATGTGGGATTTTAGAACCTGACACAAAACGCGCTCATAATTTAGCAGGGGAAATCATNNAATCTTACCATCATCTCTGCTGGGTAAAAATGCCCAGAGAAAATGAATTTCAAGAAGAACGCAATGGAACTTCATTTTTGAATATTAAAGAAGTTGATGTGATTGAAAGTATCTGTCAGCAATTTGAGCAGGTTTGGGTGCATAAAGTAGCAAATGGAGAACCAAAAAAAGAAATAGCTGTAATTACATTTTATGGCGCTCAATTAATAAAAATTGATGAACGCTTACAATCTGAACTTTTCCCTTCTTTGCAAATTAGAACAGGTACAGTGGATAGATTTCAAGGTATGGAAAGACCGGTGGTAATTGTCAGTATGGTAAGGAACAATCAGCAAGGAGATGTGGGATTTGCCAATAAACCAGAACGGGTGAATGTGGCTTTTTCCCGCGCACAAGAATTATTAGTAATTGTTGGTTGTCATGATTTATTTACAAGTAAACCAGGTACAGTAGGTAATATGTATTCTGAAGTTGCCAAAACTGTTAATTCTCATGGAGGTTTTATTGATGTTTCCTGTTTCTGTAATTAAACCAATTGATGAAAATCTGAAATATATAGTTGAGAAAATTGAAACTGAAACTGCTGGTTTAACAGTTTTAGCAGCGCGTCAATTTGGCTATACTGTAATTCAAAATTCTTTAGAATTAACCATTAAAGAACCCCGCAAATTTAATGTCTTAGAAGAGTTTATTATTCGTGCTGCTATGGAGTTTAATCCTCCTCCTACAGCTAATGATTTAGCATCTATCTTAGGGCTGGATTCTGTATTTGTTAAAAGTACCATTGCTAATTTGCAATCTTTACAAACCCTAGCAGATACACCTCAAATTACTGTCACAGCAGAGGGGAGTTTATTTTATGCACAGGGTTCTGTCCCTAAACCTCCATACTCTGTGTCAATTTATGCGATTACTGATAATTTAGCAGGGAAAATTACATTTCAATATGAATCATTAGAAGATGTTGTAATTAAGCAGCCAGATTTAGCCGAATTTGTGAATATAGAAGCGAAAATTCCCGCAATTTCTAGTTTACAACTTGCAGATATTCAGGAAATTATTCAATCTTCTAATTTACCTCTTCATGTTCCAGCAGAAGGTAAATTTGTGACTGATTCTAAAGTCAAAGGGATTACACAAACTATGGATAAAAATATCTCTCTGTTTGTGATTTATGATGGAAATCAAGATAAATTAAATATTCAAATCAGAAGTGGTCAGGAAATTTTAGAAGTTGCTACACAGAAGATTGAAGAATTGTACAATTCAGAAAAGATATCTCTAGAGGAATTGTGTCAATTATCTCAAGAAACTATCAATTTACAGCGGGAAGAAATTATTAATCAGAACTGAAAGGTTAAATGTAAATTCAAAATTTATGTAAATAATAATGTTTCATTAACCTGTCTTTAAACATAAAATGTTTTAATTATTTTCTAAGGTTGACGAATAAACAAAAAAATTCCCCTTGTTGATGTAAAACTAAGGGGTTTGATTTCATATCAATTGCAGTATTTCCCGAATTTCGTCCCCTATACCCCATTGACGAATGCAAAAATCGTGCTATAATCGTCAGCGGTAATAGGCTAATCAGCAAAATCAGATAGCACCTTTAGTAGTAGCCATGTTGTTTTTCAGGTTCCGGCTGAACCATTGCGAAGTTAGATACGTCATGCAAATAACGGCTGGCTTCCTCTTCTAAGCGATGAATCCAATATGGTTCCATGATGTTACTATGTCGAAGTGCGGCAAGGTATCCATCCAAATACATCCGCATATCATCCATACGATAACCGCGATTCCATAATTCGACGAAGGCGTCGGTAAGTCTTTGGTAGTAGCGGATGGCTTGTGTGTCTTGGAGCATAACTGCTTTATTAATCTCTTGGCAATGAGAATTGTAGATGATGATTCACGCTTAATGAAGTATCACTTCCCTCTTCTGTATTAACTCATCAGTTAATATTTTCACCTTGGGTGAGACCCCCCAGCAGCTAAAAACTTAATTAGATCCTAACGCCAAAAAATTGGAAATATGGTGATTTTGTCAGGTATTTTTACGATTTTTTGTCAAAAATTTGATCTGATAGCTTGGACTTAGCTATCTATTTGTAACCACAAAGGGTAATTGATTTTTATCCAATTTTTTAGACGCTTCTCACCGGGAATACAAATCTAGCTATTAGTGCATAAATTTGTAAAATCAAGTTTGAGAATTTGTTAGCTGTTTCCGGGATAAATAACAACCTGTCTCTACCTTTGGTTGTAATCAGGTGTGATTTTTGTGCTACTCCCTTTGATAAATGATTGTTCTATTGAGTTTACCATATCTCTTCAGGAGTAGGACAGATTGCCAAAAATAAACTTTAATGATATGAGGAGTCAGGAGTCAGGAGTCAGGAGTCAAGAATTAGGAGTCAGGAGTCAGGAGTCAGGAGTCAGGAGGAATAAAAAAAGAAGAGAAGAAGAAAGGAAAGACGGAAAGACGGGAGAAAGAAGAATGAATAATGAAGAATGAAGGTAATAGGGTTGTATGGCTGTTGGAAGTAAATTTTGTAGTTGATTCTAGTTCATAACGCTACAAGTGATAGAAAAGTAATTTTATTTACCTATTTCCGTTGTTAAATGGATATAATGTAAACGTAATAAAAATTTAATAAGGCTACTAGCTTGGCTGCAAATAAAGTAAAAAATAAATTTTCTGCAAGGTTTTTTGAGGAAAATGTGAAGAATATGTCTATTGAAGTAACAAAAACTACAAAACCTTGACCATGAGATTGTTAATTTGAGATTCATCAACGCTAAGGGGTCTTACCACTGTGGGTTCGGTTTGTATAGAAATTGTTGAGGGGAATCCCCATCTGAGGTCGTTGTTGGGTTGGCACTTGCAACAACTAGAATACCGAGTTCATCAAGCTGCCAGTATTTATCAAGCAAAAGAAGTGTTTATCAGCCATCAACCCACTCTAGTCATTCTAGATGCGGATTTGTCAGATGGTGATGGGGTGGAGTTTTGCCGCTGGTTACATCGTCAACAACAGCCTTTAATTCTCATGTTATCTGCTCGTACTAATGAAGCCGATATTGTAGCAGGATTAAAAGCGGGGGCGGATGATTATTTGAGCAAACCTTTTGGAATGCAAGAATTTTTGGCTAGGGTTGAGGCAATGATCCGCCGTAACCGGACACCTACTGCACCAGCTTATTTAGATTATGGCAGTTTGCAAATTGATTTAGTCCAGCGTCGGGTGCGTTTTCAAGGGGAGTTTATTGATTTAACGCCCCAGGAATTCAGTTTATTGTACGTTTTAGCACAAGCTGGAGGAGTCCCTTTAAGTAGATCGGAATTATTACGTCGTGCTTGGCCTGATGCTATTGATAATCCCCGCACTATTGATACTCATGTTTTATCGTTGCGGAAGAAGGTGGAACTTGATCCCCGTCAACCCAGTTTAATTCAAACTATCCGCAATGTTGGATATCGGTTTAACATGGAAATTTTGAATGTCAACATTCCGCAAACACACACAAAATTACCAAAAGAGAGATTTACTAATCAACTTCCTGTACTAACTACTCAAAGTTCTTGAAATGGTTAATGGGTAATTGATTAAGTCCATTCTGCTAGTGCTTGAGTTTCGGCTTGCTTGAGGCTGGCTGCTAAGTTGTCCCAGTCTGTATCAGCGGCAGGTTGATTGAGAACTATTTGACCTTGCTGAAGATGTAACAGGTGGGTACAAAATGCTTGAGCTAAATCAATTTGGCGATTTACCATTAAAATTGCCGAGGAATGGGGTTGATTTAGGTGAGTGAGTACACTTATTAAATGAGTGGATGTGGGAGTGTCTAAGGCTGATGTAGGCTCATCTAGGAGTAAAATCTGGGGTTCGGTAACTAGGGCGCGAGCGATCGCAATTAACTGTCTTTGTCCAGCAGCAAGTTGCACCTCGGTTCGTCCTAACCATTGTTCAGGAATTTGCAGTTTTTCTTGCCAATAACTGACTTTTTCCTGAATAGTTTGCTTAGGTACACCGCGCAGAATTAAAGGATAAGCTAAGGCTTCCCCAACTGTCATCCCCAGCAGCTTAGATTCTTGTTGGACAAGCATTACCTGTTGACGCAGTTGGATAACGGGAATTTGGCGATATTCCTGATTTTTGAGATAAATTTTCCCGCCGGTGGGTTCGTTTAGGCGGTTAATGAGGCGTAATAAGGAAGTTTTACCAGCACCAGATTCACCAATAATTACCAAGCGATCGCCTGGTGATACATCAAAGGTAATATCCTGTAAAATCGGGTATTGGTGTTGATGTTGTAAACGTTTATAAAAATTAACAGATTCTAGCCTGAGCATAGGGAATAGGTGAAAATTGTCAATTATCAACCATAGAACAAATCAGAGAAAACGCGCAATATCCCTGACTTCTTCAAGAACTCAGGGATCTGCATATTCCTATTTCAAAATATTTCTTAAAAGTCAGAAATTAAACTAGGATAATTGATCACAAATACATCCCTGCTTCCCAATTCTGGATTTTGGGGTTTTATGGGAGTGGTAAAATGAAAAAATTGATGTTCATTTACTAAAATTATTTCTCCAGGTTGCAAAACTTTGTTAAAAACTGGCTTTTCCTTTTTAGCAGTGTATAAATGGGTTTCTCCACCTTGAATATTATCTCTTCCTGCGGAAAAAATGCCAATAAAATCGCTACCATCTCGGTGAATACCTTCAGGAGCAGGATTTCCTAAATTAGTTGGTGAACAGGTAGTTCTAATTTGATGAATATCAATTTCTGCTTCTGGATGCAGTTTACAAGCATCACAAAATGCGAAAATTAGGTTCTTAAAAATCTCCAGTTGTATGAGTCTATCATCTAATTCTGCAAATTCCCTTTTGATTCCTCCCAATAAAGGATTATATTCTTTGCTTTGTAGTAGATATCCGTGAGGGAGTTTCACCAATTTATCTCCACAAACTTTAAATCTGGATAATCTCCGTGAGCGATATTCACCTTGAACATAAGGGTCAATTGGTAGATCTTCAAAAAATGGCTTAAAACCTGCTGTATTAATGGAGTTTACTTTTCTGAGAGTGAACAGAAAAGCATATTCTAATTCCGTATAGAGTGAGACTTTTTGCATAGGATGTTTCTCCTTGCATTGGTAAATACTACCATACTTATCTAAGTGGTAGGTTTGTAATATCTATTATATTCAAGTCTCATAAAAATATCGTAAATTTGACTACAAAAATTACAAAAAAAAGGAAACTCCAGAAGAGGTTTTGGGCGACTTTACTTTTCGTTACATATTACTGAGAAGCCGCTCCGCGGCTACGGTTTTTTTCTGTTCACCTACTTGTATGATTAATTTTCATGAAAATCAAGGTACATTAAGGTGGTGTGCAACTTGTTCTGAGAGGATAAATTGCCAAGACTTCATCACAGCTATTTATCAAAATGATTGATTGGTTATATAAATACCCAAAACTATATCCTGGTATTTTACTCAAACGCTACAAGCGGTTTTTTGCTGATATTCAATTACATTCTGGAGAGGTGATCACAGCACATTGTCCGAATACAGGTCCAATGACGGGAGTTTCTACCATTGGTAGTGCTGTACAAGTTTCCAAAAGTGATAATCTTCAACGCAAATTAGCTTATACCTTAGAGTTAATCCAGGTCAATGATCATGCAACAACTTGGGTAGGTGTAAACACTGCTTTACCTAATCGGGTGATTAAATTGGCTCTACAGCAGCATTTATTCCCAGAATTAAGTGAATATGACCAGGTTAAGGGTGAAGTAGTTTATGGAAAAGATCGGAAAAGTCGGGTGGATTTTTATTTAACGGGAAGTTCTCAACAGCGCCCAATTTATTTAGAGGTAAAAAATACAACTTGGTCACAGGGGAGTTTAGCGTTATTTCCTGACACCGAAACCACCAGAGGACAAAAGCATTTACGGGAATTAATGGAAGTTTTACCCCAAAGTCGATCCGTAATGCTGTATTTTATTAACCGAGGTGATTGTTTAGAGTTTGCACCTGGGGATAGTAAAGACCCTGTATATGGTCGGTTGCTACGGGAAGCAATTCAACTAGGTTTAGAAGTTCTTCCTTGTCGCTTTGATATATCTCCAGAAGGTATCCGTTATTTGGGTTTAGCAACAATGAAAAGCCAATGCAATGACTTTAAAGAGCCAGTTGACACTGTAATATCTTAATCAAAGTTCTCAATAACGGATATTTAAATGCGGTTAGAAACCTTGAGGAGTAGAGGGTGATTGAATGCGAGCATTTGTAACCGGGGGGACAGGCTTTATTGGTTCTCATATAGTGCGATCGCTGTTAGAGTCAAAATACCAAGTTACCGCTTTAGTTCGTCCTAGTAGTAACCTGGGTAATTTACAGGGTTTGGCTGTAGATATTGTCAAAGGTGATTTAAATAACCCAAATATCTGGGAACAGATGCAGGGTTGTCAATATCTTTTTCATGTCGCAGCCCATTATTCCCTGTGGCAAAAAGACCGAGAATTGCTTTATATTCATAATGTTGAAGGTACAAGCAACATCTTGGCCGCAGCCGAAAAAGCCGGGATTGAACGCACCGTTTATACTAGTTCCGTTGCAGCCATTGGTGTCGGTAAATTTGGTGAAATTGTGGATGAAACCTATCAAAGTCCGGTAGAGAAATTAGTAGGAGATTACAAAAAATCAAAGTTTCTGGCGGAAAAAGTGGCAATATCCGCTGCTAATCAGGGTCAAGATATTGTGATCGTTAATCCTAGTAGCCCTATTGGTCCATTAGATATTAAACCAACTCCTACAGGTGATATTATTCTGCGGTTTTTACGGCGACAAATGCCTGCTTATGTAGATACAGGGTTAAATTTTATAGATGTGCGCGATGTAGCTAAGGGGCATTTATTAGCTTTAGAAAAGGGAAAATCAGGCGATCGCTATATTCTTGGTCATCAAAATCTTACCCTCAAACAACTCCTAGAGCAACTTTCCCAAATCACTAATTTACCCGCACCGCAAACATCTATACCAGCTTGGATACCCCTAACTGTAGCTTGGATAGACGAAAAAATCCTTGCCCCTCTAGGGAAAACTCCCACAGTTCCCATTGATGGAGTCCGCATGGCACAGCAACCAATGTATTATGATGCTTCTAAGGCTATCCGCGAATTAGGTTTACCTCAGTCCCCTCTGAATGTAGCCCTCAAGGATGCTGTGGATTGGTTTATAGCTCAAGGTTATGTAAATTAGGTGAAAGTGAAAGTTCATTATTTTACCTCTGATTTTGTAGGGGTTTAGCATTGCTAAACCCAAATAATGATTTTTGAATTCAACCTGTGGTGTAATTAAAAGAGGAGAACGATTAAATGGCAATTAATTTACAACAAGCAATAGATATTGGCAAGTATTTAGTTACACAACGGTTATTAGGACGGAAACGCTTTCCCCTGGTCTTGATGTTAGAACCGCTGTTTCGGTGTAATTTAGCTTGTACTGGTTGCGGTAAAATCCAGCATCCAGTAGAAATACTCAAGCAAAATCTCACCCCAGAACAGTGTTTTGCGGCGGTAGAAGAATGCGGCGCACCAGTGGTTTCTATTCCCGGTGGAGAACCTTTACTACATCCCCAAATAGGTGAAATTGTTGAGGGTTTAATTAAACGCAAGAAATATATTTACTTGTGTACTAATGGTTTATTACTAGAAAAGAGTCTTGATAAGTTTAAGCCTTCTCCTTATCTAACTTTCAGTGTCCATTTAGATGGAATGCGGGAATGGCATGATAAATGTGTAGACAGAAAAGGCGTTTTTGATACTGCTATCCAAGCGATTCGCGCGGCTAAAGCTAAGGGTTTTCGTGTCGCTACCAACACAACCATTTTTGCGGGTTGCGATATCCAAGAAATGCAGGGATTCTTCGATTTTCTGGAAACATTGGGTACTGACGGGATGATGATTTCTCCTGGTTACAGTTACGAATGGGCTCCAGATCAAGATCATTTTCTGCAAAAAGAACAAACCCGCGCTTTATTTAGAGAAATTCTCTCACCTTACACATCTGGAAAGAAGAATTGGAACTTCAATCACAACCCTCTATTCTTAGATTTTCTCATTGGTGAGAAGGACTATGAATGCACTCCTTGGGGTAGTCCTAGTTACAGTGTTCTCGGTTGGCAAAAACCTTGTTATTTGTTGAATGAAGGTTACTATGCAACCTTTCAGGAGTTGTTGGATAAGACTGATTGGAGTCAATATGGCGGTGCTAGTGGTAATCCTAAATGTGCTGATTGTATGGTGCATTGTGGTTATGAACCGACAGCAGCAATGGATGCTATGCAACCGAAAAATATTGCTCGTTCTCTAACTACTGTGTTTGGGAAGTAATAATCTGAAAATTGTCTGAATCAGGATGCTCAGGATTTGAGGATTTACAGGATTAAATACAGCATTTTCCGGCATTAATCTTGTAATCCAGTAAATCCTGATTCTGATGATGAAAACTTTCTGAATTATTTACACACCCACCGGAACTGAAAATGGACAGGTTTATTTTGAAATTGATTTAATTAGTGGGGACTTTAGAGTACCATCTGTGGTTTAAATATGTTTTATCTAACCACAGAGGCACAGAGAACACAGAGGGAAGAGGTTAAGGAAGAATTTTTTTCTAAAGAACTATCGTCTTGTATTCTCTCTACGAGTCTTTTCTATGTGAGCTTTTATTGTCAGGACTTGCAGATTTTCTATCGTAGTTAAACCACCCTGAGACATTGTTTTAATATGATCAATTTGAAAATCTCTCCGCATTTGACTTCTAACTCCACTGACTGCACAAGTTATAAATCCTTTTATATTTGTGTGTTTAGCAAATACAGCATTTTTAATTTTTCTGTATTTAACAATATCTCTTTCTTTGATTTGGTGTAGAGATAATTTTTCTATGGGTATGGTGTCTGGAATTACATTTGGTATTGGTCTGACTTCATCATCATCTATTACTGGGTCTTCAATTTTAAGAATTTCAATCGCCAATTGCTTCAGGAAATACCACTTTTTGTAACTGAATAGGACTTGCCAAAAAGACTTTTCATCATTCCAAAGTGAGTTAGTATAGTCAGTTTTGGCTTTACCTCCTAATGAATTATCATAGATATATTTTGCTACGACAGATAAATCACACTTTCTTCTCTCGCTGAAAGCTAGAAATTCGGGTTTAATCTGCTTTTGGGCATAGAAACGCAAGATATTTTTTACATCTTCATCACGATAACCTAACAAAGTGTGATAGTCAGGAAAATACATTTCCTTTGCAGTTTCTAAAAGGTATTCCAGTTCTGCTTTCGTCAAAATTTCTCTATCTTGTAAATAAATACTTTGAAAGACAATTTCCAAATCATTTATAAACTTGTCGTATGCTTCTTCTGTGTCATCATATAACAACACTTCGTAATTGCTAGGTTTAGGTTCATTTTCTGATAATGGTTCGAGAATAGAAAAACGATAAATTCCCAGAGGTATTCTTTTTAGAAATTCTAGTCTTTCTAAATCAGTAGTATTAATTGAATCATCCATGATGCGAGCAAATTCTTCGATCATTTCAATAGAAATTAGCCGAGCAGTGCTATTACGCGATGGAATATCTTTTTCAATGAATTCTGCATCTTCTTCAAAGTGAAGTTTTTCTGGATTAACCCAGTTAATTTTATCCTCCCATTCATCAATAAAACTAACTATATAGGCTTTTTCTGTACCTCCTGCTCTTTGCCCGCGCAAAGCTCTTCCTATCATTTGCGTCATCATTATTGTAGATGCAGTTGGTCTGGTAAGAAAAACAGTTTGAACCTTGGGTAAATCTGTTCCGTCAGTCAACATTTCTACATTTATTAATACTTCAATATCTCCATTTCTGAATTGTTTAATTTTTGGTGAATTATCCTCATTAATAGTTTTCCCCGTATCTGCACTTTTAAAGGAAGATACTACATAATCAGATTTAATACCTTTAGCTTGAAATAGTGCATTCAAGGCAATTGCGTGTTGAATATCAATTGCGAAGACTAAAAGTGGCTTGTATTTCTCTCTATTTTTGATATAGTGGTCAACAATTTGCCTGTTACGAATATTCGATTGAGCAATCTCTTCAGCGATATCTTTTGGTAATCTATCAAAGTCTTCTATATTTTTGATATCCTTTGCTGTCAGATTTTTCTTGATGGCTATTTTCGTTTCTAGATTTTCAAAAATTGGTTCAGCAAGAATGCCTCTTGTAATTAAAGTTCTCAGATCTTCTGAATAAATGATATCATTGGGAAAAACTAACTTTAGTAATCCCTTTTCACTTTCATCTGTTCTGAATGGTGTGGCTGTTAGTCCTAGCATTCTAAAGCCGTTTTCATGCCCTCTATTTTTGAGATCATCCTTGATACCATTAATTAACTTCCGATAGGTCTTGGCTGTAGAATGATGCGCTTCATCTACAATCAAAAGAACTTCCTGTAAATGACTAACCCAGTTTTTTATGAGATGTTCTAGTCCACCATTAAGACTATCCTTACTGGCAATAATGATATCATCAGTTTTTTCAATATTTACAGGGCGATCATGTTGAGAATCACCTGAAATAATGCGATATCTAAATTGTGAGATATTATTTAATGATGATGAATAAGCACTAAATTTAATTGTTTCCAATGCCTGATTAAGTAGTTCATGACGATGAGCAATCCATAGAACTTTTTTGTCTTTGTTAATAAAATCACGTAATAACCAGTGAACTGCTGTTAAAGTTTTTCCCCCACCTGTAGGAAGAACTAGCAAGCCTTCAAAGGGTTGTTTATTGATTTCATTCAGTGCTTTAACTGCTTCGTTTTGGTGCGAGTATAGCTCTCTGGGATTTTCGCCTCTTTCAACTTCAATCTGACCTGCGTAAGTAACTTTAACTTTTGCCATAGTAAGTAAAAACCCTGAAAGCCTGTGTTAGAGATACTAAGCTGTAATAACCTTTACTTCGATAACTTACAGCAAATTTATACCCTAATTAATAGTATTCCCAAACTCGTAGGAAATATAACCCTTCAGATAAAAGTTTTTAACATTACTACGTCAATAGGGTGCGTCAAATCCGATCAATTACTAACTATCAAAAGATTTTCGATATCTGACGCACCTTACTAATATGACAGTAAAACCCTAACCTTTCACAGGTGTACCGCAGGGATAAGTAGCTGTTTTTTCCTGACTACCCTCACTCACAGGCTGATCTTTAGCTGCTAAATAATCTTTTTGCAAAGTATCTAATAAAGCTTCACGTCCATCATACAACCGCTTCAGGGGGCGTGGTGGACATTGATTGAGAGTGTATGCTGTTACCAAAGGCAAAGCGATCGTACTATCAGTATAACAAACAATAGCACTAGGTAACTCATCGGGGTCAATTTTCCCCCAACTCACAGCTTCAGCAGGAGTCGCCCCAGACAAACCACCGGTATCAGGACGGGCATCAGTAAACTGAATAAAGAAATCATGTCCCCGTTCTTCCAATCCTAAAACCTCGTGAAGTTGCGGTTGTGTTTGTAATAAAAAGTTTTTAGGACTACCACCACCAATAATTACCGCTGCACTTGTACCGTCGTTTTCTCGCGCCCCATAAACAATCGCTGCGGTTTCATTGACATCAATGGACG
>JGI12547J11936_1000146_pt1 | contig 16069 bp, 20 predicted proteins | sample LakEriepJuly2011_2_FD_11936 | JGI IMG/M metagenome (IMG submission 11936)
GCACCTCTTTTCTTCTTTCCACCAACTAGAGGATCATTTTCAGGATTTTCTCCACCTTTCATGGCTTTCTTGGATTTCTTTGATCCCTTTGATGCTTTCTTGGAAGCTTTCTTGGAAGCTTTCTTGGAACCTCTTTTCTTCTTTCCACCAACTAGAGGATCATTTTCAGGATTTTCTCCACCTTTCATGGCTTTCTTGGATCCCTTTGATTTCTTGGATGCCTTGGATTTCTTGGACTTCTTTGATCCCTTTGAGGCTTTTTTAGATGCTTTCTTCCCACCTCTCTTTTTAGCACCTCCTTCCATAGAACTAGAACCAAACTTGGTGTTTAAAATATTTCTAAGCTTGGATTCCATTTCGGTGGTTTGAGAAAATGCTTCTGAGTTTTCAAAATTAATATCAATGGATGATTCTGAACTTCTTGACATATATATATAATATCTAAAGATAAAATTTTTATTTTTACAATATAATTAAATAAAAAATTGAATTTTAAAATATTTATTATATAAAAATTACACTTGAATATATAATATAAACAAATGGGAGTTCCTGGATTTTTTGCATCACTCTATTCCAAGTATAAAAATACACATTTTGTTTTCTCAAAGTTAGATTTAGTGGGTGAAAAATCTTCAACATTAAGTTCAACAGTTGCATATGATGTTTCATCTATTGATGAACTTTATTTAGACACAAATTGTTTAATTCATCCTGTGTGCTTTCGTGTTGCAGCTGAAAATCAATCTTTAATAACAACTAATCCATTAAGACTCGAAGAAAAAATGATTAAAGAAGTTATTCTTTATATTGAAAATATTATACAATATACAAATCCTTCAAAACTTGTTTATATTGCTATTGATGGCGTCGCACCAATGGCAAAAATTAAACATCAAAGACTAAGAAGATTTAAGTCTATTTTAGATAATTCAATCAAGTCAAATATATATACAAAGCATGGACTAGAATATCCGAATCCTTGGAATAATTCAGCAATTACACCAGGAACAGAATTTATGGAAAAACTTACACGTGCGATAATTAATTGGTTAAATGCTAAAAAAAATAAATCAAACGAATTAAATAAATCAAATACATCAAATCAAGTTAAATATATATTTTCATCAGCAAATACACCAGGAGAAGGTGAACATAAAATTCTCCAGTACATAAAATCAAATATTGAATTAAATGTTTCACGAATAGTTTATGGGTTAGATGCTGATTTACTATACTTGAGTCTAGCTTCACAGGCTTCTAGAATTTATTTGTTAAGAGAAATAACTGAATTTCAGAATATAAAATCATCGGATGCTTTTTGTTTTGTATCAATTGATTTGATGAGATCTTGTGTATATGATACAATGGTTGAAAATTTAGCATATGATGGATTAGAAGAAACAATTTGTTTTCCAGATATGAAAAAATATAGTACTCAACTAATTCAAGATTATGTAGGTTTAGGATTTTTTCTTGGAAATGATTTTCTTCCTGGATTACCATCTGTTAATCTTGCAGTCACATCCAAAGGTTTAAATGGACTTGAAATTATTTTGGCTGCATATAAAGAAGCTTTTTCTTCAATTAATGCTAATGCAAAATCTAACTATACGTTTTTGTTCAGTCAAGATCAAAGCCAAAACCAAATAACAATAAATTATAATTTTTTACTAGAACTTTTTAGCATTTTAAATGGTCAAGAAGAAATGTATTGGAGAGATAGGGCAAAACATAGAAGATATATCCCTCATTGTGATTTCACAGAACCACATAAAGTAGAAATTCATCGAATGGAAAATTTAATGTTTAAAATTCCAGACTTATTTGAACTTGGGAAAGATGGTGTAGAACTAATTGAATCAAAACGTAGATACTATACACATTATTATTCATCAGATTATGATGAAGTAAAACAAACAATAAAAGAATATTTTAAGGGATTATACTGGAATACATATTATTATTTTGATAAATGTCCAGACTATACTTATTATTTCAAATCCCATAGACTACCATTTGTATCTGATATATTTGAATGGTTATTAAAATCAAAACAAGAATTTGAAGATTTAAAATTTAAATTTCCAAAGCTAAATAATCAGTCCAAGTTAATACATCCAATCCATCAACTATTTATGGTATTACCTGTTCAAAGTGCTTGGCTTTTACCTCCAGCATTTAAACCAGTGATGTTATCAAAGTCAATGGAAGAGTATTTTCCAAAAGTACCCAAACAAGATATGCAACTTATAAATAAATACTGGCAAGCATTACCTGAAATACAAATAATAGACCCATATTTTTCATGGGAAAAAATTAAGACGATTAAATTATCTGAAAAAGAAGAAGCTAGAAATAAATTTAAAAAACCTTATGAACTTTTAATTTAATTTAATTTTTTTATTATGATAACAAATATTATAACAACAAATATTAATATGCAATCAAAAAAATTTGTTAATTTGCCATCTGGATACAAAGATTTTTTAGCTAATTGTGAAAAAATAACTAGTCTAGCACAAGTAGATGGAAAAACATCTTTGAATGAACTTTGTGGACTACATACTCAAGTATCTAAATATTTAGATCAAACAACTCTACAAATATCAGATATAAATCATTTGGTTACAAATTACTCAAAACCTAATGTTCAAATAGATCAACTTAAAAAATTAATACATTATCGGAATTATTATTTGATATCAAACTGTATTAGAACAGATCAATGGAAAGAATTTATAAAAGGGATAAAAATAAAAAATAAAGATTTTAAAACAAAAGATATAGAAAATGCAACTTTAAAACTATTAGAAAAATATATGGGTTCTTGGGATACAGTAGAAAAGATTATAGTAATTGATAAAAAGGGTAGTATTAAATCAATCGAGATTGTTGATCCTGATGATTGGGATTTTATTTTTAATTTACTTAAAAAATAAATATGTTATTTAACTTAAAAAAATATTATAAAGATATATTAAACAAATGAGCGAATTTACAAAGGAATATGATGATACAAATAAATCAAAACTATCTCTTATACAGCATAAAAATAATTTTAATAAAACTGTAGAAAGAATAGAGTTTATTAAATTATTGTTAGAAGGTACTGATTTAGAACCAATGTTTGATTACAAACAAACTGAATCTGGTGAATCGGAAATATCTGGAAAAACAGATATACGAGATGTTTTTAAAAAAAAACTAATAGGATTTAAAGATATTATTAATAAAATAGGTGGTAAACTTCTATATGTAAAATCAGGAACAACAGGACATACATTTAAAGGAATTTTTGTACCAGATCCAGCTCGTCCTGATATGGTAGTAAACTATGCAGTTAAAATAGTAGCTTATCCTAAAAAAGAGAATTATGGATCAATAAATGATCCAACTAGACCAGAAAATGCAGAGTTAATGATGTTGAAAGTATTATCATATTTTGTAGTAAATAATCAAACGCCTCATATAGTTCTACCAATAGCAACATTTAATACTAAAATTCATCCATTTATATCTTTAACAAAATCAGGAGTTGTAGGATCAAAAAAATATGATCAATTTGTTAAAAGATATGAAGAAGGTGATTTTTTTGATGATGTATCTATTCTAATATCAGAATGGGCAGATGGATCAGATTTATTAGAGTATCTAAGAGAAAATTTTACAAAGTTATCAGTTAAAGAATGGCGAGTTATATTTTTTCAAATAATATCAGTATTATCAATCGTTCAGGCTAAATATCCAACATTTAGACATAATGATTTAAAAGCGAATAATATTCTAATTCAAAAAATACAACAAAGATCTGATTATAGTACATATAAATATACAATTAATGGTAATGAATATTTTATACCAAATACTGGAGTAAGATGTAAGATATGGGATTTTGATTTTGCATGTATTCCAGGATTAGTAGAAAACGCAAAAGTTGATGCAGACTGGACAAAAAAAATTAACGTTAAACCTCAGGGTCATATGTACTATGATATACACTATTTTTTTAATACTCTAGTCTCAAAAGGTTTTATTTCAGATTTTTTTAACTGTGATACAGATGGTAATCCTTATGTTCCAAATCAAGTAACAGAATTCGTAAAAAGAATAATTCCTTCAAGTGTTCGTAAAGGTAAATATGTATCAGAAAGAGGTAGATTATTAGTAGATTGGGAAGATTTAAAAAAGCTAAAAGATATTAAATACTTTACTCCTAATGAAATAATTATGAAAGATCCATTTTTTAAAAAAATGCGGGCTCCTAAGAACTCAGTTTGAGTTCTTAGCTGGCGTTTTTTTAACGGGCTCCTAAGAACTCGATTTAGAGTTCTTAGCTGGCATTTAAGACTTTGTTTGTATCAAAGTCTTAAATGGGCTCCTTAAAACGTCCAAATAATTATCTTCTTATATATTCAAAATTTGTATAAATCCAATTATAATCTAATGGATTTTCAATATAATAATTTTGTTTTTTATTACAATTTATAGATTTTGGATATTGTTTCCCAATCCAAATAGAATATTTTATAAAATTATTATTTTCAATTATATTTACTTGAATTAGGTCAGAGTTATTGATTTGTCTTCCTTCATAATTATATAAATTATGAAAATAATACTTATAGCTTAACTTATTATTTTGAAGATATATTTCATTAAAATTAAATGTAATAAATTTTAGTAAATTATATCTATAATCTGTTTTTGGAATAATAGAAATAATTTCTCCTTTCCTCATAATAAAATGTTCATCATATAAAAGAATATATTTTATTATATCTAAAGGTAACTTGTGAAATATATATTTCATTTAACTTATATTGATTATATACTTTTAAATCAATTTCCTAATATTTGTTTAATCGGTTCCTTAAAACTTATTTTAGTCTAGAAGAAATTATATGAGATATTATAGCCCAGACAATAACAAATATGTGTAAAGTAATAAAAGAATTTATTCTTTGACCATTAAAAATAAATGGTCGTACTTGATCATCTTTAAAAAAAATTTGTGGTTTGATCATCCAGATAAATACAAACCCTATAGTAAATATAACAAATGTATTAGTTAACTTGGACATTTATAAATAATAATACTTAAGATATTATTATTTATTTATAAATAATTTAAAAACCTATCTCTGCAATTAGGTGTACAGAAAATGTAATCATTACAACAATAAATATTACTATGTTTAGATATTTGTTTGTTACAAGTTTTACAAAAACAATTCATTTGTTTAGGATTTTGTAAAATTTGTAAATTTGGTGATGTATTTGATCTGATTTGATAATTAAATTGTCTGAATTTGCAAGTTTTTTGTGATTCAACTAAATCATAAGATTCATTATTTATACATAAATTATCTTTATAGTTTTTCATAAAGCAAAAAAAATACATTTTAAATTTTAAACATAAATAGCTAATTATTTTAATCATTAATTATTTAATTATTTATATCCAAGAAAATTTATTTTTCAATTATTTTTTAGATTTAGTATAACCAGATAAAAATCCCAAATTACTTAGTCCTAAAATTGCAAATGTTTCTAAATAGGTACTTGAATTTGAATTTGTTAAACTTTTTTCAAATAACATTACAACATTTATTAGAATTGTAAAATTTGATGGAGAAATTTCCATACTAGATTTAGCTGATTTAGGATACAAGTATTTAGATTCAATTGTAAAATTAACTCTTAGTTGGTTTTCATATTGTTCTTTTGAAATTGGGTTTACTTTTATTAAAGTAAAAGAATTTCCAACTGTTGCAACTGAATTCATTAAAGAAATATAATATTTTGCATAATCATATACATCTTCTTGTTTAATATATAAGCTTTTAGCTAGTTTAAATCCTGGATTAAAATTAATAATTGAACTAGATTCATTTGCTTTTGTTTTTACATTTACAAATATTTCATTTAATAAACTAATACTTGTGTTTGAAATTAAATTATTATAATTATCAAATAAAGCATCAAAATTAGTTCCAATTGGATATATTTTTGAAAATTCTGTTTGGATTTTCACTGTNCCCAAATTCATTCTTGCATCTTGCTCAGGACTTAATCTTTTAACAATATTAACAGATAAATCTGTACTTTTAATAANAGGAATATCTAATAAAGAAAAAGATGGAGCAACTTGTGGGCTTTTTGATTGTCCTAATAGCCAAGCATTAGGTTTTTCTAAAACTGACAAATATCTTTTTTTATACTCACTCATATCTATTCCATTCACTAGAAATGAAGTAGGACCAGGTGCAGGTGCAAAAGCTGGAGAAAAAGCTGGAGCCAAAGCTGGTGCCAAAGCTGGAGCTAAAGCTGGTGCCAAACCTGGAGCCAAACCTGGAGCCAAAGCTGGTGCCAAAGCTGGTGCCAAAGCTGGATCAAAAGCTGGACTAGGAACTAGCACATTAAAATGATCAATTAATTTAGATATAGATTTAGTTTTTGTTTGTAAAAAGTATATATTATATACAATATATCCTAATACAAATATAAAAATAATATTAAAAATATTTTCCATATAAATTGAATCGAGATAATTTTTATTTAGAGAAATGGCAATAAAATTAATAATAGTATATGGATAAAGTTTTACAAGGTCTATCAACAACTATTATTAATGAATCAATTAAATCTTTTTATCAACAAATTTTACCTATAATTCCAAACATTTATTTTCTTAAATCTCCCAATCCAAATTATTTTGATTTTATAAATTCAATTACTGATTCTATGTTACTTTGTGAATTAAAACAAATTGATTTACTAGAACTTAATACAAGACTTAAAAATTTATTATATTATGAATCCAATAGTTCAAATCAAAGTATTGTATTTAATCAAAGTTTATTAATGTTATGGTTAGTAATTTCAACTTCAAAAGATATAGTAATTAAACATAAAACAAATGGAAATAAAATGTTATTATTAACACCAGAAAATATAATAAAAACAAATCAAATAAATCAAACAAATCAAATAAATCAAATAAATCAAATACAGGAATTTCAAAATCAAACTATTGATATAGGAATTATAAAATATAAAACACAAATATCTATTCTAAAAATGGATAGATTAACATCTGAACTAACAACAAATGGTTCTAATCTTGAAATTATGGATGTTATTAAAAATATTTTAACAAATTAATATCTAATATATATAATAATAGTATGGAAAGCAAATACTTGAGTGATATACAAAAATCTCCTTTTCTATTTTTACAAGATCATCCATGGGATTATTTTAAACCAATTTCAAATACATTGAATAATTCAAATTCAGGCCAAATATGTGATGAAGAAACATTTTATAGAACATTTATGTCTGAAATGAATAGAGATTATATTAATTTAATGATTAAAAAAACTATATATAATAATAGCTGTGATAAATATATTGTAAGAGATCAAAAAAGAGAACATTTGGAACAAATAATGAAAGGTTTATATAATGATTATGCCCAACATTTACCTTTTAATCAGAAAGAACAATTTACTACTTTAAATAAACTAGTAATAGATTATTGTGTCAAAACTATACTAACAGAGATAGATGTTAGATTTAAATATATCAGTTTTAGTAGTCAACCATTAACTCCTTTACCAACACCAGTTAATACATCGATAAAAGGATCAAAATCATTTTTGCCTACAATCTCATCAGTTTATGATCCAACTTTATATTTTAACAAATCTACACCAGCGCAAGGACAGTCACCAGTAGTTGGAGGAGATATTTTTGACAAAAAAATTATAAATTCTACAACAAATTCAATACAAGCTAATTTAAATTATAAACCTTATTATTTTACAGATGATAGAACAAATATGTTTGCTAAACAAAAAGAAATTACAATGTCACAAGTAAGCCCAACACGATTTTATACAGCAGAGTTTGATTCACTTGGACAAAGTTATCCATCTCATGCACATAAAGCATATACAGGTTATGTTTCAACACCTGCTCCTGCACCAGTTAATTATTATATTCCTGAATCACAAAAAACAAGATCAAGATTAGGTTATTAAATTTCAAAATCCCAATCGTCAAATAGTCCACCTTTAAAAATATTCATTGGTTTGATAGTATTACTATTATCAAACTCATCAAGTTTCTTTATTTTATCATATATTGATATATCTTCAGATTTCAAATAATCTAATAATAATTTATTATTATTATTTTTAATAATGTTAACAAGATCTGTTTTATCTTCAACTAATGGATATCTTTGATCAATACCTAATTTTTTATTTTTATTAAATACAAATAAATAAAATAGATGTAAGATATTCATTTATAATATATATCTTATTTTTTTATTTGAAATAAATCTTCACTATAATATATTGTCCTAATCTAAAAGATAATTAAATTTATGTGTATAATAAAAATCAGTTTTCACCAGATGGATGGGAGATTGTAGAAAAGAAAGAATTTTTTGAAGAAATGATGAGAAGACAACTATTTACTTTAGTAAATATTAAAAATTGTAATGATGAAGAAGATAATCCCTACAAAGCAGGTTAATTTAAAAGCAAATGCTTTTAAATGTCCACGCAGGTTAATTTAAAAGCAAATGCTTTTAAATGTCCACTTGAAATAAAAGATTTTTCAGGATTTAATAATTTGATTAAAGAGCTAAACTCTAACAAAGCAGTTAAAAAAGAATATGTGACTAAATTAAATAATTTATGTTATCAAAATAATTCTATTATTAAAACAACACGGGAAAAACTTCAAGAACTTAAAAAAATTAAAAATCAAAATTTGAATAAACAAATAAGATAATATCTTTTTTATTTAAAAATAAAATTATTAAAATATTATAATGGTAAATTATATATGTTTATATTGTAAAAAAAATTTTGATCAAAGATGGAATCATTAAGTTCATATTAAATCTTGTGAAATAAAATTTAATAAAATTATAAATAAATATAAAAAATACAATATTCGTAATATGTTAAAAGAATATACTAATGCAATAATGAAAATTAAATATTCAAATAATGAATTTAAATGTAAAAAATGTTTTAAAGTTTACGAATCATATAATGGTCTTAAAAATCATATTATTAGTAAAATGTGTAAAAGAGAACAAATTGATTTATATGATAAAATCACAAAAAAATATTTTGTAAATACAGACAATTTAGTAAATAATACAGACAATTTAGTAAATAATACAGACAATTTTGTAAATACAGACAATTTAGTAAATAATACAGACAATTTAGTAAATAATACAGACAATTTAGTAAATAATACAGACAATTTAGTAAATAATATTAATACAAAAAATAAATATAAAAAAAAACTAATTCCACATGCTCTTAGAAGATCAGTCTGGAATTATTGGATTGGTGAAATAATTGGTTTGACTAAATGTTTATGTTGTAATATAACTTCAATTTCACAAATGGTGTTTCACTGTGGACGTTAAAAACTTTGTTTTTAACTAACCTGCTATGCAGGGACATATTATTTCAGAAGTTAATGGAGGTAAATTAGAACTTGATAATTTAAAACCAATTTGCCAGTCATGTAATTCATCAATGGGAACACAAAATATGGATTTTTTTATTGAAACATATGGTCTTAGAAAACTTAAATAAAATAATATGGTTAACAATATTATTTTATTAAAATAATTTAACTAATCTATTCGACCTATTTAGTTCAGTTAATTTAAGCATTGAAGTGCTTGGCATAGATGAAAATAGTAGCCTTGGTAGAAAGAAGATCAATTGGATCATCACTTTCAGGGTTGTTGTAGTAAAGTCTTTGCATAAGTTGTTCTGGTTTACCGGTTTCAGAGTTAGCAAGTCTAGGACTGTAAACCCAGAAATCACCAGTAACAGTATTGTTGGACTTTCTGATGATAGCACCAGTACTAATAACAATTTGATCAATTCCACGGTCAGCACTTGTTTCATTAAAAGTTTCAAGGAAAACAGCAGATCTTAGGTAGTAAGGTTCTTGTCTAATTGAAATAGTTTCATCAACAGTTACAGGAGTGTCATTGACTCTTTCAGTTCTAAGAACATGGGAAGGAATTTGATCGAATTGAGGGATAGGGGAGATCAAGTTCTTGTAGGTTTTGTCAGGACTGATAGTTCTTCTAGGAACGTGGAAGATAATAACACCCTTGGTAAAGATAACTTCTTGGGTCTTTGGAACAAACATACCATTTTCAAGGTATACTTGAGATTGTGTAAGAGCACTTTCAAGGTTAATAGAAATTGAGTTCTTGCCACTGTTAGAAGGAAGTCTGAGAGTAAGTAGAGGGCTAGCAACAACTCGGTTTGTGATAACTGGGAAGTTAACAGGGTTAGCAGTTCCATAGGTTCCAAAGATAGGATTGGTGGTTACAACAAGAGGTCTGAATGAGAAAGCAGATAATAATCTCTTAAGAACAATACCTTCATCACCAACATAAAGAAGATCTGGGGCATCATAAGATGAGATCTTGCATTCATCAATGGCAGCAAAGAAATCATTTCCAACACAATCAAAGAATTTACCAGTTCTAATGGAAACAACGTTGTTCCAAAGATTGTTTTGGAGATTGCATCTAAGTCTTAAATCTTTAAGAGGAGTATCAGCAGAACAGACAACATCAGCAGCATCATTGATCATATGGTGTAACAAGTTGATATCAGCCATGTTGTTAAGAGGTTGTCTTTCATGTTTTGATTTAATAATATAGGCAATGTTAGTATATAAGAAATGTTCTTCGAAAAGTTGGATCTTAGGAATGAACATAGCAGCAATAATAGGATGAATTGAGCAGGAAGGGTTGTGTTTTTGAGGATCAAAAATACCATTAAGAACTTCGGAAGCACAATCTTCATATTGCATTGATTGAAGGATAACAGAACTATGGGTTGTTCTGGTCATTGTGTACATCTTGATAATATCTTGAAGAACTGGATAATCAGAATCTTTTAGAACAATACCTTCATTTGAGTTTATGTCACCAAAAAGGTGTGCCATATTGGTATTAGGAACAAGTTCCATTTGTTCTTCCATAGGAAGTCTAGAGTTTAAGAGTCTTTGATATTGTTTTCTGAATTCATCAAATTCAATTTCATCAAGGTTGTACTTTTCCTTGTATCTCTTTGATTCCTTAAGAACAATATGGAGAGGAAGACCTTTAGCACCAAATTTCTTTTCTACAAGTTTAGCAAATTTACGAGCTCTGGTTTTGATTTCGTTAAGTCTTTCATAAAAAACTTCTTCAATCTTCTCAATTAGATTATCATCCTTGAATCTTCTGCGAAGTTCAGCAATAGTAGATGATGGGATCTTTCCTCTGATGCCATCTTTTAGTAATCTTTTAACGTTGTCATTAACATCATTAGTATTTGTGTTATCTTCTTCGGGTCTGCGAGTACTAGACATTTATTATATATAATTATAATAGACAAATTTTTTTTGATTTTAATTATAATTATTTGATTTTGATTTAAACTAAATATTTTTTTATGGCTATATTATTTTATAATGAAATTCCTAATACTATTTCAGGTTGGATCAATAGATATTGGATGTGAGATACTTGAGTATATTTACGATTCTATTTCATCCTATAATATTTTTTTTATCTGTAGTGTACTTGAAGATCTTAAGTCTCAAGTATCAATTTTAACAAGCCTGTTTGAGAAATATCAACTCGAATATAAAATTTTTTTTCATCCAAATAAAGGAATGGATATTGGTCCTTACTTATTACAGCTTGATTATATTTGTTCTAATTATTTACCAAATTCTTTTGATCAAATTTTAAAAATTCATACAAAAACAGATATTAAATGGCGTAATGAAATGTTAGACCAAATTTTTCAACCTCTGTCTAGTTCTGAAAGCACCTATTCAAGTATTTATAACAAATGGCTACTACCATTAGATAAACTTAATATTCAACATATTAATAAATTATGTGAACAATTTACAATTCCAAATATTTATTATGACGAGTTAGCACCTGTTGATTATAATAATTTAAAATTATCTGATATATCATTAAATTTTTATTCTAATTACTATAATATCGAAGTAAAGGACTGTTCATCCCTTAACAATCTTTTAGGTTATGATTATAATTTATCTCATTTATATTTGCATTCTATTCAAAATAAAAATATACCAAATCCTTCATATATTATACAATCAAGAAAAAAACCAAATGTAAAATTTCTAGCAGGATCAATATTTAAAATATCATATTATGACACATGGACATTTTTTTCAAAAATAGATATAATTGGCATTTATAATTTATTAGAACCTGGTTATACAACAAATGAAAATTCAACATATGTTCATTCAATGGAAAGAATTATATCAAGTTTTGTTTACAATATTTAAAATCTAATTATATTATAAATGTCATTAACAAAACAAGAAATAATTACTAACTGGGATTCGTACTATAAATTATATTTAAAACTAAATCCAGATTTAGAATATTCTGGATTAATAACTAAAAGATCATTATTAAATCATTTTATAAAATATGGATATGATGAAGGTAGGAAGGTAATTGACATTGATAATATTGATTTTAATTTAACTCAACATACTCGGACACTAGAAATACCTGTACCAGTAGAAATACTAGTCCCAGTAGAAATACAGGTACAGACACAAAACTCAAATAAATTTTATTTAGAGGAAAGAATGATAATTGAAAAAATAGATTAATTATTTAAATATTTAAATATAATCAATATTTAAATATGAGTAAAGAATTTAATAGTATTGGTACAAATACAGATCCATTATCTGTTCAACTTTACTTTGATGAGAATAATGCAATTAAATGGAAAATTGTTTTTAAAGACACAAATCAAATAATAGGTACAGAATATATTCAACCATTATTAATCCCATCAATAAATAATCAAATAGATACACAACAATTGCCAGATCATATTATTACAAATTTATTTTCAAATATATTTGTGATTAGTGCAAAATACAAATATCAATTTAAATATACAGATATACAACTTGAACTAGATGATATTGAACCAGTTATTTATGAAATAGAATATAGTTCATTTGATCATTTAAAATTTAATAAAGAAATTGGAGAACAACTTGAAAAAAATATAGCTTGGAAATATTATCTAAAAAGTATGAAAAATTCAACACCAGTAAAATTAGATTTAAATTCAATAGAACTATCACAAATAAATTCATTAATTAAAATAATTAATATGTCAATAGAATTAGGTTCAAAAGAATGTTTAATAATATTTGGAGATTTTTCATCTAATACAACAAATATTTCATGGTTTAAAAAAAATAAAGATAAATTTGAAATATCAAAAGGTAAAATACTTTTATTATGGTATTCAAATATAGATTCAAATAAAACTTCTGAAAAAAAAATATCTCCAGCAAGTAATTTTACTCAAGTAAAAGCATTTGTATTAAGATCACAGTTATATTTAGATTTTTTAAAAAAATTAAATGAAAAGAAAATCACATGGGAAACTTGTCTCTGGCAATTAATTGAAGAAAATCAATTTGAGTCATATCAAATTGTTCCTCAACTATTTTTTAATTAATTCATTAGAATATTAATAACATTTTCAAGATTACCATTAGCATTTGATAAAATCACAGCAAGTTCATTTTCATCAGTAAATCCCATTTCTTTAAGAATATTAATCTGTTGAGAATATTTGATAACTAAAGATTCTTTTGAAACAGATATAGGTTTTCCAGAAATTAAATTATCTAACTGCTCATGAGAATCTAAATTAGCAGATAACAACTCAAAAACAGACCTTAGTGTTACAAGTTCAATAAATTTAGGATTAGAAATAAGAGATTGTACTTCTTCTGCATTAACTGTTTTAGATTTTTCAATAATAAATGCTTCATCAGGAATTTTTTTAATCACACAATGAAATGTTTGATCTGGGTTAGCAGAATTAAATATAATTTCATCATCAGGAGAAGAAATTTTGCCCATATGAATTAATTTGATATATTGATCAATTTTAGGATTATATTTTTCAGGATATAGTTGGATACCAATATCTTTAATTAATACTTTAATATCTATTTTTTCTTCACAGTAAGGAAACACACTTTGAGTTCCATTATTAAATTTAACAATAATTTTGCTCATTTGATTATTTATTTTACTTAATTTATCACTAGTATCAATAATTAAAAAAATCAATTTTTTATAAAAATTGATTTTTTTACGCATTTATAGTTTGGTCAATATGCTATCATATAAATCAGCTAATGAATACTTTATGGTTAGAAAAATATACTCCAAATAAAGTTACAGATATAATTGGTCATAATGATAATATCAAAAAAATTACTTGGTGGTTAAAAAACTTCTTTCTTAAAGACAATCAAATTCTACCTGGTGGAATATTTGGATCTGCTATAATTGTTTCTGGAATTCATGGAATTGGTAAAAGTGCAACTATTAAATTAATATTAGAAGAAATGAATTTTAATCCAATTAGTATATCATCATCTAATATAAAAGATAATAAAACTATTAGTAAATATTTATTAGGATCAGGTAATTCTGGATCTGGGACTAATGAAGGTACAATAGAAAGTATTGTATCAAATAAAAGACTTGCATTAATAATTCATGATACAGAAAATATTACTCTGTCAACAGAGAAAAATATGTTAATAGAATTATATAAAGAAAATGAAAAAAGAAGACTATTTCCAATAATATTTTTAACAAATGAACAACATTCGAAACTAATATCAGATATTAAAAAAACATGTTTTGAAATGAATTTTGTTCCACCAAATATTAATGAACTTACTGGATTAATTAATAAAATATGTATAAGCGAGTCAATTAATATTCAAGATTCTTCTGTTATTCTAAATATTATTAAATTTACTCAGTATGATATTCGTAAACTAATATTTTTACTTCAAGATTTAAAATTTACTTATGGGACAGAACTAATTGATATGCCCAAATGTAAAAGTTTTTTCTCATCATCTCAAAAAAAAGATAAAGATATTGGATTATTTGAAGGAACCAAAGAGTTATTAGATAATTATAAAACAATAGATAAATGCTTGGGACTATATGAGACAGAAAAAGTTTTGCTTCCTTTGATGATATTTGAAAACTATCCAAGAAATATATTATCAAGATCATATGAAAAGGGTGAAAAATTTTTTGATTGTGCTTCAAAGATTTGTAATTCAATATCAATGGGAGATGTAATAGAAACAAATATATATACAGATCAAAATTGGTATTTACAAAGTTTACATGGATTTTATACATGTTGTGAAACAACATATGAACTATCAAAATATCCATTTAAAAATAAATTATATGATATAGCATTTTCAACAGATCTAAATAAGACATCAATTAAAAATATAAATAAGAAGAATATATCTATAATACAAGGAAAAACGGGCAAAGGAATTCATGATATTTTAGTTTTAAATAAAATGATTTATGATTTACTAAAGAAAGAAGAATATTATAAAATAAGAAAAATATCTAAACAATATAAATTATCAGCAAAATATTTAGAAACAATTTTAAAAATAGACAAAACTATTGAAAAAGTTAGTATGATTCAAAAAATTAAAAAATTAATATCATATGAATAATATTCATTCAAATAATATTCATTCAAATAATATTCATTCAAATAATTATCTAAATTTACTATATATGTCATACTACGAAAATAATTTTGTTGAACAAAATATGGAAAATTATAACAATTTAGAAGAAGGTTATAATAATGGAGACAGTTTTTATTATCTAACAGAAAATGAGCAAGCAATTGATGGTTTAGATGATAATATTTATCAAGAAGATAACTATGTTGAACATATGGATGATCAAAGACAAATGCAAATTCAATCAGCAGTAGTTAATACACAAGTTCATCCAGTAGTTCCTCTTGCACCTGCCCCCAATGTAGTTAAAGCTAAGAAAGCTAAAAAGTCCAAGACTGAAACTAAACTTAACTGGCTTTATATTCTTTTAGTAATTATTATTATATCTTTA
>JGI12547J11936_1000148_pt1 | contig 16038 bp, 11 predicted proteins | sample LakEriepJuly2011_2_FD_11936 | JGI IMG/M metagenome (IMG submission 11936)
CCCAAGATGCAGCGAGCCGTCCTCAGGATTCCTTTCCTCCTTTGCCAGACCCGACCTTGGTTACACGCCGGGCCGCTCTGCTACCGGGTTGGGGACAATGGACCAACCGAGCTTATTGGAAAATTCCGGTGGTGTGGGGAGGATTGGGCTGGATGGCGTACCAGACTTCCAGTACCTCTGATTTGTATTTGGATTACCGCAATGCGTATCGATGGAGGACCGACAACGATCCACTCACACGGGATCCTTTTGAAAGCACGGATAGTGAAGCTTCTTTGCTCCAAAAACGTGATTTACTGCGCAGGAGTCGGGATGCCTATGTCCTGTTGACTCTGGTCGCCTACGGACTTCAAATATTGGATGCCCATGTTGATGCGCATCTCAAGGGCTTTGAACGCTTGGACTTTTCGGTGCGACCAGCCCTACCAGGCCAGGCCCCTATGGGGGGAGGGGGTGCGGCACTGACGTGGACCTATCGCTTTTGAAGTCAAAATCTTTATGTTTTTTAACGTATGAATCTATTGTTTTTGGGACACGGTCGTTTGGCCAAGGTGGTCGCCGAGGAAGCGGCCCAACGTGGGCATCGCGTTGTGGATTTTTTGGATTCCCAACGCCCACTCCAAAGCGAGGATCTCAGGGTTGAGGTGGACATGGTGATTGAAACGGCTTTGCCTGAAGGCGTTATCGAGCGATCCACTCAAGTTTTGGAAGCAGGCAAACCCCTCCTGATAGGGACCACCGGTTGGTACCATCGCATGTCGGAATTGCAAGCCATCTGTTCTCATAACAATGGTACGGTTTTGTGGGCGTCTAATTTTGCCCCTGCTGTCCAGATTTTTAGGTCTTTGGCCGCCGAAGCGGCTCAACGATTGGCCTCCCTACCCGGCTACCGCATCGAGCTTCACGAGGCCCACCATCTCCAAAAGAAAGACCGTCCGAGCGGTACGGCTGTTCACACCGCCATGGATTTATTGAAAGTTCGCCCGGATTGGTCCGGTTGGATCCAAGGGGAGGAAGGGGAAGATCTTCGAAGCCTATCCGGCCATCAAGCCCCTATGAATCAATCACAGACGGAGTTAAGGATTTTTAGTCATCGGACCGAGAACGAAGTGGGGACCCACACCCTTCGAATGCAAGGGGCCTACGAAAGTCTGGAATGGACGCATCGTGCGGTGGACCGAAGGGCTTTTGGATGGGGGGCTGTTTCGGCGGCCGAATGGTTGCAGAACCGACGAGGCTGGTACAGCATCGACGATTTTTACAACGAACTCTGGGCCTCACCCAAATAAATCCCCGGTGGTGGTCGAAGCCGGAGGTACCACCCCCAAATGCCGGTAGGCTCTTTCGGTCAGTTCACGTCCACGCGGGGTCCGTTTGAGGTAACCCTCTTGGATCAAAAACGGCTCGTAGACTTCTTCGATGGTGCCTGCTTCTTCGCCAACGGCGGTCGCTATCGTATTGAGTCCCACCGGTCCTCCCGAAAATTTATGGTACAGGGTGGAAAGAATTCGGTTGTCCATTTCGTCCAATCCCCGGTGATCGACTTGCAAAGCGTCCAAGGCCAAATTGGCAATTTCTTGATCGATTATGCCTCTGCCCTTGACCTGGGCAAAGTCCCGGGTTCTTCGTAACAACGCATTGGCGATACGCGGGGTCCCGCGGCTTCGCCGTGCCAATTCCTGCGAGCCCCCTTCTTCGATGGGAACCCCCAGAATGCCCGAGGAACGGGTGATGATACGGCTGAGCAAGGCCGAATCGTAGTATTCCAATCGGGCGTTGATTCCAAAACGGGCGCGCAGTGGTGCGGTCAACAAACCGGAACGGGTGGTGGCCCCAATCAACGTAAAGGGCTGCAAGGCAATTTGGACGGAACGAGCATTGGGACCGCTGTCGATCATAATGTCAATCCGAAAATCCTCCATGGCCGAATAGAGGTATTCCTCCACCACGGAACTCAGCCGATGAATTTCATCAATAAAGAGGACATCCCCCTCTTGCAATCCGGTCAGCAATCCGGCCAAATCCCCGGGTTTTTCGAGGACCGGTCCGCTGGTCATTTTGATTTGGGCCTTCATTTCGTTGGCGATCAAATGGGCGAGGGTGGTTTTGCCCAGACCCGGAGGACCGTGCAACAAAACATGATCCAAGGCTTCGCCACGTCCCAAGGCAGCGGCCACAAAGACACGAAGGTTCTCCATGACTTTGGTTTGACCCGTAAAATCTTCAAAGGTTCGGGGCCTCAAAACCAGCTCCTGGTCCTGATCAGGATGACCCTCCGGGAGGGCGTCGGCTTCGAGGTGGGGATTGCGCATGCTCCAAAATTAAGGCGATGGCCGTATTTTGCGGGCCATGGCATCGGATGCGCTGGTAATTGTTCCCACTTACAACGAAAAGGAGAATATCACGGCCTTTTTAACCAAGGTTTTGGCCCTTCCGTACCCGTTGGAAATTCTGGTCGTGGACGATGGTTCCCCGGATGGCACCCAGGACCTGGTACGGCTGATCATGGAACAGTATCCTGGTAGGGTTCATTTACTGCCTCGTACCGCCAAAATGGGTTTGGGTACGGCCTACATTGCTGGTTTCCGCTGGGGACTCTCCCGATCTTATCAGTATTTTTTTGAAATCGACGCCGACTTTTCCCACAACCCCGATGACCTCCTTCGACTCCTGGCCGCTTGCCGCGATAATCCCAGCGATTTGGCCATCGGTTCTCGTTATGTAACCGGGGTGAATGTGGTCAACTGGCCGATGAGTCGGGTCATGATGTCCTACTTTGCTTCTCGGTATGTACAATTCATCACAGGGCTACCGGTGCATGATGCGACGGCTGGTTTCAAATGTTACCACCGCCGTGTTTTGGAAACCATCAACCTCAACAAAATTCGATTTATTGGCTACGCCTTTCAGATTGAAATGAAATTCAAGGCCTGGAAAGCAGGCTTTCACATCACCGAAGTCCCCATCATTTTTACGGACCGTACCCTGGGTCAAAGCAAGATTTCCAAAGGCATTATCAAAGAAGCGGTTTGGGGTGTTTTGATGTTACGGTGGAACGCGTTTTGGGGAATGCGTGGGGCTTTTAATTCCAAACCATGAACCTGGATAACTTGCTGGAGGCCATGCCTTCTCAACCTTTGTTTTTGATTGCCGGTCCCTGTGTAGTCGAATCCAAAGACCTTTGCATGGAAGTGGCCGAAACAGTCCTCCACCTATGCAAGGAGCGGGGCATTCCGTATGTCTTCAAAGCCTCCTACCGCAAGGCCAACCGATCCTCGGCCGCTTCGTTTACGGGTATTGGCGATGATCAAGCTTTGTCCATCTTGGCGGATGTCCGTTCCACCTACGCGATCCCGGTTTTAACCGATATTCACAACGAAGCTGAGGCCCAAAAAGCCGCAGCATCGGTGGATGTTTTGCAGATACCGGCCTTTTTGGCTCGTCAAAGTGATTTGTTACAGGCAGCTGCTCGAACCGGACGTTGGGTCAACATCAAAAAAGGTCAGTTCATGTCGCCTTCGTCCATGAAATTCGCCGCTGACAAGGTTTCCCAAGAAGGAAACCAGCGGATTTGGTTAACCGAGCGGGGATCGCAATTTGGGTACCACGACTTGGTGGTGGATTTTCGTTCGGTACCCATCATGCAAGGATTGGGTTATCCGGTGGTGGTGGACATCACCCATTCCCTTCAAAGGCCCAACCAAGAAAGCGGTGTAACATCCGGCACCCCTGAGTTTATTGAAACCATGGGACGCGCGGCCGTAGCTGCAGGGTCCCGAGGTATTTTTTTGGAGACCCATCCCCAACCATCCCAGGCCAAATCGGACGGGGCCAACATGTTGCCTTTGAATAAGCTAGAAGGACTATTGGACCGGTTGAGCGCCTTGGCGCGCGTGGTGCATACCTGGTCTTAGGCTGTATCTCAGGCAAGAACGGACTAAGGAAGGATGCTAATTTGGGTTCGGCGGTCCTTGGCCCTGGATTCAGGCAATTCATCAGTCGATAGGGGTCTCGTTGCACCGTACCCAATCGCTACCAATCGACGCGGGTCACAGCCGTGGACGATAAGCCAGTTGCGAATGTATTGAGCCCTGCGATTGGATAAATCGAGGTTGTGTTGGGGCGAACCGGTGGCATCCGTATGGCCTTGGACTTCGATTCGGATTTCGGGATTGCGATTTAACCATTGCAATAGGCTTTGGAGAGCGGGTTCCGAGTCCGCCAAGGGTTGATCTTGGTCCACCCCATAGTAGAGATGATTCAAGACCCATTCGGTGGGACGTTGGGGTAGGGGGGTCGCAAACGTATCGGGGGGACTCAATCGGGGTTGCGATGCTGTATCCAATTCAACACGCAGGAGACGAATCCCTTGCTCGGTTTCACGACTCAACCAAGCCATCCGGCCGTCCGGTTCCAGGACCAATCCCATTTCATCCCTGTAGGTATTGAGGGGAGGCCCCAGGTTGGTGGGAGCCAACCATCGAGCCGATGATAAAGCGTTGGCATCCCTTCGGCTTCGGTACAGATCCAATTGACCCATGCCGGCATGTCCAGACGAAGAGAAATACAAATCCATTCCGTTGGGATGCAAGTAAGGGCTGTTCTCGCTGTACGGGGTGTTGATGTTGCTGTCCAGGGGCACAGGTTCGGACCAAACCAAACGATCCGGGTCCATCCCAGACCAATTCCACCAGGAAATATTCAAAGGGAATCCGGCGGTATCAACGGGCCAACCGCTTGAATCCAATCGCGCATGGCTCATCCACAAATCACTGCCCCCTTGGCTGCCCCTTCGGTTGCTCGCAAAATACAAAGTCAAACCGTCGCTACTTAGGGTGGGATGGGCATCCCAAGCAGCGGAATTCACAAAGGGCCCTGCGGAATGTACGTCACCCCAACCTTCTTTTTCTTTTATAACATAATACAAGTCACAGGATCCCTGCCCGCCTTCCCGATAACAACCTGTAAACCAAAGCATATGGCCGTCCGGACTTAACCAGCAACCGCCTTCGTCCAAGTCGCTGTTCACGGGCGCACCCAAACGCTGACCCGCCGACCATGGACCGTTTTGTTGATTACTTTCAAAAAAATCCTCCCCCTTTTCATCCCGTCGGGTCAGGATCATATGGCTTCCGCCTTTGCACAAACAGGGCAGATAGGCCTGTTGGCCCCCGTCAAGCGTCGCAGGAGCCGGTTCCAAGCGTTGAGGTCTTGGCTTCTTGAGGGCCTGCCATCCAAATCCGGCTTGTTTGCGCCACAAATCCATATCGCGCAGTTGTTCCGCTGTGGCTTTGGGGAAAAACGGAATCCGGTTGTAGTATTCCATGATGGTGGCATAATCCCCCACATGCATGGATGCATTGAACAGTCCATGAAAGCCTTTGACCGAAAGTCGGGGGTGCAAATCCACACAGCGCCTAAAGGCCCTTTGGGCCTCGGACCATTCCCGTGTTTGAAGGTGCAAATCACCCAAAATCAGCCAACCAGGTGCGTGCTCGGGGTAACGATCGCAGAGCGTTTGGATTTTGGCAATGGCCAAATCGTAACGGCCTTCGTGGACCGGTTCCAAGGCCTTGCTGAATTTGAGGTCTATCTTTCGGGTATCGGTGTACACCGGGATGGCCTCCGATGTTTGATTCCCGGAAGGGGTGGTTTGGGCAAGGGACCTAAGATGAACCAATGCCCAAGCCAGGACAAGGACCTTAAGGAATCTCAAGGTATTTGTGGGTTTGGAGGGACAAGGTCCACTCCGGATTTTCTTGAACAAAACGAACCAAGAGGGGGGCCATGCTTTCTCTTTTGCTCCATTCCGGTTGAACAAAAAGGCGACATCCGGAGGTCAGTCCCGCAACAAAACCCTTCATCCAATCCAAATCCGACGGATGATAAACGACCACCTTGAATTCATCAGCGCGGGCAAGAGATTCAGCCAAAGGCTCTTTGAACTTTTTGGGGGATAGGCAAACCCAGTCAAATTCGCCTCGAAGCGGATAGACCCCGGAGGTTTCGAGCCAAATTTCCAACCCCCGATTTTTTAAGGCCATGCAGAGATCTCCTAAGTCATAGGTGCAGGGTTCTCCGCCGGTGATGACCACCGACGGGGCACCGGAGGATCCAGCGGCTTCGGCCAATTCTTCGACGGATTGGGAAGGATGTGCTTGGGCATCCCAGGAGTCTTTGACATCGCACCAAACACAGCCCACGGTGCATCCGCCCAAACGAATAAAATAGGCCGGGCGGCCGCTGTGGTATCCTTCGCCTTGCAGGCTCAGGAACTGCTCCATAACCGGAAGCTTGTCCATGAATTAGGTTGGATTGGCTGCCTGCCAGGTATTCTGCAAAAGGGAAGCAATGGTCATGGGGCCCACACCCCCGGGGACCGGTGTGATGGCCCTGCAAAGTGGGGCGACTTCGTCAAAGCAAACATCTCCACGCAATGCGTAGCCGCTGCGCTTGTTGGGGTCCACCACCCGCGTAGTTCCAACATCAACGACCACAGCGCCGGGACGTATCATGTCCTCCGTCACAAAGCCTGGTTGTCCCAAAGCGGCAACCAAAAGGTCTGCTCGGCGGCAATGTTCCTTCAAGTCCCTTGTCTTGGAATGGCAAAGGGTGACCGTACAATTACCGGGGGTGGAATTCCTAGAGAGCATTTGGGCCAGGGGGGAACCCACAATGGAACTCCTTCCCAAGACCACGGCGTGCATTCCGCTGATATCGATGTGGTTGCGATGAATCAATTCCAGGATCCCCGATGGAGTTGCCGGTTTGTAACAAGGCAATCCCAAAGCCATGCGCCCGAGGTTCACCGGGTGAAAACCGTCCACATCCTTGGTGGGCGCAATGGCCAAGTTCACTTTCGTAGCATCCAAGTGGGAGGGCAGAGGCAACTGCACGATGTATCCGTCAACTTCGCTGTCTTGGTTAAGTCGATGGACCACTTCCATTAGTTCTTGTTGTGTTACGGTGGCCTCGAGTCGAATAATCTCGGAACCAAAACCGACCGATTCACAGGCTTTGATTTTGTGGGCCACATAGGTTTCGCTTCCGCCATCGTTACCAACCAAAACCGCCGTAAGGTGGGGGGGACGTCGTCCTAATAACAAGCGCACACGGTTCAGCTCCCGCAATTCTTCACGGATTTGTTCCGCGGTAGCCTGGCCGTCCAGGATGAGAGGTGCACCGTGGCTCGATAGCATTAGTCTAGTTTGAGGACCGCCAAAAAGGCGCTTTGTGGAATCTCTACATTGCCCACCTGGCGCATGCGTTTCTTGCCTTTCTTTTGCTTTTCAAGCAATTTGCGTTTACGGGAAATGTCCCCACCGTAACATTTGGCCGTGACGTCCTTGCGCAGGGCCTTGAGGGTCTCGCGGGCAATGATTTTGGCCCCAATAGAGGCCTGTATGGCTACTTCGAACTGCTGACGGGTCAACAATTCCTTAAGCTTTTCACACATTTTTTTACCCAATTCATAGGCCTTGTCAGCATGGATCAGGGCTGATAGGGCATCCACCGGTTCGGTGTTAAGACGAATATCCATGCGGACCAAGCGTGATTGACGGTAACCAATCAGATGGTAGTCAAAAGAAGCGTACCCTCTGGAAATGGTTTTGAGTTTGTCGTAAAAGTCAAAAACGATTTCTCCCAAGGGCATATCGAACGTAATCTCGACCCGGTTGGAACTCAGGTAGGTCTGGTTGGTGATCACGCCCCGCTTGTGCATGCACAATGCAATGACCGGACCTATATAATCCGACTTGGTAATGACCTGCGCATGGATAAACGGTTCCTCGATAAAATCAATATGGCTGGGATCCGGAAGATCGGAAGGATTGTTCACGGTTAGCATTTCGCCTTTGGTGGTTTGGCAGAAATACGAAACGTTGGGAACCGTGGTGATGACCGTCATGTTGAATTCTCTCTCGAGGCGCTCCTGGATGATTTCCATATGCAGCATCCCCAAAAATCCGCAGCGGAAACCAAAGCCCAAGGCTGCCGAGGATTCGGGTTCAAAAACCAAGGACGCATCGTTCAACTGAAGCTTTTCCATCGAATCCCTAAGTTCCTCGTAATCTTCGGTATCTACAGGATAAATCCCTGCAAAAACCATGGGCTTGACCTCTTCAAAACCCTTGATGCCTTCCGCACAGGGTCTCTCCATGCTGGTGATGGTGTCACCGACCTGGACTTCACGAGCTTGTTTGATGCCGGAAATGATATACCCTACATCCCCGGTTTCAACGGTTTCCCTGGGTTGGGGTTTGAGCTTCAGAATACCGATTTCATCGGCCAGGTATTCCTTGCCGGAATTGACGAATTTGACCTTTTCACCGGTACGAATCCTTCCGTTAAAAACCCGGAAATATGCCACAACGCCTCGGTAGTTGTTGTACATCGAGTCAAAAATCAAGGCCTGCAAAGGAGCCTCTGGATCGCCCTGGGGTGCGGGGATTCGATGCACGATGGCTTCGAGGATGAGGTCCACGCCCTGCCCGGTTTTGCCACTGGCGGGCAGAATATCCTCCCGTTTGCAGCCGATTAATTCAACGATCTGGTCCTTAACCTCTTCGGGGGATGCCGAAGGAAGGTCCATTTTGTTCAGGATGGGAATGATCTCCAGGTTATGTTCCAGCGCTAGGTACAGATTCGAAATCGTTTGAGCTTCAATACCTTGGGAGGCATCAACGATCAATAAAGCCCCCTCGCAGGATGCAATAGCTCGGGACACCTCGTACGAAAAGTCCACGTGGCCAGGGGTGTCGATCAAATTAAGTATATAGTCCTGATTATCAAGACGATAATTCATCTGAATGGCATGGCTTTTGATGGTGATGCCCCTTTCCCGTTCCAAATCCATATCGTCCAGGGTCTGCGCCTGCAGGTCCCGGTCTCCAACAGTTCCTGTAATCTGCAGGAGCCGATCCGCCAGGGTGCTTTTGCCGTGATCAATGTGCGCGATGATGCAGAAATTCCGGATATGTTTCATGGGTACGCAAAAGTAAGCCAACTGGACCCCGGATTGGGACCTTTAAAAGCGGATTAAACCTTGAAATTTGCGGTCATGACTAAGGTTTTTGAGCAAATCAGCGGTATTTTTCGTCCTGACTAATTCCATACCCCTCCGGACCTTCGCCGATTCATGACCCCAGCTCTCTTCCTTCGTTCTCTGTTCCTAACTCTTTTGTTGGGATGGGGCCCCCTGGCCGTTTGGGGCCAGACCTACACCATTACGCCGGTTCCCTTTCTGCCTGCCCCGTACGGTGGCACTTCGCTGACTGGGCAATTCAGCGGAGCTGATGACGGAGTGGCCGGTCCTTTCCCGTTGGGTTTTAGTTTTTGTTATTTCGGGAACACCTATACCCAGTTTTGGGTCGGTACCAACGGTTGGGTGAGCTTCTCTCCGGGACAGCCCAGCACGTACACCTCAGCGCCCATCCCCAGCACCAACGCATCGGTTCCACGCAATTGCGTGATGGGGCCCTGGCAGGACTGGTGGTCCAACCTGAACGGAAGCGGCAACATTTCGTATCAGCAGGTTGGAACTTATCCCAACCGCAAAATGGTGGTTTCCTTCTTCCAATTACCCATGTATCAATGCACGTCGCTGTTAGGGACTTTCCAAATCGTCCTGAACGAGTGCAACAATACCATCGAGGTATTTATTGAGAACAAGCCCAATTGCACCACTTGGGCCGGTGGTACGGCCGTGTTGGGGCTCCACAATGCCACCGGAACGGTCGCTTTTACAGCCGCCGCCCGAAATTCTACCCCGTGGATCGTTTCCCCTACCACCCCGGGGTTGGTCTATCCCAATTCTTCGCAGAGCGAAGGTTGGTTGTTCTCTCCGGTAGGTCAGTGCCAGGGGGTTTACTTTGGCGGTTTCAAGTCCATCGACACCACTTCGTACTGGCCGGTGGTGAAACCTGCCTGTTATACCCGCCAAATTGGCCTCAAAGTCAAGGCGGGAGCCCTGGCCTGCAACAGCATTGATACCAACGGGACCGATTTTCGACTTTACAATCCTGCCGGCCAATTAATGCAGATACGGAAAGTGTCCTATACCTGCCTCAACAACCGCACCGATTCTGTAACGGTGGAATCAGCCATTGATTTTCTGGTGAACGGGGATCATTACCTGGTGGTGCGTCAAGGGCTTGATAACAACACCCTTCTTGGGGATTGCGGCTCCGGCGCCCAGGAATTTGACACCATTGTTGTACGGCTAGACGACTGTTACGAATACAATACCCCGGTGAACATGCTCAACGTAGATGTAGCACCGGACAATCAAGAGATTAAACTGATTTGGTCCACCCCGGTGGATTTTGATTCTACGTTTTTTAAGCGCTATGTTTTGTACAAAAACGATGGTCTTCACTCCAATCAATGGTTTCGTTTTGCCTCCGTGGACCGTCTGACCGATACAACCTTGGTGACCAAGGTTCAGGACCCAACGGAGGGCCCCCGGGATTTCCTGGCCGTCCTGGAAATGAAATATTACGGGTTGACCGACAACGGGGATTCGGTCAACAATATTTTTGTTCAACCAGCGGATACCACATTGCGCAATGGCAATAGGGGACCGGGGCGTATCCAATGGACCCCTTACAAGGCCTTCGAGAACCCACGATACAATATTTACACCACCCTGGTCAACGACACGGTTGGCTATTGGGCTGGTTCAACAACGGATACCCTTTTTGAAATCCAAAAAAGCACCAAATTGGGTCGTTACCGGATTTGGGTTCAAGCCGTTAACGATGACAGCAGCCTGATAGCTCATTCCAATTGGATTACGTTTGATATCCTCGATCGGCCGGTGATTGTTTACAACGTGGTTACCCCAAACGGTGACGGTTCCAACGACTTTTTTACCATCAAGGATTTGGTTTATTTCCCCGGTACCAAGGTCACTATTTACGACCGATGGAACCAGGTGGTTTACAATTCCGACGATTACCAAAACGATTGGTCACCATCCGATATCCCTGCCGGTAATTATTTCTACGTTGTTCGGGTCATTGACAAAGAACCTTTGTTTGGCCCCCTTCAAATAATCAAATAAAATGACACGAATTCCACAATTCATCTTTGGCTTGTTTGTATTGGCTTTGTTTTGGTTAGCCCCTGGGGTTTCCCAAGCAACCCACTTGGCCGGTGGTAATATTACCTATACCAAACTTGCCAACCCGAACGAATACCAAATTACCCTGACCATCTACCGGGATTGTAATTCGATTATGCAGGGACCGTTTACCAATCCTACCATGAACATGTACTATCGGAACGGTTGTGGTCAGACCTATACTTTGCCTGTTGCATGGGTACCGGGTACCGGGATTGAGGTGGTAACAGCCTGTACCATCGATCCAAGTACCTGCAATGGAGGAACCCGTTATGGATTGCAGGAATACAAGTGGACCGGCACGGTTACCTTGCCGTTTTCCTCTACCAACCCGACCTGCAATGATTGGTATTTTGTTTGGGGCACTTCGGTATCGGCTGGATGGTGCTGTCGTAACACCAACAATACCTTGGGACCTGCTCCGGGTCAACAGAACTTTTTCATCGACTCGTACCTCAACAACAATATTCCGAACGGAAATACCTCGGCTCGCTTTAATTCCTTCCAAGTACCGGCCTATTGCATCCAGGAACCAGTAACCGTCGTTTTTGATGTATCGGAACCCCAGGGTGATTCGGTTGTTTATTCACTAACGCCCGCACTCACAGGTTGGAATACCAACGCCAATTACCTGGCACCCCGGACAGCCCAAGTCCCTGCCAATGTGGTGGGAAACGCAATTAACATCAATCCCAACAACGGCAATTTAAATTTTTATCCAACGTCCAACAAACGGCCATTTTTGTATTGCAGGTGAGTGAATTCAGGCAAGGTACCTTGATTGGTTATGTCAAAGTGGATGTACAGGTTATTCTGGGTATTGGTCGTTATTGTGATAATATCCGACCGGCGTTCAAAAAAGATACCACCTTGGTCCAATGCACGACCGATACCTCCTTTAAGGTTGAATTGAATTCTCTGGTAGCCTGCAATTCCATTGCTCGGGATGGGTCCGAATTCAGGCTTTACGATCCCAGTGGTGAATTGGTTCAAATCCAAAGTGCACGTCCGGATACTTGCATCAGCGATGGTCGAACACGGAATGTTTGGTTGCGCTTGACCAAAGGTTTTGAGCAAAACGGAACGTACCACCTGGTCAGCCGCAAAGGAACCGATAACAACACCTTTGGTAACCGATGCGATCTCTTCATGAATGAATTTGACACCATGAAGATTATCGTGAGTGGCTGCCCTGATTATCGAGCACCCCTTTTGTTAGAAAACGTTACCCTGGACACCCTCAACGAGAATGCGGTCATCTTGAATTGGAAAATTGACCCGGACAACGATACCCTTCAGCGGTCTTGGTTCAACGGGTACAATCTATTTAGGTATCGTCCCGGTGAAAACCCGATCCGTTTTTCGAATCGTTTTTGGATCGAACCCAACGTAGATACCCTAACCCATCGGGATGTCTATGCGCCGGTCCTGCCACGTGATGAGTCGTTGAGTTATAATTTGAACCTGAATCTCATTAATGGATTTCAAAACCTTCGCTCCAATACCGTGAGCACCATTCGGCTTGTGAATGATCCCCCGACGACCGATGACGATACCACCATGCAACTCCGTTGGAATACCTATGTAGGCTGGGACACGGCACGTTACAACCTGGAGGTCTTGGATCTCAAGCGGCCTGAATTTGGTTGGATCATGCGGGATTCCATGGTTGCCGATACCGTTTGGAATTTGCGCAAGCCTCTCAAAAGAGGCTCCTATAAACTTCGTTTGTACACCATGCGCCCGGATGCCGTTTTCCGCTCCTATTCCAATGTTCTCGAATTTGGGGTGCCTTTCAAAGAAGTCGTGGTGCCCAATGTGATAACACCCAACGGGGACGATATCAACGACAAGGTTCGTATCAAGTATCTCTACCTCTATCCCGGCTCGGCGTTTACAATCTTTAATCGCTGGGGTCAAACCGTCTATCATTCGGATGATTACCAAAACGATTGGGATGCCCCAGGTCTGGAATCAGGTAACTATTATTACCTGCTCAAGGTCCGTGATGACGATAACATCGTATCGTACTCCGGAACGATTCGTGTGATTCGCTAAGAGCGGGTCTTGGGTTTGCTCAACCCAAAGCGTTCGATTTTGTTGTACAAGTGCGAACGTTGGATGCCCATGTTTTCGGCTGTTTTGGCGATATTCCAGCCATGTTCCTCCAATTTCCGTTCCACAAAGAGCTTCTCGGCCTGCTCCTTAAAGCGTTGAAAGCTAACTTCTTGGAGCATTGTTTCTAGCGTCGTGCCGTTCGAATGGTTCCCTCCGGTTGAACCTCTATCGACGGCTGGGGCCGCGGTTCGTAGGTAAAGGTCGATATCGGCCGTGGTAATGGGGGATCCACCCAATAGGGCCAGGCGTTCAACCGCGTTTTTGAGTTCCCGAAGGTTTCCTGTCCAAGGCATGGCTTGCAATGCACGCAATGCATCGGAATCCCAGGATCGGGGGGGAAGCTGGTATTGTCGGCAGATTTGGTTGAGGTAGATCCCTGCCAGCATGGGGATGTCTTCCCGACGTTGGCTTAACGAAGGCAAATGGACCAAAATCACGCTCAACAAATGATACAAGTCCAAACGGAACTGCCCCTGTTCAATGAGCTGAATGAGGTCTTTTTGGCTACCAGCCAATATGCGAACTCCATGGCGGGTATGACCACCGGTATTGCCCATGGATTCCAAAACCCGAACCAAGGTGAGCTGGGCAGGCCCCGGAAGGTCGGCGATTTCATCCAAAAAAAGGGTGCCACCCGTCGCCTGATTAAAGGTGCCCCGGTGGATAGCATTCGTACCCTGCTCATCGCTGCGCCCAAAAAGACTGTATTCCAACCGATCCGCGGGGATGGTGGCGCAATTGAGGGAAACAAAAGGTCCGTTTTTGCGCGGACTTAGTCGGTGAATAAAACGAGCAATCCACTCCTTTCCGGTGCCAGCTTGACCGGAAATGAGGATGCGGACTTCCGTGGGCGCCACCCTTTGCAGGGTTTCTTTGAGGCTGATGAGGGCGGGGGAGCGTCCTTGAAGTTCTACCGGGTCGGTATCGTCGTTGGACCAGGAAAGGGCCTCTTGTTTGAGGGTGCTAATCTGCAAGGCATTGCGAAGGGTGATCAGCAAGCGGTCCAGATCCAGCGGCTTGGTTATAAAATCGAATGCCCCCAATTTGGTCGCTTCAACTGCAGTTTGAACCGTGCCATGGGCCGAAATCATAACCACAGGCAATCGAGGGAAATTCTTGGCCAAATGGGTCAACAATTCCATGCCGTCCATGCGAGGCATTTTGATATCACTCAGGACCAAATCAAATTCAGAATCGGTCAAGATTTGCAGGGCCTGAAGACCATCACCGGCCAATCCGACCTCAAAACCCTCGCTTTCAAGGATTTCTTGGAGGCTATCCCGGATGGGGGCCTCGTCGTCAACAATCAGTATGCGCATTGGAATGTCTAATTTAGTGAACAAACCGCGCCTTTTATGAGCATTCCGAGTGATAGACTCGTCAGGTACCAAAAAAAGGTTGCGCTGTAAGCCAGATTCTGTATGCCTTGCGGCATTTCCACCATTTATCTGAGCGGCCTACCCCCCGGGAACGCGCGAGCAACGCTGCCCCGGTATACACGGCCTTGCAACCCAGGAGGTTTACCCCAAACCGATGTCTCCATCGGAGCGCGTGAGCTCTTACCTCACGTTTTCACCCTTGGCCTTGCGGCCGGTTCTTTTCTGTGGCACTTTCTACCGGGTTCCCCCGGTCTTTGTTTCCAAAGCCTGGCGCTCTGCGTTGTCCGGACTTTCCTCTAACACCAAGGTGCCAGCGGCGGAACGCGCAACCATCCCAAAGTTACACTCCGTAGAGGGTGGTTTGTGCGGCTTTGAGAATCGCTTCGGTTTCGGAACGGGAATTGGATTCAGCGTAAATTCTAAGGACCGGCTCCGTGCCCGAAGCGCGAAACATGACCCATTCGTCATCGGTTAACCAGCATTTGTAGCCATCGATGGTTTCGGTACGCTGGACCGTGTACGGACCAAAGGCAGCGTAGGCACCGGCGGCCAAGGCCTCCATGACACGGGCCTTGTGGTCGTTTTCGATATGCAAATCCCAACGATCGTAAAAGAAAGGTCCGGAAACCGCGTAGACTTCTTCGATGAGGTTTTCGAGGGTTTTACCGGATTTGGCCATGTATTCCATGAGGGTAAGTCCAATCCAAAGGCCGTCTCTTTCGGGGATATAACCGTCGATGGCGATGCCTCCGGATTCTTCGCCCCCTACCAATACCCCCCCTTGGGTCATGATTTCACAGATGTACTTGAAGCCAATGGGGGTCACCACCAGGTTCAGACCAAAATGTCGGCATAAGCGTTCCATACGTGGACTCACCGAAAAGGAAACGACCACATCCCCCTTTTTGCCCTGGACACCGGCCAGGTAGGCCACCAATAGCATCAAAATATGATGCGAATCCACAAAGTCTCCCGAGGCGTTCAACAAGCCAATACGGTCCGCATCCCCATCCACGGCAAGACCGATCTCAAGAGAAGGGTCGTTTGCCAATCTTTCAGAAAGCTCGGTCAAATTACGGGCAATGGGCTCGGGTGCCTGGCCGTCAAATCCGGGGTTGTGGCTGCAATGCAAGAGTCGGGCATGGGGGAATAAATCAGGGATCACAAGCTGACCGGCACCATACATCGCATCGAAGGCCAAACGCTCCGAAAGAGGTTGCATTGATTCCAAGTCAAAATTCCGTCGAATTTCATCCAGATAGGCCGAGTAAAGATCCACATCAACGATGCGCCCCCATTCTTTCCAATAGGCCACTGACTTTTGCAGAACAGGGGCCTGGTCAGGGATCAGGGCTTCCACTTCGGAGATCATCGAAGGAACGGCGGGCCCGCCATAGGATGCCTTGATTTTGAAGC
>JGI12547J11936_1000151_pt1 | contig 15947 bp, 9 predicted proteins | sample LakEriepJuly2011_2_FD_11936 | JGI IMG/M metagenome (IMG submission 11936)
CTCAGTTGCAACATAGAAAGGACTACCTTCCCATACTTGCGGTGTTTTGACACCAGACCAATTGGGAGTTCCGGGAATATATCTGTGATAAATACTCAGTGCAGTTTTTATTAAACTGGCAATTCCAGACGCAACGAAGGTATGACCAATATTAGCTTTAACGCTGCCTATAGCGCAGTGTAAACCATCACCAACGGCAGGATAAGCTTGAAGGATACCGTTAATTTCGGCTTCGTCTTCTGCGGGAATACCACTAGCGCAGACTTCCAAATAATTGACTTTTGTGGGTTCAATTCCTGCTTGTTGAAAAGCCTGTTGACATACTTGGCTAATGGTATGGCTATCTACAGCCATTGAGGGAGCTTGACCAATGCTAATACCATCAATTACTGCATAGATACGTTGGTTATTTGCTAACGCCGTATCATGGCGTTTAAGAACAACTGCACCTGCACCTTCTCCCACATTCCAACCATTAGCTTTTTCGTCAAAACTTAAAGTATTGACTCCTGTATTAATTGTGCCAAATTGACTTCGCAATAAGACATTTTCTACCCCTCCTGCTAAGTCAACAGCACCCACAACTACAGCATCTACTTCATTAGTATCTAGCAGCATTTGCGCTAATTCTAAGGCTTTAAAAGCGGCTGTTTCGACGGCACTAATTGTAAAAGATAGACCAGAAAAATTCCATAAAGAGGAAATCCGACTAGCCATAATATTGGTAACGTAACTCAGATATTCACTCAATTCAACTTGATTGTGAATACTATCTTGAACAATGCCTTCTAGTTGATTGATTTTTTCTGGTGATAAGGCAATTTCTGCCCCATTCAAACCATCTTTTATTTGCCAAGATGAATTCCATCTTTGTTGGAGTTGATGTACAGATAATTCTGTATCTGCGGCGATAATTACCGCTACATTACTATTAGGTGAAAGTCCGGCATCTTTGAGGGCGCGGTCAGCAACTCTTAATAATAAAAGTTGTTGAGAGTTGATTTTTTCAACTTCATTAGGAGGAATTTTGTAAGCTAAAGTATCAACTTCAAAATTATCAATATATGCTCCTTGGGGGACTTTTCCTGCTTCTAAACCATACTCGCGCAGTAAATTTTCTTGTTCATTAATACCATGCCATCTTGATTCTGGTAGAGGAATAAAATGCTGTTTTCCATCATAAATGCTGCTCTCAAAGGCATCTAATTCTTGACATTCTCCAAAAAAGGCATCCATGCCCACAATTGCCATTTTTGCAGTCTTATTTTGCTGAATATTCATTTGCTTACTTCCCCTGTTCTAGAATGATATGAGAGTTTGTTCCACCAAAACCAAACGCACTTAAAGCTACTCTTTTAGTTTCTTGACTCGGCCATTTCGTCGGCGTTCTAACAATGTTTTTTGGAGAGACAACATTGTTTTCAGAACCTATGGGTTGAGTCACATGAATAGTTGGAGGAATAACCCCATGAGACATACTTAAAATTGTCTTGGTTATGCCTACCATGCCAGCAGCCACAAGTAAATGACCAACATTTGTTTTGGTTGAACCTACTAATGGTGCTGCTTTATATGGACTAAAAAAGCCTTCAATTGAGTTACATTCTGTGGTATCTCCCAATAGAGTGCCGGTAGCATGACACTCTAAATAATCAATAGTTTGGGGGTTAAGTTTAGCCTCTGAATAAGCTCTTTGATATGCCAGAGTTTGCCCTTGAGGATTAGGACTAAGAAGGTGTTTACCTTTGCCATCATTAGATAGTCCATTACCGCAAATTGTTGCCAGGATTTTGTCACCATCTCTCACAGCATCACTGTATCTTTTGAGCATTACCATGCCAATTCCTTCGGAGGTAATTAACCCGCGTGATGACTTATCGAGAGGACGACTAATGCCATTATCTGGATATCCTTGAATACCAGAAAATAACATTCTGACAAATAATGGATCTGAACAACTAATTGCACCAGCTAACATCAAATCTGCTTTGCCAGATTGTAGATAATGAGATGCTAATTTAATGGCGTAAAATGATGATGAACAAGCAGCATCTATACAGAAATGAGTTGCAGATAAAGAAAAGGCTTTGGAAACTATAGCAGCGGGTAAACCGGAAACCATGGCATTGTATGGAGAGACTTTTGTGGAGGTTGATGAACCACCTAAATGAAAGTCTTTTTCCTGTAATAGTTCACTAATTGCAGGTTGAATATTTTGCCGATAAATAGGAGCAAATAGACTATTAGAAGCTTTGGTTGGTAATCCCAAAGTTCCTAAAACTACGCCACATTTTGCAAGTGCAGTTTGATTTCCCAGATAGCCACTTTGAATAATGGCTTGTTTGGCAGCGTACAATGACCATTTGAAGGTATTATCTAAGCTTTCAACAAATGCCGCAGGTAAGTTATACTCGTTGGCCTCAAATTTAAAGTCGCGGATAAATCCACCTTTTTGAAAGTAGAATTTTTCCGGTTTACCTTTGGTTTCATCGTAGAATATAGCGGGATCTATTCCCAAATCCGCTACAGTTATAGATGATGTGGAATCTTTCTCTGCGGTGAGATTCTGCCAAAATTCTTCAGGATTATTAGCATCGGGAAATAGGCAAGATAACCCGATGATTGCTATTTTTTCCACTTTTGAAATCCTCGTTGGGGCATAAGACGTGACTGAAAAGGATTTACGCTATTCCCCCAATCGGCAAGGATTAATAATATGAATTTGTTTCGCGCAAAGGCACAAAGGAGCAAAGGCGCAAAGAATTAGAGTTTCATATTATTTTACTTTTTATTTAACATTTTTATTGGCCAAATTACGGCTTTTGCTCCTAAGATTTTGGAGTAGATTTTTCCTTGACGATCATGGATAATGAAGTTGACTGTTGCACCTGTGTCGGTTTTGCCTATGATTTCACAGGAAACATAAAAGGGGACGTTAAATGGTACTGCTAGATATTGTTCACAGTATGTTAATTGTCCTGGTAAACAAACTTCTTTATGGATATAATTTAACCATAGCCATAATGTTTGGGTACTCAAATCAATGATGTAAGGGTTGTGCCATTTGACAGGAAATTGTCCTTGTTCTTTGGCTGTGATTTCTTGCCAACAACATTCGGCTGTGAGTTTTTCTGGACTGATATTTAAAACTTTGGTAATTTTCTGGAAAGCTGGTCCATGAAATAGGGATAAATCACCATTTTGATAGAAGTCTTTGGCTGTATCAGTGACGATATTATCTTCTCTGAGATCCATTGCTTCATAAATGGGTGCTTCTGGCATATTTTTTACCAGTTTTATCAGAGAACTAAAGTGATAATGAGTTCTACCTTCGGGGGTTTTGCTCAATATTTTGGTCTGAAATTCGACAAAATCACCATCAACTTTGGCAACTTCTTGGATTTCTAGAATATGTTCTTTAGCCAAGGTAGAATTAAAGGTGATTCCTTTTAAAACTTTGAAGTCTTGGCAACTGAAATATGTGTAACCTGGATAAATTTCTTCACAGCCATTTACCATCCATGATTTAGCACAGGTTGCTGGTAAAACTGGTGAACCTGCAATTGTATGATCATGCAAAAATGGATTTTCTGCTAATGTCATTCTTCTGCGAATGCGATAGCTGCGAAGTTCTAAACCTAAAGGAGCAGGTGGTAGTTTCATGGGACTACCAATGACAACTTGTGGATGATCTTGATAGGCTGGATGTAGTTCATTAACTAACATTTGTGTCCCAACTTCTACGGGAATAATACTAATTCCTCTTTCTGCAAATGCTTTTTTTAATTGTGGTGTCACCATGCCACTATCCCAACCACCCCAGTTAATTGCCACTACATGACAATTAGGGTTATATTGTTTCATCAAATGGGCTGATTTACTGAGAATTTCATTAGCGATCGCATAATCACTTTGACCGATATTACCATAAAATCCCGTCACGGAAGAAAACAATACTAAATGTTGTAATTGCTGGGGATTAACACAAGATAGGAGATTTTCTAAACCCTGAACTTTAGCAGTGTAAACTTTCTCAAAATCATCTTCTGTCTTTTTTTCAATTAACTTATCTGCTAAGTTACCAGCACCGTGAATAATTCCGGTAATTTGCCCAACTTTATCAGAAATTTCTTGAAGTTTGGCTTGCAATTTTACAGTATCAGTGACATCAACACTAATATATTCAGCCTTTCCTCCTGTAGCTTCAATAGCTGCTAAAGTCTTCTTAATTTCCCGACTAGAATTAATCTGATTAAATATCTTTTGTACCATCATGGGTGTTGGTTTCTCACCTTGAGAAATCAAATTTTCCATAATGCGCTTTTTCAAAGCCGAATCATCTAAACAATTATGAGCATATTCTGGTTCTGTGGTAATTTCCGAACGACCTAAAAGAATAAACTTACAAGGTTGATGTTGAGCTAATTTAATAGTACATTGAGCAGTGATTCCCTTTGCGCCACCACTGACAACAAAGACAGAAGATGGGCTAACTTGAACAGTTGCAGTCATAACTATGATTTGTAGGATGTATTTGATTAATTCGTCTAAACTATGATTTATGTGATTTGTTTGATGGGGATGATTTATTGATTGATGAGAAAATAAACAAGAAATGAATCCAGTAAACTCAGCAAATAATTCAATCAAAAAAATCAAACTAATCAAACAAATCACAGTTTAGACATTACTCACTTTTTGCCACCAGCGTTACCCGTCCTTGATTACCATAACCAACTTCGCCAATATAGCGATTAGAATCGTGCAATTCAGCAACGATATATTCAGCAGATTCGTGAGGATCTAAAGTGGGATTCAGGTCAATTGCTCGGAAGAATACCTGTGGCCATTCCCAGCGCAAACTCTTCGTTAAACCAAACAAACCAGCGCCAATTGCACTAAAATTACCTTGATGTCCTAAGCCAAATTCACCGTCCAGATGGGCAACTGTGCAAAAGCTTGTTCTTCCTGCTAAAGATGCCGCATTATTCAAAGTTGTTTTCAGATGTTTTGCCATTAAAAACACTTGTTTAATAATTGCCTTTTCTGCTTCTGGATAGGAAATATGTCCAGGTTTTTCCGGTGTAAATTGAGGATGTAAGTGAATGAATGCCCCAATCGCTCCATGTTTAGTAGTTACACTTTGCAATAATAATTGCAGATGTTGTTCACTCATGTTTGCCAATGTGACGCGGGTAACACCTGCGGGTAATGGCAATTGCGATGCAACTAACGATTGGGGGAAACTCAAAACTACTACTTTCCAACCTTGTTCTATCAGTGCGTGGGCTAGTTTGGTGGTAGTTAAAGAACCATCATCAGTGATTAAACCAATGTGTCCTTGGGGTAACTGCGCTTCCAAAAAATCTGGTCTGGGTAAGGTTCTTAGCTGAACTGGACGACGGGGAAGATTGATGTCTACGATAGGAGGTGGGGTTAAATCAACCACCTCTGTGGTTTTCCCCCTGAACAAGGGAGGATTAAGGGGGGTTATCTGGTTAACATCAATGTGCGGCTTTTTTTTTTCACCTCCCACCAGTGATTGGAGGTAGTTAACGATTTGCCCGATTGTCCGTAAGTCGCCTAATTCTTCAATATTGGGTTTGGGTAAGTCAGGATACGCTTCCTGCATTGCTCCCAGTATTTCTACCCGTTTGATGGAATCTATGCCTAAATCGGCTTCCATGTCCATGTCCAGTTCCAGCATTTCCACTGGATAACCTGTTTTTTCACTGGTGATGTTTAACAGGGTTTGTCCTAAATCTTGGTACTGGGGATTGGGGACTGGGGACTGGGGAATGGAAATTGATTCTGGTATTACTTCCTCTATTACCTGGGTTTGCACTTGAGGAATGATAATTTGTTCAGGTGTGATTTCTGCTGTTACCTGTTGTTGTCCTTGCAGATATTCGACAACTTGACCAATGGTGCGTTTTTCTGCCAGTTCTTCCAGGTTGGGTTTAGGTAAGTTGGGGTATAATTCTTGCAATCCTCCCAGAATTTCTACCCGTTTAATGGAGTCAATTCCTAAGTCTGCTTCCATGTCCATATCGAGTTCTAGCATTTCGATAGGATAACCAGTTTTTTCGCTGGTGATACTTAATAGATTGTTAGCTAGATCATCAAGATTTAGGCTGCTAGTTGCGGGTTCTGGTATGAATGCAACTGGGGACTGGGGAATAATAATTGGTTCAGGTTCAATTACTGGTAATGCTTGAGGGGGAATTATGGTGACAGTAGGAGCTACAGGTGCTTCTTCTGGAGCAGCATATATATTTGCTGGTGCTGCTGCTTGGGTATCAGAAATGAGTTGAGAATATTCTTCTTGAATGAGTTGGAAAAAGTGTTTGGTATATTCTATCTGTTCCCGCAGATATTGTTCATGAATGCGGAGAGTTTCACCTTGTTGGGAATGAAACTGGATCATGCTGCGTTCTAAGCTTTCCATGATCACTTGCTTAATTTGAGCAGCTTCAGCGGAAGATTTAGCATTAGCAAATAAGGTGTTTTGCTGCTGCATTAATTGAAAGAAGGTTTTCGCGTATTCTATCTGATGGTTAAGATATGTGCTGTGAACTTCTAAATTCTCGCTTTGGTTGTGTTGGAACTGGCTCAAAAGTGTTTCTAAGCTGGTGAGAATTTGTTGGCAATTTATCANTTTATCTGGTGTTTGCATCTTCNCTTCGAGATTGNNGCNNNAACAATTCTGANCTGGGTTCTTTTTGAGGTTCTTTTATGATGGTTGCAGTAGTAGTCATCTGTGGCTGTAACTGGGTTTCAATGAGGGGTTGTTTTTTATGTCCGTTACCGTTGCCGTTATGTCCATTAGTTGGGGGAATTTTGGCAATTACAGGGGTTTCTATTTCTAAATTTATAGACGGGTTTAGCATTGCTAAACCCCTACTGGAATCCTGAACTTCTGTTAGCGAGGCTCCTCCAGAGGAGGCACTTCTGAACTCCTGAATTCCGGAAATTTTATGTCCGTCCGCTAATGCTTCTGTAAAGGCATTTTTGGTTTTATCAGAAATGTAGTTAATGCCAGTTAATTTGACGCTGAGGGTCTTTTTGCTGGAAATGGGATGCAATACGGCAGGGAGTTTGTAGGGGTCAAGATTGCCCAAATTCATGCCGATAACTCGCAACTGAACTGCGGCTTCTCGCAAAGAGCGATCGCTGTTTTTAGAGGCGCTGGGATTTAGAGATATGGTAAAATGTGGGCGATCGCCTAATGTATCTTTTACCAAGTTACTTAACACCCGTTTTGGTCCAAATTCTACGAAGCAATAACCACCAGCCCCATAGATATTTTCAATCTCTTGTTTGAACAATACAGAACTAGCCAAATGGCTTTCTAAGTTCTTTTGAATTGCCGCTGCATTTTGGGGATAATGTTTACCAGTGACATTACTAAAAACCGGAATTTGGGGATTGTGGAAAGTTACCGATTTAGTAGCAATGGCAAAGGATTTTTGCGCGAATGCTATTAATGGAGTATGGAAAGCCGCAGACACAGGCAATAAAACTGCACTATATCCTAACTTTTCGCAAGCATCTTGAACTTTTTGAATTTCTAACTTTGGTCCTGCTAAAACAATTTGGGTAGGAGAATTAAAGTTAGCAATACTTACTTTTGGAAACTGCTTCAGCACCGGTTCAATTTTGCTGATATCTTCCTTCACCGCTAACATACTACCAGCGTCATGATCTGGGTCTTTGGGTGCGGCCATTGCCTGTCCTCTAGCTTTCACTAGGAACAAATAATCAGCCTCACTCAATACTCCCGCAGCCCACAAAGCGGTTAATTCACCAAAACTATGTCCTGCGGTGAAATCTGCCTTAAACCCAGCTTGTTGCAAAATTCCATACAACCCAGCACTAAAAACCCCAATTGCTGGCTGTGCATATTCCGTTCTTTGCAAAGTTGCAACTTGGGCTTTTTTCTCAACTTCATCAAAAGTAGAATGAGGGAAAACAACTTCAGAAACTGGTTGTAAATTGCTTTGCTTGAACAGATNATCCATCTTGCCATATAACTGTCGCAAGCTGGGGAAATTCATCACCGCTTCTCTGCCCATTTCCAAGTATTGAGAACCTTGTCCAGAGAATAAAGCGACAACTTTTCCACCTAAATCCATTCCCGAAGAACGGTAATAAATACCTTGAGGATGTTCCCAAGAAATTGCATCAGGCTTACTTTTGAGTAAACCAAGACTAACTTGCAGTAACTTACAAGCTTCTTGTAAATTCTCAGATACAAAACCAATTCTTAGGGCAGTTGTAGGAATAGCTAAAGATTGACAATCTAACAATAATTGAGAATAGAATCTTTCGCCGTCGTTAGCTTGCAAATTATTTAAAGTTGCTTCTAACTTGCTAATTAATTCCGCGTGAGTAGCACCAAATAATAGCACTTCACCGGCTGCACCATGTAAACGATAAGAACTTTGTTGTTCTGGTTCGTATTCTTCCAAAACAACGTGATAATTTGTGCCACCAAAACCAAAGGCACTCACCCCCGCACGTCGGGGAGTTTCACCTTCTGCCTTGATCCAAGGTCTAGTTTGAGTATTGAGATAAAACGAGGAATTTTCAATATCTAATTTGGGATTTGGTTCGGTAATATTGATGGTTGCTGGCAATACTTTATGATGCAATGCTAGGGCAGTTTTAATAAGGCTGGCTGCACCTGCGGCGGCTTTTGTATGTCCAATTTGTGATTTTACACTTCCCAAAGCAATATGTTGTTTTTGGGTGTCATGTTTACCAAAGAAATCTCTTAAAGAACTGAATTCTATGGGATCTCCTGCCATTGTTCCTGTACCGTGTGCTTCCATTAAACCCACAGTTGCCGGAGAAAATCCAGCATCATCATAAGCCCGTTCTAAGGCTTTAACTTGTCCTTCTTTTCTAGGGGCATAAATACTCTTATAACGCCCATCACTAGAAGTACCAATTCCCTTGATTACCGCATAGATTTTATCCCCATCTTTTTGGGCATCTTCTAAGCGTTTGAGGAGAATCATCCCAATCCCTTCACCTAACATCATCCCATCAGATTTAGCATCAAATGGTTTCACATTCTCGCTAGGAGTAACTGCTGGAGTTTTGCTAAATGAGATGTAAGCCATGATTGTGTTATCGGTGTCTACTCCACCGGTTAACATCATATTGCTACGATGTTCAACTAATTCACTAATGGCCATTTTTAATGCCCCAAAGGAACTAGCACAAGCCGCATCAACTACACAGTTTGTACCGCCAAAATTGAGACGATTAGCAATTCTGCCAGCCACCACATTTGCTAACATTCCAGGGAAAGCATTTTCATCCCATTTCACATAAGCAGATTTGATTTTATCAACAATCTTTTTAGTATCTTCGTCAGATACACCACTGCTTTTGAGAACTTTTTCCCAAACCGGATATTCCAATCTGGCAGTTAATGGCATTCCCAATTGTTTGCCCATAGCTACACCCAAAATCACGCCGATATTTTCGCGGCTAAATTCACGGGAGTCGCTATAACCAGCATCTTCCATTGTTTCTTTAGCAACTACTAAACTTAATAGTTGAGAAACATCTGTAACTTCTAAAATGCTGGGAGGAATACCAAATTCCATGGGGTTAAAATCAACTTCAGGAATAAAACCACCACGTTTACAATAGGTTTTATCTTCTGCTGTTCTCGGATTAGGATCATAGTAATCTTCTACGCTCCAATGAGTAGAAGGAACATCAGTGATACAGTCAATTTTATTAACAATATTTTGCCAGTAATCCCTTAATGTTCTCGATTGAGGCATTAAGGAAGCCATGCCAATAATAGCTATGGGAGTTGTGTGTAGTTTTCTATTAATTTCCTTAGTTGACATGGAATTTATCGAACTTTCTAGGTTTCCTGAATTCATTTTTCCTTCCTCTATAAACTTCAGCACAGCCTGTTCAAAACTATTAATTTGGGATTCTAATTCTGTCAAAGAACTATTTATCGTGTCTATCTTTTGAAGGGGGGAAGACATAGGACATAGACTAATTTTGAGTACGGTAAATTGTGCAGTAAATTAAGCTATTAGCAGATAGAATAACTATCTACATTCACCCAATCACCGCAAGTAGGTTGGGTTAAGGAACGCAACCCAACATTTCATAATTTTGTTTGGATATTACTAACCTACATTTCCTTAACACCAAGGTAACTGGCAATAGAACATACTTAATCTGAAGGATATGTATGAATACAGAAACGGTTTTATCTCTTAATCATTGAATGTTTTACCTATTGGACAATCATGTTCTGTATGTTGATATAGTAGTTGCCAGTTTTTAAAGTCCAGGATAACCTATTTTAGATGATTTGACTGATAAAAGCTGCCAAAATCGTTACAAAATAATCAGCACTCTGTGGCAAATTCTGTGAATAGTGAAAAAATACTTAAACAGCTTTTCAATAGTCTAGCAGTTTGTAACTTAGTGAGATGCAAAACCCCGGTTTATCAAAGAATAGGTTTTGTTTCTTTAGGCAATTCTGCTGTAAAAAGCTGAGTGGATTTTAGTATTTCTTCTGTTTATAGAAATAAACTCAACAATTTATTTTTCATTCATAAATGTTGAATTAATAAAAAGACTAGCACAGCTTATGAAAATGGAATAGTTCATTTTTGCTAATTTTTGGAGGAAAATATTTGTTAATTGATCTCCTTTTAAATAAAACATAATTAGCCGAGTATAATCTAGAACTAAATTTGTGAATAACATATCTTGGGTAATTACGGATTCAACATCAATCTTTTCCTGATAATTCAGGGATTTTATCTAAATTGTCTCATAAGTAACTAATCAATAAATATACAATAGAAATATTTGCACATAATTGGGTGTTTTTTGAGCAAACTATCATAATCAAGTCTTGGTTTTTGATGAATTTATAAGATAACTCACCTTTTCTAGACAATTGGTTATTTATAAACCAAACATTAATTTGTTGGATGTTGAACACTAACCTGTAAACATATCAATTGTGATGAAATATGGACAATTTGTATTTATTTACGAGAATTTGCTAAAAAAAATACAGATTTTTAGATTAATTTATGAGTAATTAAATATAGTATCTAGTCAAGGATTTTATTAATTAAAGCAACTAAATCTAGTTGACAATATCAAAGTTATTTGGGATAATTGCAGAGAAGTTTATTCATTCCCCAAGTTATTAGCATCATCACCACTTGGGAATTGAAGATTTTTATTTCTCCCTAGAGCTATCGTATTTTAGGCTACTTAATTAAATGCCAATTCAAGATAAAACTGATAGCGTAGCGTGGCGTTCCTCATGGATGATTAGAAGTAAAAAAACCGCTAATTTAGGTATTTATAACAGCTAAAAATGCTGACAACAATTCATACATAAATAATTAGACATATCTCTTTTATAAAAGTAACAGAGAATCCGTCTATAACCATTACGAGTATTTTCCGACATAACACCATTGGAATAAAAATATGGCAGTAAATAAAGAACGCCAATTATTCAACCTAACTGCGTTAAAGTGGAGAATAATTCTGGCAACTTCTCTAACTTTCTCTACGGGTTTAGTATCTTTATACATTTTTCATCAATTAAAGATAAATTCCCAGACTCAATCTTCTGCTATTGCTCCCATTATTAAATCTCAACCCATTCCCGTTAAAGTTGCCGTAACTGCTTTAGGAAGATTGCAACCACAAGATAAAATTACTTATTTATCTGCTCCTAATTCTATCAATGGTGTACGAGTAGAAAAACTGTTGGTCAAGGAAGGAGATGATGTTAAAAAAGGACAAGTATTAGCTTATCTAGAAAACTATGGTCGTTCTCAAGCAGCTATCCAACAGGCATTTGATAAATTGTTAATTGCCAGAACTAAACTTGCACAGGTACAAGCTGGAGCCAAAACTGGAGATATCAATGCTCAAAAAGCCACAATTACCAGGTTAAATTCTCAATTTAAAGGAGACATTGCGGCTCAAGCAGCAACAATTAACCGCATTCGGGCTGAAGTTGAAAATGCTCAAAAAGAGAGTAATCGCTATCGGCAATTATCAAAAGACGGTGCTGTTTCTGCTTCTGTTTTTGATAGTAAAAATTTAGTTCTCAAAACTACACAACAGCAGTTAAAAGAAGCTGAAGCTACTCTCAAACGGACACAAGATACTTTCCAAGATCAAATCAAAGAAGGAAAATCCAAACTTAATAGTATTAAAGAAGTTAGAACCGTAGATGTAGAGTTAGCAAAAAGTGAAATCAAAAGCGCGGAAACGGCAGTGCAACAAGCCAAAGCTGACCATGATTTAACTTACATTGCTGCTACTATAAATGGTACAGTTTTGCGAATTAATGCCAGAAATGGCGAAGTAATTGGTACTTCCGGTTTTGCAGAAATTGGCAATACATCAAAAATGCAAGTTCTAGCAGAAGTGTATCAAACTGATATTCAAAATGTTCGAGTTGGACAAAAAGCTATCATTACCAGCACCACATTTCCCGGCAAATTACAAGGAACTGTCCGAGAAGTTGGTTGGCAAGTTGATAAACAAGGCATCTTTAGTATTAATCCCAATTCTGATGCAGACCGCAGAGTAATTGAAGTCAAAATATCTATTGATAATCCCACCGATAGTCAAAAGATATCGAGATTAACTAACTTGCAAGTTGATGTTGCAATCCAGATTTAGTGATTGGTTATTAGTGATTAGTTATTGGTTATTGGTTATTTTCTACAACTGACAACTGACAACTGACAAATAACAACTAACAACTAACAACTAACAACTAACAATTAATATGAATTTCAAAATTCCTTTGGGGTGGCTACAGCTTGTCCAGCAGAAACTTCGTTTTGTGATAGCTGTAGCCGGAATTGGCTTTATTGTGCTGTTAATGTTTATCCAACTTGGTTTTCAAGATGCACTATATTCTAGCGCTACAGCACTACATCAACGATTGCATGGTGATTTATTTTTAGTTAGTTCTCAATACAAATCTTTGACAGCAATTCAAAGTTTTTCTCGCACTCGGTTATACCAAACTTTAGGATTTGATGGTGTTGATTCAGTTAGTTCAATTTATTTGCAATTTGCAAAATTAAAAAATCCTGTCAGCGGAGAGAAATATTCAATTTATGTCATTGGTTTTGACCCTGGAAAATCCGTGCTAGATATTCCAGAAGTTCAACAAAATTTGGATAAACTCAAAATCTCTGATGTCATGCTATTTGATAGAGATGCCCGTCCAGAATTTGGACCAATAGCAGAATTATTTAATCAGGGAAATACTGAACAGCCAATTGAAATATTTCCCTTTGATGCTGTCAAAGGTTATCGAGTCAGAGTTGGTGGTTTATTTAGTTTAGGGCCTTCCTTTGGTGTAGATGGTAATTTAATTGTGAGCGATTCGACTTTTTTAAGAATAAATCCCAATAGCCGTCCAGTTGAAAAAATAGATATGGGGGTAATTAAACTCAAAGACGGTGCTGATATAAAACAGGTTTTAGCCAATTTAAAAGCCAATCTACCAAATGATGTAAAAATATTCACTCGTCAAGAATTTATTGATTTTGAAAAACAATATTGGTCAGTCAGAACCCCCATTGGTTTTATTCTGAACTTGATGCTAATTATGGCTTCTGTAGTCGGTGTGGTAATTGTTTACCAAATTTTGTATAGCAATATCGCCACTCAATTTATTGCCTACGCAACTTTAAAAGCTATTGGTTATGCTAATGGATATTTATTAAATGTTGTTTTTCAACAAGCATTAATCTTAGCATTATTAGGTTATATTCCTGGCTTTATTGTTTCCATTGGTTTGTATGATTTTGCGATGAAAGCAACTAAATTACCGATCATGATGACAAGTAATAATGCCTTACTTGTTCTGGTATCTACAGTCTTAATTTGCATCACCTCTGGAGCGTTAGCTATTAATAAACTCCGTTCTGCTGATCCGGCTGATAGTTTCTAGAGATTTGTTGCATTAAAATTTATCAAATTCTGCCAAATATTCTCTAGACTAAAACCAACTAAAGATAGAAGTTTAATGTTATTAACAACAGTAGAATTCTCTGGCAAGTACAACAGTTCATAGTTGCATTTAATCGCAATTTTTTAACTTAGATTGTATAACTTTTTCATTACCGAACACTTATCTATATCCCCATGAACTTCCAAAACAAAACTCTGCTGATTACTGGAATTGACGAATTTATTGGTTTACGTGCAGCCGAATTAGCCATAGCGCAAGGCATGAAAGTTAAAGGTATCCAAAGTTCTCAAGNTAAAGATCAAACAGCCCAAAAGTTAGGTGTAGAAATTTTCGTTGGTAATATCACTGACCCGGCAATTTGCTCAAAAGCTTGTCAGGGAGTAGATATAGTTTTACACAATGCTCAACTTGCCGAAGAAGCCGGGGATATTAAGCATTTTCGAGAAATAAATGTTAGCGGTACTATGAACATCGCTAAGGCTGCTAAACAAGCTGGTGTGAAGACATTTGTTCATCTTTCTACTGCTTTAGTATATGGGTTTGATTACTCAGATAAAGTCACAGAATCAGGTGTGCTTTCTGGTGAAAACAATGCTTATTGTCAAACAAAAATTGAAGCGGAAATTGAAGTTTTAAAACTTAATAATGCTCCAGAATTTGGAGTAATTGTTATTCGGGCTGGAGATGTTTATGGGCCAGGAAGTCTTCCTTGGATTGTGCGGCCAATTCAGATGATGCGACAAAAATTATTTGCCTATGCTAATGAAGGCAAGGGTGTGATGAATCATCTATATGTAGATAACCTAATTGATGCCATCTTTTTAGCCATAGAAAAATCAGCTTATGGAGAGGTTTTTAACATTACCGACGGTAAAGAAACTTCCTGGAAAGAGTATTTTATTCATCTCGCTTCATTGGAAAATTTACCAGCACCAATGTCTTTACCTAAAGAGGAAATGAAATTATTTTTGAAAGTGCGTCTTCAGGGGCAAAAACTATTTCGTAAAAAAGCTGATATTCTCCCAGAATCAGTTGATTTTATGAGTCGTCCTTATGCCTATTCTATTGCAAAGGCGCAAAATATTTTGAATTATCAAGCAAAAATTGATTTAGCAGAAGGAATGCGCCGCACCAATGAATGGTTGCAAAAAACTGACATTCAAAAACTGATGAAATAACGATTAGATTTGAGGCATTTGTAATTACATTAAACTTATTGTCAGGAAAATATTGATCTATGTTGAAAATATTCCAAGTTAGTAACTTCTTGCTTGCTACTTTACTAACTATCAGCTTCGCCGACATAGCTTATGCTGAATCAACAACATCTTTAACTGTTGTTGTTAATGGCATTCGTAATAAAACAGGGGAAATTTGTATGAGAGTTTATAACTCTGAAAAAGGATTTCCCGATAATGCTAAAAGTGAAGTTAAAAGCGGTTGTACTCAAATTACAGGCAATTCCGTAAAGCAGGTATTTTCTGGATTGAAACCTGGTACTTATGCTGTAGCTGTAGTTGATGATCAAAATGGTGATCACAAACTCAATAAAGACTTTTTTGGCATTCCTCAAGAGGGTTTTGGGATTTCTAAAAATCCTCCTGTTTCTATCAGCACNGGAACACCTAAGTTCAATAATGCNAGTTTTNAAGTTGACAAGAATACTAGCATTAATATCTTTTTAAAGTATTCTCTTGATCCTTAATTGANAATTTNCAATTAGGAATTAGGATTTACAGCAGATTTNGCTCTAATGAGGTACAAACTTGAATTATAAAANTCTTGTAGTGCGNGCATCTTGCCCGCTACATAAGTACCTCCTAACACCGNAAAGTGCTGTATACTTAATTCCTTCTTTCTTCTTTCTTCTTTCTCCCGACTCCTTTCTAAGACTATAGAAATAATGCCAGATTTTATGATATTTCTA
>JGI12547J11936_1000157_pt1 | contig 15755 bp, 2 predicted proteins | sample LakEriepJuly2011_2_FD_11936 | JGI IMG/M metagenome (IMG submission 11936)
GTCTCTGCATTTAATCTCATAAAATTGTAGTTTTCCGTAGTCAAACGTAGCTATATCCGTCACTACAATGAACCTTAGTAATATCTTTCATTGTTGAAAATTCAACTCTAAAACCATTGATAACAATCTCACATCCGTTTTTTGTGGGAGTTTTAACACGACTTACATACCTTCCAGAAGTTATGTTTTTACGATCTTTGTGCAAAGTAGCCTTAACAAAATCTCCTGTAGAAACATGAGTGAATATTTTTTTAGGCTCGGTGCAAGGAAAACCAAATTTATTGATCCTACAGAATCTTCTGCAACCATGCCCCGTGCTTTTTACTGTTAAAATTTTTGTTGTCAGTATTTTGAGAGTTTCAACTTTCCCTACACAAGCAGCATCAATCCAATGAGTTTTAGGCAATCCTAAACGAGTTCTATTAAACTTAGTTAAACCTCCTGAACCTGTTGTTATAGGTAATCCAGTTTCTTTTAACTTATTAAATAAAGCCCATCTCGTTGAATTTACAGCAGACGCATCTTTTAGTGTCCGCTTGGCTTGGGATAAAATTTGCTTCAACAACTCAGGCTTTTTTACTAAAAACTTCTCAATATCTTGAGTACCTTTTTTGATATTACATTTCTCACAAGCTAGACACAAATTAGAAATTCTATTAGTTCCTCCTTTGGCTTTTGGTTTAATATGCTCAACTTGTAAAGGGACATTTTCAGCAGTACAGTATGCACATTTTCTATTCCATTTATTCAAAAGATATTCACGGACTTCATACCCTTGTAACTCTCCTTGTTGATACTCAAAGCCTGATATCTCCGGGTTTTCTAGCTGCTGTAGGTCAAACCTAGCAAGCTCTTGAACTATGTCAGTTATTGGGGCAAAATTACATAATCTTTTAACCCAAGTGTTAATAGTTAAAACTCTATGGCTTAAAGAAGGTGCTAACCAACCTTGAGGTTTAGTGCGGTTAAGAAATCTAGCTTGACGATAACGAGTATGTCTAGAACGTCTTCCTCGCCTTACTCCTTTTCGAGTTTCTAGGCTTTCTTTAATAGCTAAACCTCTGTGTTGTAATTCCATACCCCAGATGACTTTATTATTTTGAACTAACGCAAAACCTGTAGTTTTACTTCCTGGATCTATTTTTAATTCAATCGGTTGAGTTGGAACGTCAGATTTAGGTTCTTTCAAAATTATGGTAAATGGAAATCTTCTAAATACAGCAGCTTTTTGTTGATTTAATAAAAAACGTGCATCTCCTGGATGGATTGGAGTAAGTGGTTTTTTGTTGGTATCAAGAACTAGAACAAAATTAGACATTTAAATTTCACCTTTTCAGGGTAATGTTTGCTTCAACCTTGTTATCTGAGCTTGTTATGCTAAATACACTATCCTTGCGGATTGTTTAATAAGTAGCAACATGGCAGGGGACTAGCGAATCCCAAGGTGTTATGACCTAGATAACGTTTACTCATGTTTTGAGTGGTTTGGTTCACATAAACTACAGATTACTCCGTTTATTTATGCTCTCTTTTCTGGATAGCGAAGGCAGCACCCAAAATGAAGATGCCTAAACTCGAAGTGGGGGAAACCTCAAAAGGTACAGGGGTTGCAGCGAAAGTGCCACCGAAATCAGAGCTACTAAAGTCACTGTTACCAAAAGTGATTCCAGAGCCAGCGGAGGTATTTAGCAAATAACCAGGAAAACCAGGAACACCAACACTATCGCCTATGGAAAATCCATCAATGGCATCGGAATTTCCACTCTGCAATACTAGATTATTCACAATATCGTAGTTAAAATTGAAGGCTGGAGTGAAAAGTTGAAGCTGATTCAAATCATAAGTTGCCAGGGAATTACTAACATCATCCCTGAAGGTGATATTAAAAGCTGTGAATTCATTAGAGCGAGCAAAACCATCACTATTCGCGTCATTGAAATTAAAATTACCCGTAGCTGAGTAACCTGAATCTCCAGTCCAATTAAACTCAAAGGTTATAGCTTGGGCTGACAATGCCCCTTGGAGACAACCGAAAAAAGTGATTGTGCCGATTGCAAACTTAACAAGTTGACGCATGATCTAGATTCCTTTTGAGTAATTAAGTGATTGGTCGGTACTGATATTTGATTTATACGACCTAAAAATTGACGAAATCAGAACTTCCAAGAACATTGATATTGACGTTAATCAAAGTTGCTAGGAGTGAGCTATCACTTGCTCGCCAAATTTGAGCGTTAGCGTTACTTTGAACAAAGGACAAAGCGCCAAAGCTTAAGCCATTCGTTAAGCCGAATTTGTCAAGACCGTCTGCGTAGTCGCGGATGGTATCAGCTTCATTGCCAGGTTCGAGGACAAAGATATCAGCGCCCGCGTTGCCCCAAAGGTTGTCATTGCCTAAGCCACCATAGAGCTTATCATTACCGTTACCACCATAGAGTAAATCATTACCAGCATCACCGTAGAGGATGTCATCATCGTCTTCTCCATAGAGTCGGTCAACGCCATTGTTGCCATAGAGCGTGTCATTACCAGAACCACCATAGAGGAAGTCATTTGCAGAACCCCCGAAAATGCTGTCATTTCCGGCATTAGCATAGGCTGTGACGGCTCCTGTTCTAGCACTGGCATTAATGGTGTCATTACCGGAACCTGTTCTATAGGTGGCGGGTTCAGAACCTGCTGGTGCTGTAATTGTCTGATCACCAGTGCTGCTACTCAGGTCTTGGTTGACGGTGGCTGGAGCAACGTTGATTGAGAAAGTGGTGGAAACTGTTCCCCCATTACCATCAGATGCTTGTAGTGCGATCGCAAAGCTGCCTGTACTGCTAGGAGTTCCGGTCAGGGTGCGAGTGCTGGCATTAAAGGACAGCCAGCCAGGAAGAGCAGGTGTGCTGAAAGTGAGTGTGTCACCGTCAGGGTCACTAAAGATATTGTTTGGTAAGGTGTAGCTGAAGGCTTGACCGTTTTCAGTTCGTTGAGAGGGAATTAGATTGTTGACAATAGGCGCGTCGTTAACATTGTTAACTGTGAGAGTAAAGACATCACTAACAGTAACACCGGCTTTATCTGTAGCGATCGCCTTAATATTCAAATTCCCTACATTATCATTGGTGGGAGTACCGCTAAAGGTGCGAGTTGTGGGATTAAATGTTAACCAACTTGGTAAAGCAGTACCATTTTCTAATGTTGCCCAATAGCTAAGAACATCACCAGCATCAACATCAGTAAAGGTATTGTTGGGAATTTGGAAGTTGAATAGTTGATCTTCGTTTGTGGTTTGATTTGCGATCGCATTTAATAATGTTGGTGCATCATTAACAGGATTGATGGTAATGCCAAAAAGGTTATTATTTAACGCATTCGTTCCATCAGTAACGGTGAAATTAAAGCTATCGGAGATGGTTTCACTACCATTATGGGTATAGGTTAGAAGGTTATTATTAATCGCCTCTTGGGTAAATTGGGCATTGAGAGAAAGGGAATTATTATTAAGTTTGAGGATACCCAGAGTGGGAAGGGCAGTTAAGGTATAGGTTAACTGGGTTGGAGTGTTATCAGCATCGGTAACTTGCAGCAGATTGAGGGTAATTGTTCCTGTAGCGGCTTCATTGAGAGTAAGTCCGTTGTTAACGGCTAAAATGGGAGTTTGATTAACGGTACTGTTGGTGACTTGGGTGGTTGCTTGGGCTGTAATAGGCGTAGTTTGAACATTGCCTACATTATCAACGGCTACGCTGTAGAAGGCGTAGGTTTTGCCGTATTGGCCGAGATAGGGGGCTTCAGTGAGGGTGGTATCATCTAGCCAGAGGGTAAAGTTACCGCCATTTTCCGAGGCATAGACATCATAAGAGGCAATACCAGACCCATTTGCGTCATCGTTACCCGACCATTTCAGCAGAAATTCGGGGTTATTAACGATATTAGGTAAGACTTCGACGCTGCTGCTAGGTTTACCGACATCAAGGGTGTTAAAGATAGGTGGGGTGTCAATGGGGGCTTCATTGTCAAAGACGATAGTTGCTTTGGCATCAATGACTGTGGCCGTGGTGGCGTTACGACTGGGGCGAATGGTGTAGTTAACAAAGCCATCTCCTACGCCTTGCTCGTTATCGGGGGGTAAGAAGCCGATAGTGGGATCTGTGGGAATTTCGCCTGTATTGGGGTCAATGGTGGTAATAATCCAGAAAGCTTCTTTGTTGGCAATATCCACCCCAGCGGCGACATCAACAAAGAATCCTTTGGTGGCGGTGAGGTCAATTCTTTGGCTATAGAAGGCGACGTTATCGGGTACGTCGAAGGTGATACCACTCCAACCGAAGTCTCCTAAGCGGAAGGTACGGACATCGAGATCTGTGTCGAGGGAATGGGTAATGGTAACTCGTTGGGCGGGTGCGGTAGCGGTGGCTTGGTTTTCAAAGCGGATGGTATAGGGAAGGGTAAATGTGGCAGGAATCCACTTTTCTTGTCCAAAGCCTTCAGGTCCGATGATGTCGTTGGGGTCTGAGGGGCGGACGATACGGGTGATTGCGTCAAAGAGACGGTCAAAGTAAGGAGCGTAATAATCACCGTAATTATCATTGATTTTAGTTCCGATTTCGTAGCCTATCTCAAAAGGTATAGTAATTTGCCACGGAAGAAGTAATAGAGGGATATCAACAAAACCATTTTCTCCTGAACGGTGTTTACCTTTATTATCGGGAAGCGGTCTTCCTAATCTTTCCCATTCGGCATGGAGGTCTTTTGCTTCTTGTTCAGTGTAATCTCTCCTACCTTTTTTATCTTGCTTATGCGCCCAATTCCAGAACTTCTTAGGTAGATTATAAAAATTATCAAATTTTGATAGCCCTATAGGATCAACATAACCAGTAGACTCGTTATCCACATAACGATAAAGATTAATATCTCCTCCATTAATTCCTATAGGATCAGGACTAGTAAATCTTCCTGTATTTGCATCGTAATACCTTGCCCGCATGAAATCTAAACCATTCCCCTCATCCATCACCCCAAATTGACCTACATACTCAAAGGAGTTAGAAACCGTCTCAGTTTTGCTTAAATCTTCCCCAAAAGGTAGATAACTATACTGATTCAAATAACTGCCACTATTACCTGTCAAACCAACAATAGAACCGATCGCATCGGCATCATAATAACTCTCATTACTACCATCAAAACGACTGACTAAACCCAAACCATGCGTATAATTAGCAATCAGGCTACCTGTGCCGTCATATTCTCCAATCACATCTCCTAAACCCGTCGGATCAACGATATACTCAGTCCGTTGACCATTATGAATTGTAGCGATCCGGTTGCCCAGGGCATCATATTCATAAGTCCATGTACCTTCAGCCGAAGTCACCCCAAATAGACGGTTTTCGCTGTCATAGCTGTAATTCCAAGTATTGCTTCCTTGCTGCTTACTGATCAGGTTGCCATCAGTATCATAAGTATAAGTGGCTGCTCCGGCACTGGTATATTGATTGAGGTTATTGGTGCTGTAATTTGTTCCGACTCCGTTATCTGTGACAGAAATGCGGTTTCCAGCAGCATCGTAGCGATATTGAATAATTCGACCATTCGGCAGATTAACACCTGTTAACTGGCCAATTGCATCATAACTATAATTAGTCGTTCCCTCTAATGTCGTCATTGATGTGCGACGACCCATGACATCATAAACGTAGTCGTAGCGAGAGTTAACTGTATTATCCGCTTTATAGTTAACTAAACTGAGCAGTTGATCTACAGCATCATAACCATAAGTGGTGTAAGTTCCATTGCCATTATCTTCTTTTACCAAACGACCTAAAGTATCGTAGCTGTAGCTAACAATATTAGCCCCGTTTTCATTGGTTAATTTCTGTAATTGTCCTAAATTATCATAGGCATAATTAACTGTAAAACCATTCTGATCTCTCATACTAGTGCGTCGTCCACCTGCATCGTAGGTAAAGGACAAGAAATGGTTCGCACCATAAGTTACTTTGGTCAATCGGTCGGCATTATCATAAGCATAACTAACACTACTATCGGCATCTGTAGCAGAGAGAAGATTACCGCGATTATCATAAGTAAAGATAGCTGAAGTTCCGTCTGTGAAATCTTTACGAGTTAGTAACCCTTGATTATTGTAAGTGTAATTAATGGTTTGATTGCGACGGTTAACAGAAACTGAAACATTACCAACTGCATCAAAACTGAAGGTTTCTGAACTGCCATCTGCATAAGTAATACCAGTTAAATCACCCTTAGCATTATATTGATAGGAGAGAGGATTACCTTTTGCATCTTTAACACTTTGGAGATAATCAAAGTTAGTCTCATAAGTAAACTGTGTCTTTTGTTCTAAAGCATTAGTCGAACTGAGAAGATTATTCCGACTATCATAAGTGTAATTAGAAACTGTATTATCAGGAGTAATTAATTTAGTTAGATTCCCCTGATTATCATATTGATATTGAATCAATCTTTCTAAAGCATCTTGAACCCGTGCTGTAGATCCTTGCTTATTCAGTAAAATTTGAGTGCTGATTCCGTTAGCATTAGTAACAGTAATCCCCCCATTATTATCATAAGTATAGGTAACAGCTTGAGCATTGCCATCTAGACTTTCTTTGATTAATCTTCCTTGACTATCGTAGTCAAAATAACTGTGAGTATTATCAGGGAAAGTGATGGATTTTAAAGCGTGTTGACTATTACCTTGACTGTTTTCATAATTATAGCTAATTGTGCCATCAATCCCTGTCACACTGAGGAGATATTCTCCTAATGAATCATAAGTATAAGTTGTCTTGCGTCCGGCTGCATCTGTTAATTCACTCAGACGACCTTGACTGTTATAAGCCAGAGTAAAACCAGATCCATTAGAAGGGTTTAAACTGGTCAATTGACCGTCAGTATAGTTAGCAGTAATGCGATTGCTATTAGTATCTGCAAAATAGTTTAACTTGCCATCATTTCGGAAACTTAGAATAGTTCCATCTTGCTGACGTAAGCGGTAATTTCCATTTTCTTTAGTTAAAGTTGCATAAATACCTTCAGGACTTTGATAGCTATCATTTGTTAATTTAGTAAAGGTGAGATAGCTTTCCCCATTTTTAATCACAACATCTTCATTAATTGTTGTTGCTGTAATATCCCAAGTATTAGTCCAACCCCGTCCTAAAGTTCCGATAGTTAAACGTCCATCAAGAGACTGATAATAACTGCGTCCAAAAGATAAATCAAGTCCGTTTATAGGTGAAGCAGCATCAATCGCTGAAGTCAGAATTTGACCTATTTGACTATAACTTGCTTGTTGCAATTCAAAGGATAATAAATCACCAATATCATTTGTGCGATCGCCTAATTGACTCAATTGGTTGGCATTGGCAGCTAATAAAGCTTGATAGTCTCCTGCTGTATTACCTGCCTCAGCTACGAAATTATTCCAAATTAAATCCCATGCTTGATTTGGAGTATTTAGAGGTCGTGATGCTTCTTTTAATTCAGACCAGTTGATGGGTTGGTCGTGAGAAGCTTGAGACAGGAAGAAATTAACAATGTTAGCGTTAATTGTGGGGTCAAATTTTACGGAGAAACTACCACTTTCTCCTGGTTCAATAATTCCTGCTGGTCCTTGATCATCAATCCCTAAAAATTGAATACTGGTGCTACCTGTTTGATTTGGTAATACTAAATTGGCGTTTTCAGTTCCTAGAGTCAACAAAGGCGCGACAATATCTGTTTCACCCGTATTCGCATAGTTAACAATAATAGTTCCCGATTCTCCTGGACGTAAAGCAGCAGGGGTAATCAGTTGAGTTTCTAGTTTACCAACTGCGCCATTAGTCACCGTAAAGATATCATTGGCTAGGGCAGTTTTCCCATTTTCTTGAATGCGGACATCATATAATCCTGTGCCTAACCCTTGTAGGTTAAAAGTTGCCCACATCTCGGTACTATTTTTCCACCAAACTTTACTAGCATTGCGGGTGGTTCCATCATTAGCAATTAGACTAATGACACCATCAGGGGTAAATTTCGCCCCGTCAATCGCCATTGTCACCTGACCGCGATTACTGCCCTGTTTAGTGCTAATATCTTGGATTGAGAAGTCAATAATTTCAGCTTCAATAGTATAGTCTGGCGTTAGTGGGATTGTTATAGGAAAGCTTGTAACTCCACCGCTATTGCCACCTCCTGATAAGATTTGCCCTCCAGAATTTCCATTATTCACTTGATAGGTCGCTCCCCAAGGTTGAAGCTGACTTGCATAAGCTAATACATAATAAGTACCTGCTTGAGTTGAAGGAATAGTAATTTCCTGATCAGAAAATAGGGGTTGGGTAAAACTATAATCAAATTGAGTTTGACTTGGTGTATTTCCGTAGCGAACATATAATTCAGTAATAATATTTCCAGGTGTTAAACCTGTGAACAAGAAATTACTGGAAGACTGAGGAAGAATAGGTTGTAAATTGCCGTCTAATTTCAATTTTATGGTTTCCCCTGCACCAACCTCAAATTTATAATAAACAGATTGCTTTTCTCCTAATGCCCCTTTAATGGGAGTATCCAAAATGAGACGTTCAACATCTACCTCAAATTGATTGAGGGAAGCTTTCAGGTTATTACTATCATTAGATTCAGCAATGACGTTACGAATATCGCTGCGGATGATAACGTGATAATCTCCAGTAGCAACTCCAGGTAAAGTTGCTGTTACCGTTTTGCTATAGCTATTGCCACTATTTAAAGGACCCGATACGTCAACTTGATTGAAAAGCGGATCATTAATATCCCACTGATCATCCTCAGAAATATAAATTGAATCTTGCCATGTGCCAATTGCCGATTCAAAACCTTGATTTTGTACTGTATAGGTAATCGTCGCACTCCGTCCAGGAGTTCCACTATTAGGAATGGTAATTGTTCCTGCTACTAAATCGGTGGGAACAGGGGTAATAATCTGAATTGGGGTATTGTTAAAAGTAACATTATTTCCCTCTCCTGAACGTTCATAAACATTGTTACTAGCGTCTGTTAGACCGAATATATAGTAATTGCCCGATAGTCCTCTTGGTAGGGTAAAACGATTAGTTTTTGTGTAAGTTTCCTCACTGGTTAGTCCTTCTTGATTTGCCACAAAGCCAATATAAATGTCATTACTAGCATCAAAAACTTGATCACGAGAGAGATAGAAGAAGTCTCGCCAATTACCACTTGTATCTGCCCCCGCATTATTCACAGTCCAAGTTAATTCTACAGCTTGTCCACTAACAGCTTGAGTAGGAGCAGTGATATTACTAATTATTAAATCAGGAACATTACTAAGAGTAATAGTCGTGGGGTTAGCCGTTACGCCAATATTGTTATTTTCAAAAGCATCTTCGGTAATATAATTACTGCTATCAGTCCGCACTAAAACATAGTAATTGCCTTGGATATCGGCAGGTAAGGTAAAGGTGCGAGAAGATTGATAAGAACTCAATGGTGCAAGACTGCGAGATTGATAAATTTGTCCTAGAGAAATATCACCTGCATTTAAAATTGAGTCGGTGGATAGAAAAACTTCATCATACCAGTAGGAAGAATTAGTAGTATTCTCTCCTAAGTTTTCCATTTTCCAAGAAACAGTAAAAGGCTGTCCTGATGTAGCCGTAGTAGTAGCAGAAATTTGAGTAACTTGTAAATCAGGAGTTCGTCGAATTACACTCAGAGGAATACTGGCAGAACTATTGTTGTTTTCTTGATTTGCTTCGTAAACATTTTGATTGGAATCACTGACAACAAAGAGATTATAATTTCCACCAAAACTGAAAGGAATAGTTACTAATTCACTACGAGAATAACTTCCCCCTACATTGAGTAAACCATTTCGGCTAAAGTCTCCTAAAGCAACATCATCACCATTGCCTAAAATGTTATCTCTGGAAGCAATAATGCGATCATTCCAACTACTAACTGCCGTATCACCAATTCCTTGATTTACTACTGTCCAATCAACCCGCAGAGATTTACCATTTTCTCCTGTTTGTGGCGTAGTAAAACTAGAAACAATTAAGTCTGCTGGACGAGAGGTAATAGTAATAACCTGATTATCAAAGTTGCTGTTATTGTTATTATCTAATTCAAAAACTTGATTTGTACTGTCCGTGACAGCAAAGACATAGTAAGTCCCTGTTAGAGTATTGGGGAGGGTAAAAACAGCAGACGCGGTATAAAATTCATCTATATTGAGTGCGCCTGAACGAGTGCGTTCTCCCAGTTTATAATCAGTATTGATATCTAATTTATCATCTGCCGACAGATAAAAACTATCCACCCAACTACTATTAGGAGTGCGGGTTGAACCATAATTTGTAACCCGATAATTAATAGTAATAGGACGGCTGGCAGTTGCAGCAGCAGGTACATCAACAAAATCAACTTCTAAATCTGGTGGTGGGGGTAGTTTAACTTCAATGGGAGTCGGATTTGAACCTGTATTGTTCTCCTCAAAAGCTTGTTCAAAAACGTAATTTCCAGCATCTGTTCTCACGAGGAAATAGAAATTACCACTAATTCCTACAGGAATTTCTACTTGTTTAGATTCAGTGTAACTTGCCCCAGATTCAAAAACTGTAAAACTATTGTATTGTTGTCGTCCTAAATAATAATCTGTTGTTCGGTCAAGATTCTGATCCAATGACAGATAGATATCATCATACCAGTACCGTCCAAAAGTCTTACCTTCACCTTTATTAGCTACAGTCCAACTTAGGTTTATCTTCTGTCCAGAAAAAATGGGAGAAGATGCATTAACTGAGGTAATTTGTAAATCTGGAGGTGGTGTTAAATCAACATCAGTGGGATTACTAAAGTTAAAATTATCTCCTTCTTTATCAAATTCCCAAACTTGATTTGTGCCATCAGCTTTAACTAAGAAATAGTAATTACTATCAATCCCATTGGGAAGGGTGACAGTTAATTGGTTACTGTAGCTTTCTCCTACATTTAAATAACTGGAATTAGCAACTTGTCCCAGATAAATATCACTACTATCAAAATTCTGGTCTAGGGACAACCATACTCGGTCATACCATGAAGGAGTATTAGTATTGCCATTTCCTGCATTATTGACTACCCATCTTACTATTGTTTCCTGACCAGAAAAAGCAGTTGTTGGGGAAGTAACACTGGATACTTTCAGATTGGGATAGGGGGAGAGATTAACATTAATCGCCTGATCATCAATGCTGGTATTATTGTTCTCAGTGCCTAAACGTTCCGAAATTTGGTTAATTGCATCTGTTTGGACGACAATGCGGCGATTTCCACTCATTTCTAAGGGTAAAGTGACAGATTGCGTCCGATTAATTGATGCTCCGGCTGCAATCACTCCTGTAAAGCTAAAAGCCCCTAAAAGTAAATCGTTACCAATAGTTTCATTATCGGACAAAAATAGGCGATCGCTCCAAGTTCCTGAAGCCGTTGCATTTCCTTGATTAGTCAGTGTCCAAGTAATATCAATTGTCTGTCCTGATTGTGCTGTATTTGGAGCAACAATATTACTAACGACTAAATCGGGTAAGTCATTATTGTTAATAACTATGTTATCTGTTCCCGCATTAAAAGCAGTCGCTGACGCGGAAATAGTTGCTGTTTGGCTACCATCAACAATATTATCAATTACACCATTCAGAGTAAAGGTAACTGAAGCTTGATTAACGGGTATAATCACAGTTTGAGGAACAATTGCTTCTGTGGTATCGCTGGAAGCAAGAGTAACAACTAACTCGCTGGATGTATCTTCAGTATTGCGAGTAATTGTTCCGGTAGCAGTTTCGCTTTCATAAATATTTTCTTTATTAAGAACCAGGGAAAGTCTGGGACTATCATTATCAACAATAGTGACAGTAGCAGTATTTTGTATTCCAATGGTTGAACCACCAGTGGAGTTAGAAAGGGTAAGATTAATGGTTTGATTGGGGTCAACAATGGCATCATCAATGATGGGAATATTAACCGTCTTACTGGTTTCCCCATTAGCAAAGTTAACCGTAATTGAAGCATTATTATAGTCACTTCCAGCGATCGCTGTGCCATTAGCTAGATTAATTTTGACACTAACTGCGCCATCACTTCCATTGCTACGAGTTAGGGTAACGGCGGTAACAGGTGTACCATTTTCATTAATGGAATAGTTAGCAGCACTAAATTGAATTACTCCTGGGATAGCATCGTTATCAATAATGTTGAGAGTGGATGTATTTTGTGTTCCTAGTGATGCGCCATTGGTAGGATTAGAAAGACTAAGAGTTATTGTTTCTGTGGGTTCATAAAGATTATCATTGATGATAGGAATTGTTATTGTTTTGCTAGTTTCTCCGTTGGCAAAAGTGACGATAACGGGAGTATTAGTGTAATCATTAGGTGCAGTTGCAGTTCCATCACTAGGTGTTAGAGTAATACTAACTTCACCATCTGTTCCTACGGTACGATTAATCGTAATGCTTGCTGTTCCATTTTCATTAACTGTATAATTTGCCCCACTAAAGGCTAAAATTCCAGGCTGAGGAGGATCTTCACTAATAATAGTTAAGATAGCTGTTGTCTGCGTTCCTAATATTGCCCCACCTTGAGGATTTGTTAAAGAGAGGTTAATGGTTTCATCAGGTTCAAATTTAGTATCGTTGATAATGGGAATATTAACTGTTTTACTGGTTTCTCCATTAGCAAAGTTAACTGTAATAGGAGTATTATTGTAGTCACTTCCGGCGGTAGCTGTACCATTAGTTAGGTTAATAGTTGCACTAACTGCACCATCACTTCCCCCAGTGCGAGTTAAAGTAACTGCGGTGACAGGTGTACCATTTTCATTAACTGAATAAGCAGTATTGCTAAATTGAATTGCTCCCGGTATTGCATCATTATCAACAATATTCAAAGTTGCTGTTTTTTGTGTTCCTAATGTAGCGCCACCTGTGGGGTTAGATAAAGTTAAGTTAACGGTTTCTGTGGGTTCGTAAACGGTGTCATTAATGATAGGAATAGTAACGGTTTTACTCGTTTCTCCGTTAGCAAAATTAACAGTAATTGGGGTGTTAGTATAGTCACTTCCAGCGACTGCTGTACCATCTGTAGGGGTTAAGGTAACAGTAACTTCGCCATCACTTCCTCCAGTACGAGTTAGGTTAATACTCGCTGTTCCGTTTTCATTAACGGTATAAGTGTTGCTATTTAAGCTAATTATACCTGGTTGGGGTAAATCATCATTAATGATGGTTAATGTAGCTGTTGTCTGAGTTCCTAATATTGCTACACCTTGGGGGTTAGTTAAAGTGAGGTTAATGGTTTCATTAGGTTCAAATTGAGTATCGTTAACAATGGGAATAGTAACGGTTTTACTTGTTTCTCCATCAGCAAAGTTAACCGTAATAGGACTATTATTATAGTCACTTCCGGCGGTGGCTGTACCGTTAGTTAGGTTAATAGTTACACTAGCTGTACCATCGCTGCTATTAGTACGAGTTATTGTTACTGCTGAGATTACTGTTCCATCTTCATTGACACTAAAAGTAGGTTGACTGAAAGCTAAGTTTGAAATGGGAGTTGTCAATATTTCACCATAGATTTCTATCTCATACCAAGCAATCCAAGATGGTGATGAGACAGTTTTTATTTGAACATACCGACCCTTAGTTGAATTACTAAAATTACTTTGCAGCCATTGACCACTATTGGTAAAACTTTGGAAGGTTTGAGTTAAGGTTGATCCTATCGCAGACGAACCAATAGATTGATTAGAAACCCGAACTTCATGGATAGTATTACCTGCGGGTGCTTGCCCAATCAAAAGCTGAATTGAATAGAGAGAGTATATATTACCAAGGTCAACTTCAATCCACTGAGAGGCATAGCCTCCAGCAATCCATCCTGTTGAGATATCGCCATCAAATGCCTTAACTGGGGAATAAGATATATTCCAAGTATTACTTGCTGTATAACTTGTAATAGGCAGATTTTTAGAGCTTAATGCTCCTATCAAATCATCATTATCAACAATAGTTAGGTTAGCTGTATTTTGCGTTCCTAATGTTGCGCCATTAGTGGGGTTAGCTAGGGTTAAATTAATTGTTTCATTGACTTCTATCAGATTGTCATTAATGATAGGAATAGTAAGAGTTTTACTTGTTTCCCCATTAGCAAAGTTAACTGTAATCGGAGTATTAGTATAATCACTTCCAGCAGTTGCTGTACCATTAGTGAGGTTAATAGTTGCACTAACTGCGCCATCACTACCGTTGGTGCGAGTTAAAGTAACTGCGTTAACAACTGTACCATTTTCATTAACTGAATAAGTAGTATTGCTAAATTGAATTTTTCCCGGTACAGCATCATTATCAATAATATTCAGAGTTGCTGTTTTTTGTGTTCCTAATGTTGCGCCACCTGTAGGATTAGATAAGGTTAGGTTAACGGTTTCTGTGGGTTCATAAACGGTGTCATTAATGATAGGAATTGTAACTGTTTTACTGGTTTGTTTATCAGCAAAGGTAACGACGATATCCTGATTATTATAGTCTTCTCCCGCACTTGCCGTGCCATTGCTTAAAACTATAGTAGCACTGACTTCTAAATCGCTTCCCCCGGTGCGCGTCAGGGTGACAGCGACTACAGGTGTACCATCTTCGTTAAGACTATAAGTTGCACTGCTAAAAGCTAATATCCCCGGTACAGGAGTATCGTTATCAATAATAGTCAGGGTAGCTGTATTTTGTCCTCCTAAGTTAAAGCCATTACTAGGATTACTCAGGGCAAGATTGATGGTTTCGTTGAGTTCAAAAGTTGTATCATCAACTATGGGAATGGTGACAGTTTTGCTGTTTTCTCCGTTGTTAAAGATGACAGAAATAGGAGTTTGATTGTAATCTGATGGAGCCTGTGCTGTGCCATTGGTGGAAATCAAGGTGACACTAACTTGACCAACAAGACTACCAGTACGAATAACTGTTACTTGTGCTGTTCCAGTTTCATTAACACTATAGATTGCACTGCTAAAAGCGAAAGCATTAACGGGGGTAATATATTCAAAGGCACTGGAAGTAAGATTTAATCCTGTGACGTTTTGGAATACCGCAATTAGTTCATCAGGTTCGCTTCCGGCTTTGTCAATGTAGAGGTTAGTATTAGAACCAGAAGTTTCTAGACGGTAGTTAGTGGCTATACCCTGTAATTTAACCTTGTCTTCACTGGGGTTAAAGTCGGTGATTGTGGCATAGTCGTTGCTGCCGTTGGTGGTTATATTGCGATCGTCATAGTAAATATTAGCATTGTCGCCCAAGATAAAGCGATCGCTTCCTGAACCCCCGCTTAAACTATCTCTTTCTCCAATACCGGGATTAATATTGTTAGGATTAACTCCACTGAGGGTATCGTTACCATCCCTTCCACTAATATTGTCATTCCCTAAACCACCGGATAAGGTTTCATCAGCATTTGTGCCGATGATAGAGTCATCGCCATCTGTACTCGTTAAGGCTTTCGCTACTAAGGTGGCTAGATTCCAGACTGTGCCATCCGCAAAGGTTACTTGTTGTAGCGGGTTGTAAATATTATTGGGGTCATAGCCATAGAAGAAACCAATCACCTTCACACTATCAGTTGTTCCCGCAATGCTTAATTGCAATGCTTGATAGCCAAAATAGTTGTCATATACCTGTGTAACTATGACTTCTGAAGGTAATACACCTGCTTTGAATTGTAAGGTATTCAGTTTTCCT
>JGI12547J11936_1000159_pt1 | contig 15703 bp, 15 predicted proteins | sample LakEriepJuly2011_2_FD_11936 | JGI IMG/M metagenome (IMG submission 11936)
GAAATGGCTGGAACATGGGATGGCGCAAAGGCCGGAACATTGTTCGAGCAGGCTCTTACAGCAGTTGGTGGAAAAGTTGATGCAGTTCTTGCACCAAACGACAACAACGCTGCAAACATCATCACAATTCTCGATAAGGCTGGCTTGAAGGTTCCTGTCTCAGGACAAGATGCTTCACCAGCTGGTCTCCAGAATGTTCTTCTAGGTAAGCAGACAACAACTGTTTGGAAGCCATACACACTGATCGCAACAGCTGCATCAGATTTGGCAATTGCTCTCCTTAACGGTGAGTCACCAACAGCTGATAAGACACTTGCTGATGGAACTCCTTACATCGCAGTAACTCCAAACTCAGTCGGACAGGCTGGCGTTAAGGATGTTATTGCTGCAGGAGATGCTAAGTACGAAGAAGTTTGCACAGATGCTGTTAAGGCAGCTTGTGACGAATTCGGCGTAACTGCGTAATTAAGTAAAGTAGAGTCCTCCGCGCCGGTGCTTTTTGTACCGGCGCGGAGGCTTTTAACAGGTAAACAAAGTAAATTGATAGTTGAAATTAAAAACAGTAGGTTGATAGTTCTAGAAAGTCACTAGTGTGCTTGAAAGGGTTGATATGACATCGCAGACGCCGATCGTCGAACTCATCGGGATTACAAAAAGCTTTGGTCCGGTAGATGTTCTTAAGGGAATCAATTTCGCAGCCTATGCAGGGCGAGTTACCGCACTTGTTGGAGATAACGGTGCAGGTAAGTCCACTCTCATCAAAGGTTTAGCGGGAGTTCAGCAATACGACAGTGGCGTCGTAAAATTTGAAGGTCAAGAAGTAACTCTTCCTAGCGCGCGCTCTGCTGCAGCTCTTGGAATTGAAGTTGTATATCAAGACCTCGCACTCTGCGAAAACTTAGATATTGTCCAAAATATGTTCCTCGGTCGCGAGACGATGACTGGTATTACTCTCAATGAACCTCAGATGGAGTTTGAGGCATCAAAGACACTCACTGGACTCTCTGTACGTACTGTGAAATCAGTTCGTCAGAAGGTGGCATCACTCTCTGGTGGACAACGCCAGACAGTTGCGATCGCTCGTTCAGTTCTTCGTAACGCAAAGCTTGTCATCCTTGATGAGCCAACAGCAGCTCTCGGTGTCGCTCAGACTGAACAGGTACTTAACTTGGTTCGTCGCCTTGCTGATTCAGGTGTTGCTGTCATTATTATTAGCCACAACCTGCAAGATGTATTCAAGGTTGCCGATGATATTGCCGTGCTCTATCTCGGTCAGATGGTTGCGAATTTGAAGTCTTCTGAGACAAATCACCTTGACGTTGTTCAATACATCACTGGTTCTCGCACGATGGGAGATCAAGCATGAGCGTAACTATCGGATCAGGCCACGAAGGAAATGTCCGTCAGCAGATTGATGCCTATAAAGCGCGCGTAAAAGGCGGCGAAATGGGAGCCCTGCCTTCAGTGCTCTCACTCTTTTTCTTGACTATTTTGTTCTCAGTTCTTAACCCTTACTTCTTCACACAAGGAAACTTCGCCAACCTACTTACTCAGACAGCGACTCTGATGATGTTGGCAATGGCTCTTGTATTTGTGATTTTGATTGCTGAGATTGATCTCTCTGCTGGTGTCACATCTGGTGTGGCGATGGCTCTCTTCATTCTCATGACAAATAAGGGTGGCTTCGATTGGCGCATCTCTATTGTCGCCGGACTTCTGCTTGGTACTGCGATAGGTGCGATGATCGGATTCTTCGTCGCTAAGGTCGGAGTTCCATCTTTCGTAGTTACTTTGGGCCTCTTCTTAGGTTTCCAAGGTCTACAACTAGCGCTCTTAGGTGATGGTGGTCTCTATCGCATCGAAGTTCCAGAGATTAAGGCGATCATGAATGACAACCTTCCTGCATGGATGGGTTGGGCATTCTTAGCCGCAGCCCTTGTCATCATGACTGCCATTAATTTCTATGACAGATCCGTTCGCTCTCGAAATGGTCTTGCTAATCGACCAATTTCATTGATGTATACAAAGCTTGCAATCGTGGGTGTACTGGGTGCAGCTCTAGTTGCAATGCTCAATTTAAATCGCAGTACTTCTATGAAAGAGATCAGCGGTGTACCAATCGTTGTACCCATTGCAATCACCGTTCTCTTCCTAGGAACACTTTTGCTCGATCGCACACTCTTTGGTCGCCACCTCTATGCAGTTGGTGGAAACCCAGAAGCTGCTCGACGTGCAGGTATCAAAGTTGTAAAGGTTCGCATCATCGCCTTCATGCTCTGTTCATTCCTTGCAGTGATCTCAGGTATCTTCAATGCAAGCCGTATCGGCGCAGTTGAGGCAACAGCAGGAAAAGCGATTGTTCTTTCTGGTGTCGCTGCAGCAGTCGTCGGTGGCGTAAGCCTCTTCGGCGGTCGTGGACGTTTGATTCACGCCGCTGTAGGCGCACTTGTTATCGCGATTATCGATAACGGTCTCGGTCTCCTCGGTCTTCCAGCAGGAATTAACTTCCTAGTTACTGGTGGAGTTTTGATCTTGGCAGCAACTGTTGATGCGGTCTCACGTAAGAGATCTTCTTCGGCGAGTTAATCAGATCCACATGTCTTCAAGGAAAGAGCTGGCAGATTTTGCCGGCTCTTTTCTCTTTCCCCACTCGTTTAGCTCACCCATTGATGCAGATATACAACTGCGCATTGCCACAGCGTTCTTCGCTTACGCAGCAGGTGATGCCTTCGGTGTCCAGTACGAATTTAAAGATGGATATCGCGTCGAGAGTTCTTTAAGTGAGATTGTTGATTGGCCACTGGGCGGAGTCAGTGATGACACGCTGCTCACTCTTCTGTCGATTAAAGCACTTAACTCTCACACTCCAGCTGTAGCTCGTACCCGATTTGTAGAACTCCTGAAGGAGAATCTGCCTGTATTGCGCGGGCTAGGACCAACAACGCGAGCTGCAGTAGGACTTCCCGTTAAAGAGTCGGAACAACATTTCATCGGTAACTCCAACGGCGCGATGATGCGGACCGCTCTGATGGGCATGGCATTTAAGTCCGATGATGATCTCAATCGACGTCAGTGGATTTCTGAGATCGCACGAGCAACACATTCTCACGAACGAGCTGTGGCAACCTCGCTCATCGCATCAAAGTTGTTTTCACAGGTACTGCATGAGCCAACTATTGATCTACAAAAAGTTGCTGACAGTGAAGCGCAGGCGATTGATTACGCAGAATACTTCTCTGCGCACTTTGATGAGAAATCTCAAGTTTCGTTAGATCCACTCCACACACTTAAGGCTGTGATCGCAATTGCAGCATCATCTTCAACGGTTGAGCAGGCCTACATCAGCGCCTGCGAACGAGGCGGAGATACAGATACCGTCAGCGCACTTGCTGGTGCACTTGTTTCACTTCGTTTTCCAACAAGTCATGGCTTCTATTCAATTCCTTGGGTCAATCAAGTGCGATGGAGTGAGATTTCAGAGGCAGGTAGAGCACTTGAAATTATCTATCGTGCACGTAACTGCTCGGTGTGGATTGTGGGTCCAGTTGCCTGGGATAGCGTGCGCTATCACGATGGCCTGTCTATTGAACGCCCCGGTGGCACTGGTGCCAATGTTGCAATTGCACTTGCATCAACAGGTACGGCAGTGAACTTCGTCAGTTATCTCGGAGATGATGAACTCAGTCATACACTTGACGAGCATCTTAAGAGTTCAGACATTGCCACGCTCTATACGCCGGTGATTCCTGGCCCTGTCTCACATGTTGCAATACCTGTCGATGAACAGGGTGAGCGCACGATCGTTGTGATTGCAGATGACAAGCTAGATCAGGTTTCGATTTCGGGATTACCGATTAAAGCGGATGACATTGTTGCCTTTGTTATCTGGCGAAATAACTTTCTGAAAGATTTAGAGATTGCCCACAATGCCGGTGCAATTACAGTTGTGGGATCTGCTGCGCTGACAGACCCCCAGGTTCTTCGAGCTGACTATCTCATCGGCTCACGGGATGATTTCTCTGGCGATTACTCAGTTGAGCAAGCTCTTACACGTTTTACTTATGTTGTCGTCACTAGCGGCGCAGAAGGTGCGACCTTCTACAGCGCCCAGGGCTCAATCTTTCAACCAGCAGAAATTGCTGAAGTGGTAGATACAACAGGTGCTGGAGATGCATTCTTATCGGCGCTACTTCACTACTTGGTAATCAATAAAAGTATTGATGCAAAAGCGATGGCGTTAGCTGCGCGTTGGTCAGCACTTACCGTTTCATCACAGGGTTCAATTCCGCCCCGTTTTGCGTAAGTGTGCTCTCGCGAAGGAGCCAGAAACCGTTGGTAGAGCGCATGAGAGAAGGGTTTAGCCCTTCACTCCCATGAGATGCTCGAGAGCAAGTTGATCGAGCGCTTCGTAGTGATACCCACGTGCACCAGCTGCTTCAACATCAAAGGCTTCAGGCTCTGTCAGTGACTTCCATGTCTCGCCAGCTTTAAGAGTTGGTTCAGTAAGTCCTGGGATATTAGATTCCTTCATCGCAGCGATCACGCGTGGGTCACTACGGAAGGCAAGTGCGCGCTCCTTAAGAAGCAGGTAGGTGCGCATATTTGCAGTCGCAGATTCCCATACGCCCTTATCGCTTTCTGTGCGAGATGGTTTGTAATCAAAGTGCTTTGGACCTGAGTACTTATGGCTCTCAAGTAGATCAACCAGGAAGAAGGCTGATTTGAGATCGCCGTGGCCGAAGACGAGATCCTGATCGTACTTTGGACCGTGCTGACCGTTGAGATCGATATGGAATAGCTTTCCGTGCCAGAGCGCTTGTGCAATTCCGTGAACAAAGTTAAGTCCAGCCATCTGTTCGTGTCCAACTTCTGGATTAACGCCAACAAGTTCTGGACGATCAAGTGAGTTAATAAATGCGAGCGCATGGCCAATTGTTGGCAAGAAGATATCTCCGCGTGGCTCATTTGGCTTTGGTTCAATTGCAAACTTAATTTTGTAACCGTTGTCAGTGACAAATTCGCCGAGGATGTTGAATGCTTCGCGGAAACGATCAAGTGCAACGTATGCATCCTTGGCGCCATCAGATTCTGCGCCTTCGCGCCCGCCCCAACATACATAGGTCTCTGCGCCAAGTTCAACGGCAAGTTCAATATTGCGCATTACTTTACGGATCGCATAACGACGAATATCGCGATCATTAGATGTGAATGCACCATCTTTAAATACTGGGTGCGAGAAGAGATTTGTTGTCGCCATCGGAACTTTCATTCCAGTATCTGCAAGTGCCTTCTTAAAGCGATCGATGTGGCCCTTACGAGATGCGTCATCGCTACCAAAAGGAATCAAGTCATCGTCGTGAAAGGTAACTCCATATGCCCCGCGTGCTGCAAGCTCATTAACGGTGCGAACTGGGTCTAGCGGTCCACGAGTAGGGTCTCCGAAGGGATCACGCGCCTGCCAACCGACGGTCCAGAGTCCGAAGGTGAATTTATCTGCTGGGGTTGGTGTAACTGACATGGTCTTCTCCCGGTGTCTTGTGGGGCGCTGCTATCGGTGTGGAACTCGGTTTGGAACAAAGGTGAACTTACCCGTAACCTAGGGCAATAGCCACAGGAGATAAATGACGATTCTGTGATTTAGCAACGCTCTTTTGCGGGAGTGGTGAAATGGCAGACACGCAGGTCTTAGGAACCTGTGTCTTCGGACGTGCGGGTTCAAGTCCCGCCTCCCGCACCAGTACAACATAAACCACTCGTAGATAGTGCTCGTAGATAGTGATTGAGGCGAGGTAACCCACATGGCTAAACCATCGCGAGCCAAAGTCAAGAAATTGCAATCAGAGGCGATGAAAGCTGCAGCTGAACGTCGTGCAGAGAAGAGTGCAAGTAAATCCGTAGATATACGAGGTGAAGTTGCACCCGATGCCTATGCAGACGTTGATCAAGAATGGGTCGCACTAGGAATTAGCGCACCGGCGCGACGAGCACTCATTGATGAGGGCTATTACGCACTTCCTGATCTTCGCAAAGCCTCACTCAAAGCGCTTAAGGAAGTGCACGGAATCGGTCCAAATGTCATAAGAATTCTTGTGGCAGAGATGAAGAAGCAAGATATCCAATTTAGAAGTAATTAAGAGGTAGCTGGATCAGCCTCTCGCTTAACAAGAAAATCGGCGATGAAGTGGCCAACTATTGCACCGAGTAATTGCGCAGCGATAAATACTGGAACCGAAGCGATTGCTATTCCAGAAAAGGAATCTGTGAGTGATCGCCCTAAAGTAATTGCGGGATTGGCAAAGCTCGTTGAAGAAGTGAAAATGTAGGCTCCGCCGATCCACAATGGAACTAGCCAGAAGGCGTTTTCGCCTCGTCCTTGATTACTGGCGATGAAGATTGTTGCAACCAATCCAGCAGTTGCTACTACTTCGCTGAGGAATAGCCAACTTCCATCACGTGAGGTCGTAGATGGATCAATAAGTGTGCGGTTAAAGAGTGCGTGGGCCAGAATGGCTCCTGATGCTGCTCCTGCGACCTGCACGATTGTAAAGGTGAGCAAATCAAGGGCTGATAACTGTTTGCGAATGAATGCAACCAAGAGAACAGCCGGGTTGAAATATGCACCGCTCACTGGAGCAAGTAACCAAATCGCAAGACCTAGAATCAATATTGTGGCAAAGGTGTTGACCAGCAACTGCAAGAGAACGTCACGAGTAAGTACCTGCGCCATAATTCCAGAGCCAACAACAGTGGCGGTGATAAGTGCGGTACCTAGATACTCGGCAAAGTGGGCGCGAAGCTTCATTTCCTTAGGCTAGCAATTCTGCAAGCAAAGTCTCGACTCGCAGCTTGATGTCATCACGAATTACTCGAACGCTCTCAATTCCTTGCCCAGCTGGATCTTCAAGGACCCAATCTTCATAACGCTTGCCTGGATAGTAAGGGCAAGCATCTCCGCAGCCCATGGTGACCACTGCATCTGATTGCTGCACCGCTTCAGGGGTAAGAACTTTTGGTGAGTTCTGTGAAATATCAATTCCAACTTCTGCCATAGCTTCTACTGCAACTGGATTAATTGAATCCTTTGGTGCAGATCCAGCAGATAACACTTCAACGCGACCTTGTCCCAAGTGAGTCATAAATCCTGCAGCCATCTGAGAACGACCTGCGTTATGCACGCAGACAAAGAGAACGCTGGGCTTGGACGAAGATGTGGCTTCAGAAATAGTCATACCCGAGAGAATATCTCTCGGGTATGAACTCAAGGTAAACGACAGGCTAATTAAGGAATGAGAGCACCACTAATGCAGCGCCTACAACAGTCACAATCGCCATACCCGCTCTGCTGGCCAGGAATTTATCCAGCGGCTTGATAAATGTCATTGCGACAATAACTACTCCTGGGATTACGATCAAGAGCGAACGAGATGTAATTCCTGCATCTGCATTTTGGTATTGCCAATTAATCAATCCGACAGCGAGAAGCAGATAGCCTCCCATGCGGTAATTGTTGCGCATCGACTGATTCATTATTTTCCATCCCAGAGTGCAAGCTCTTGGCCGAAGGTATCTAGACCCATTGGTCCGATTTTTAACGCATGTGCGTGGAAGCGCTTCAATGAGAACTCACTACCTAAACGCTTCTTTGCATTTTCACGAGCAGCAATCCATTCGCGCTCTCCGACCTTGTAAGAGATCGCCTGTCCTGGCCAACCAAGGTAACGATCGGTCTCACTCGTTGCGTGGTGCTCATCGAGAAGTGCTTTATTCATGAGGGCCTCGCGACCAGAGACTGCATCCCATACACGCCCATTTTCATCGGTGTAACCAAGGTGCATTCCAATATCAATAACGATACGTGTTGCACGAAGTGCTTGCGCAGAAAGAAAGCCCATCTCAATACCTGGCTCATCGAATGCACCGAGGTCATCCATGAAGCGCTCTGCATAGAGCGCCCAGCCTTCGCCGTATCCGCTGATCCATGCGCCAAAACGCTGGAAGCGAGAGAGTCGATCGCGCTCGAGGACTGATGTTGCAACCTGCAAGTGATGTCCTGGAACTGCTTCGTGATACCAGGTTGATGCAAGATGCCACCAACTGACTTCGTCTTTTCCGAGAAGTGGAAGCCACGTAGTTCCAGGGCGTGACATATCTTCGCTGGGAGACATGTAATACGGCGCTGAAGCACTGCCTTCAGGGGCAATTCGCGCATCGCAGAATTTCATTCGATCATCAATATCGAAGTGAGTGCCATCTAGCTGAGTAACAGCTGCCTGTGTGAAATCAAGGAGCTTCTTGATAATCGCATCTTTTCCATGAATCTTGTATTCAGGTGCGTTATCTAGATAGTCAGCTACTTCGCGAAGGGTCTTTGCATCAGGCTTAATCTGTGCAGCAACCTTCCACATGCGCTCTGTGATTTGAGCAAGATCGGCAAGACCCCACTCGTACGTTGCACGAAGATCTAAATTTGAACCGGTGTAGTAACGCGCCCAGACTGCATAGCGCTCTGCACCCACTGCATCATTCGGCGTAGCAAGTGCCATATACGTTCCACGAAGATACTTAGCTGTCTCTGCAGAGGATGCAGCAGCAGCTTTTGCCGCTTCGTGTACAGCTGGATACTTTCCATCTGCATCAAAGTTCTTTGCCATTGTGGCATATCCACCGTTGGCATAACTCTCTAACTGCTTTGCAATGCCATCAATCTGGCGCTGTGCAACAGTCTTGCCCTTCTTAGCCATGGTATCGATTGTTGAAATCCAACTGAGGTGCGCCTTATCTACTGCGAGTAGACGCTTTGCAATGTTCTCGAAATCTGCAGCGCTCTCTTTTGGCATCATCTCAAAGACTTGACGGATGTCAGCAGGAGGTGAGGTAAGAACGTTAAAATTAATATGTGATTCAAAAGAGTCATGGAGTTGAAGGCTTGAAGTCAGGCGCTCCTGCATCACAGATTTAGCTACGCGATCGATCTCATCAATAGGCTCGAGTGCATTGAGTTCAGTCAATGTGGCACGGGTCAGATCTGCTTCAACGGCGCGACCTGCAATTGAGAAGTCATCAAGCTGATCATTGAGATCAGTAATTCCCAAATACGTTGAGGCCATAGGGCTCAAGCGCGCTGATTTTTCAACGTAAGAATCTGAGAGGGCAAATATCGGTGAGCGATGTGTAGTCATTGTCGGATCTTATATTTAAAGCATAAAAAAAGTAAGGGTGAGCGCTTTCGCGCCCACCCTTACTCCTAATTAATTTAGAAGTGCAGCAGATTAGTGATCTGCAGCCATTCCTTCTGCATGTGACTTCATGCGTGCAATCTTGAGGATTGTGAGACCGAATACGCACTTCGCCAAAACGTCTGCGATTGTGTATCCGAGCTGAATTGCCACGAATGAATCAGATGAAGCATCGCCCCAAACATTGAAGCAGTATGCGATTGGGTAAACGCCCCATGTTGCGATAAGTAGGTAGCGTAGATTCTTTACAGAGTCTGCAACGCCTGCTGGCTGATTACCAAGTGACTTGCCGAGCTCAACGAAGAGTACATAAAGAATGTAGATGAATGGAAGTGTTGAAAGCACACCGTACATGATCTGTTCGCCCTGATCAGTTGAGATTTCACCTGGGTATCCAAGTGCGATCATCGCAGCTGATGCTGGAACAAGGCGCATGATGAGTGACTTTGAAGCAGCCTTTGCAAGGGCAAGTACTGCAATTACTTCAACAAGAAGTAGTGGCACTGTGAGTAGCCAGTCAACGTAGCGATATGCCTCGTTGAATGAACCTGGCTCACCTGAAAGATCTACTACTGTGCCGCCTTCTGCTGTTGCTTCGCTAAATGAGTTGAAAATTCTCCAGTAGTGGTAGCCAGCGATGAATGTAACCATCGATGACATAACGAGAGCATTGCGGTACTTAGGTAGTACGCGTCCCTGTGATACGAGTGTGTACACAGTGCAAGCAAGCATTGAAACGAGTCCAAACGAGAATACGTTGTAGACAAGATTCCATTGATCTGGATTGAGAGTTACCATCATCTAAAACAACCTCCGTGGGTGTTTTGTTGATATCAGCGGACCGGGCGGCCCGTGAACTCGATCTTGCGGTGCCGTCCTCGAGGAACCTCACCGTTAGTCGATAGGTAAGAGTCTGAACCTTCTGCAAAGGATTTGCACGCATAAAGAGACGAATTTTCCAAAATTTTATAGACTATTTTTCTAGAACACGCTCAAATATAGGGCTGCCACCCCGTCCCAAAAGCCGCCAGATGACCAACACATGACCATCCCAGACCAACTCTGGCCAGACCATCTACTGTTGAGAGCATGGAAGCCGCAGCAGAGAAACCTCTAGAAATCCCCGTAGAGAAGAATCTCATCGCGCCGCCGAAGTTACGAGGCTGGTTTCACCTAGGAGCTACGCCGGTCGTTGTTATTGCCTCACTCGTACTCTTTATATTAAGTAAGGAGTCACTGAAATTTGCCGTAGCTCTATATTCACTCACGGCAATCACACTCTTTAGCGTCTCAGCTATTTACCACAGAGTCCCCTGGGCGCCTGCGAAGAAGAAGATTTGGCGCAGATGGGATCACGCAAATATCAATCTCTTGATCGCGGGTTCCTACACGCCTTTTGCAATGACCCTGCTTGAAGGTCGAGATCGAACTATCTGCTTAACCGTTGTCTGGATCGGCGCGCTCCTTGGTGTGGCGATGCGAATCTTCTGGCTCGGTGCACCGCGCTGGCTCTATGTCATTAACTATTTAGCCCTTGGCTGGGTTGCAGTTTTCTACACCCCCCAGCTTTATAAAGAGGGTGGCTTGTGGGTACTTATCCCAATCCTGATCGGCGGCTTGCTCTACTCGGTAGGTGCGATCTTCTACGCCCTCAAAAAGCCCGGGACCAATGCCAAATATTTCGGCTTCCATGAGCTCTTTCACATCTTTGTGCTGGCCGCGTGGATCTCTCAATATCTGGCAATCTCCTTCGCGATCTATCGCGATTAGCCCCCTCTGGCGCTGCTTATCGCGCTGCTATCGCGCCCAGATATCACCCTGGCTCACTTTTGGAGAACTCCTTTGGTGCCCTAATCTAGGGCCATGGCAAATGAAAAGGGCACCTTTCTTAACTGGGTAGGTTTCAAAGAGGGCGAAACAACGACACAGAACTCTGTCGATCGCATTCGCGAACTCGAGGCACAGTTAGCTGACCTGCGCTCACGCCGTGACATCACATCATTGAGCAAAGAAGAGTTTGAAATCTTGGCTACAGAGACAGCAATGAGCATGATCAAATCTGCTCAAGCTCGTGAACAGAAAGCATTCTCTGCCTCTGAGCGCGTTGTCAGCGAAGCAAGTAAAACTGCTCGCGAAGCACTCGAGGCTGCAGAAAATAAAGCTCGCACACTTTTATCTGGCGCAGAATCTCGTGGTCGCAAATACATTACAACGGCAGAAAGTGAAGCAGAAGAGATTCTTTCTCAAGCCAAAACAGATGCTGAAGCAATCTTTGAAGAGAAGCGACGCGAAGTCTCTGCCTTAGCACTAGCTGCCCGTCGTGAAGGCGAGCGAATGATCTCCGAGGCGCAGGATGAAGTTGTTGCTTATCGCCAGTGGTTGAGCCAGGTGATGTCTGATGCTGAGCGACTTAATCGCATTCAGACTCAATCTCTCAATGCTGCAGAAAATGCTATTGCACAAGGTCGTTCAAGTCTTGAGACTGCCTTTGCTCGCCTGAGTGATCTACAGAAAAAAGTAAGTGAGAATTTAACGACTGACGGTGGATTGCTGCCACAAGTACCGAAGAAGGTTGTTAGCCAGCGAACCAAGCCAGCACTTGATGCACCAAAGAAGAGTGCTTCAAAGAAGAGTGCACCAAAGAAGAGTGCTTCAAAGAAGAGCGCACCAAAGAAGAGTGCGAAGAAAACTCCAGCTAAGCGTCGTTAATTCTTATGGTTACCAAGCGCGGTATCCAACATATCCCTGCCATCGACGGATTGCGTGCTATCGCAGTTACTGCAGTTATCTTCTATCACTTAGGTTTTCAATGGATACCCGGTGGATTCCTCGGGGTTGATCTCTTCTTTGTTATCTCTGGATATGTAATCACTCGATTATTGCTGGATTCAATTGCACGAAGTGGAGGATTAGATCTTCGAGGCTTCTACAAAGCCCGAACGCGACGATTACTGCCTCCGATGGTTTTTATGATTGTAGTAACTACCTTTTACATCAGTATCTGGGCTCAAGATTCTGTCAAAAGATTTCTTACGGATACCCCCTTCGCACTCACGGGTGGGATGAATTGGTGGCTAGTTTTTAAAGAGCAGGATTACTTCGAAGCCATTGGTCGCCCACCGTTATTACAACACACCTGGTCACTCGCTGTTGAGGCTCAGTTCTACCTCGTCTGGCCGGTGCTCCTTCTTATTATTCTCAAGCGCTTTGGTAAGAAAGTAATTCCTGTCGCCGCACTCGCGATTGCACTTATTTCGGGTACCGCCCTCTTCTTAGTTTCCCTCCAGCTCGATGCATCAAGCACAGTAAGCCACGTTTACTTTGGCACAGATACCCACAGTATTGGCCTCTTCCTCGGAGCAGCGCTTGCGGTGAGTTGGATTCCACAGAATTTCAAGAGCGAAGTAAGTAATAAGGCGCAAAACTTTATTGATTTCATTGGAGTCTTTGGGCTAGTCGGAATTCTTGGATCATTTCTTCTGATAGATGAGAGCTCACCTACTGCTTACACAATCGCATTTCCATTAGCCGCCGTTTTTGGTGCGGCAATCGTTACATCAATTGTCCATCCGGCTTCTCGCTTTGCGCCAATCTTGCAGAACCGAGTGCTTCTGTGGATTGGTGAAAGATCGTATGCAATCTACTTATGGCACTGGGTCGTCTTTCAGATTACGCGGCCTCAAGTAGATATAGATGGACAAGATTGGGCGCTGATCGCTCTTCGTATTCTGGTTGTACTTGCTCTCGCCGATATTTCTCTCAAACTTGTCGAGCTACCTATCCGCAGCGGCAAGGTTGAATATTGGTTTAAGGGAATGAAATATCGAACAGCACCTGTGCGCAAGCGACAGAAGATCGCAGTAGTCTCAGCGATCTCAATACTTGCCTTATCACTCTCGGCTCTCTCATCTGTTGCAGTGGTTTCCAGTAATCGCGTAGCTCAGGAATTTCAGGAATCACTTCAAAGTGAACCCGAGATCATTGCTCCAGTCCCTGAAATCTCAGATCGTGCAGAGACGATTTGGCTTACTGGAGACTCAGTTATTCTCGGCATCCGAACAGCACTCTCTCAAATCCGCCCATTACTTGTCGTAAATGCCCGTGTTGGTCGGGCTGCCCCTGAACTCCTTCAGGAGATGAGCCGAGACCTCGAAAAGGCTGCGGGTTCTACCGTTGTGATGGATTTGGGAAATAACGATCTACTTACTGAAGAAACTGTACGTTCTATCTTTGAGTTAGTTAAAGCGAGCCCGAAGATTGTTGTTGTAAATACTGCGGTGCCAAGACCTTATCGAGATGCAAATAACGAGCTCATCGCAAGACTAGCTACTGAATTTGCAAATGTGAGAATTGTGGATTGGAATACGCTCTCAGATGGGCATCCTGAATACTTTGCCCCCGATGGCGTGCACTTAATACCGATAGGTGTCAGTGCCTATGTCATGGCGATAGATGAGGCGCTCAAATAAAAAACCCGCACCATGATCGATGCGGGTTTTTTACTTAATACTGGTTAGGCCAGAGTTACTCCGAACCCAAATGCATTTCCAATTGCTTCTTGGCCATCAGAATAGATTGATACAACTCGAATAGAAGTTGATCCATCTTCTGAAGTCTTCGAAAGTTCTACCGATGATTCACTTGAAGAAACTTCAGCAAATGCACTCCAATTTTTTCCTCCATCGCTGCTTACTTCAACTCTAAATCCAGTAAGTCCGTCTGTGGCTTGTAATTCTTTCCATGTAATAACCATGGTTGCGTTTGTTGAATCTTTCCAATTTCCAACTGCCTGTGGTGCCTCAACAGCCGTCACTGGGGCTGAAGTTTCTTCTGCTGTTGGCTCTGCTGATGGCATTGCCGATTCTGAAGCAGCTGGAGCAGGTGTTGCATCATCGCTTCCACTATCTGGGCGAGTTACAACTACAACTGCGAGAAGAATGATTCCTACGATGATCGCTGCAAGAACCTTGCCGGAAGCGCCTTGCTTAGGAGCAGATGCTGACGTTGAAGGTTTTGCTGGAGTGCTCTGTGAGGCAAGTTTTGGTGTTGATGAGACATCCACGCGAGCAGCACCGAGAGATGATGAAGATGGAACTGCTGGAATAACTACAGAGGAGGCAGATGTTGCACGCTTCTTTGTAGCTGACTTCTTAACAGTCTTCTTCGCGGCAGATTTCTTAACTGCTGACTTCTTAACAGTCTTCTTGGCAGCGGACTTCTTTACCGCTGACTTCTTAATAGTCTTTTTGGCAACAGCCTTCTTCGCTGTCTTTTTCTTGGCGACAGTCTTCTTCGCTGCGCTCTTCTTTACGGCTGCCTTCTTGGCAGCAGGTTTCTTCTTGACGGCCACAATTACTCCTAGCTTCGGGTGAGCAAAGTTTAGCCTAGCTCAGCCACCATTTTTCTTACATGCGGGGCGATTGCCCGAAGAGCTTTTCCGCGATGGCTAATTGCATCCTTATCGGCGGCACTCATCTGCGCACTGGAGATCGAATATCCGTCGGGGGAGAAAATCGGGTCATAGCCAAAACCGTTCTCACCCACTGGGTGATGTAGGAGCTGGCCATGGAATCTTCCCTCTTCACAGTGGCTGCTTCCATCAACGAGAGCGAGAGCTGCCACACAGATGAAATATGCAGTGCGATCACCGTCAGGAAGATCCTTGATTTGCTCTAGGACTTTACGCAAATTCGCTTCATCATCTCCGTGAACACCAGACCAACGAGCAGAGAATATTCCTGGATCTCCACCGAGGGCATCGACACACAATCCACTGTCATCTGCGATTGCAGGAAGGCCGGTTGCGGCAGACATCTGACGAGCTTTGAGAAGAGCGTTCTCTTGGAATGTAGCGCCCGTCTCTTCGACATCTGCAAGATCAGGAAATTGATCGAGTCCGACTAGTTCGATTTCACCTGGTGCTATCTCTTCAAGAATGCGATGAAACTCTTCGATCTTTCCCTTATTCCTTGTGGCAAGGAGAAGTTTTTTCATTGTTTCTAAGCCTACTTTGCGAGTGCGTTCTTCTGCATCGCGGTGAGATCGGCACATCCTGCAAGTGCAAGATCTAGAAGCGAATCAAGAAGTGTGCGATCAAAAGGTGCGCCTTCGGCGGTGCCCTGTACTTCAATAAATCGACCATCGCCACTGCAGACAACGTTCATATCTGTCTCAGCACGCACATCTTCTTCATAGCAAAGATCAAGCATCGGAACACCGTCAACAATTCCAACACTGACCGCAGCAACTGATTCTGAAAGTGGTTGTGCACCGGCCTTAATGTGGCCTTTCTTCTGAGCCCATTCAATTGCATCAGCGAGTGCGACATATGCACCAGTGATTGCAGCAGTACGTGTTCCACCATCTGCTTGCAGAACATCGCAATCGATAACAATTGTATTTTCGCCAAGTTGAGCAACATCTACGATGCCACGAAGTGAACGACCAATGAGTCGTGAAATTTCCTG
>JGI12547J11936_1000165_pt1 | contig 15574 bp, 15 predicted proteins | sample LakEriepJuly2011_2_FD_11936 | JGI IMG/M metagenome (IMG submission 11936)
CTAAGTTCGCTACCTACCGTGTGGCCACACACTGAAACAAATCCAACTGCGCCAATAGATAAGAATGGGAGGTTGAGAATGTCATCTCCTGAGTAGACCGGAATTCCGCAACGGGCAATCACATCAGAGGTTGCTGCGAGATTTCCCTTTGCATCTTTTAGCGCAACGATATTTGGTATATCAAAGAGGCGAACAATTGTGTCGCTCTCAATCTCTACTCCTGTGCGTCCAGGAATGTCATACATCATGATTGGAAGATCTGTAGAGCTGGCAACTGCCTTAAAGTGCGCTTCGATTCCAGCCTGTGGTGGCTTGTTGTAATAAGGAGTAACAATGAGGAGACCGTCTGCACCCGCATCGGCAGAACGTTTAGCCTGCTCAACTGTGTAAGAGGTTTCATTGTCACCTGCACCTGAGAGAACCTTTACTCGAGATCCCACTGTGCTCTTTACAACTTTGATGATCTCCAGTTTCTCTGAAGATTTTGTAGTGGGAGCTTCACCTGTAGTTCCATTGACTGCAATCGCATCATGGCCGTGGTCAGCTAGGTGTGTAGCAAGAGTTGCAATGCCATCCCAATCAATTGAACCGTCCTTGGCAAAAGGGGTGATCATTGCCGTGATTAGGCGTCCAAAAGGAGCTGGCGTTCTCATTTGCACACCTTATCGTGACCTTGAGCGCCTTTCAATAATCCTTGCGACTCGCGCACTATTAAGGTGCGATGCGGCCAGACTTTTCAAATGCTCCGTAGGTCAAAGGCATTAATTTGGCAAATTCGGCCTCCATTTTTTCAGCCACCATTTCGATCTCTCGTTGTGGATAGCTTGGAAAATGCGAACCTTCACGTGCAGTACGTAATGAGAGGAAATTCATAAGCGCTCGTGCATTCATCGTGACATACATAGATGAATATGTTGCGACAGGGAGAACTATCCGAGCAACTTCGCGAGCAACTCCTGCTTCAAGCATTTTTTGATAACTGTCATAGGCAACAAGATAAGCCTCTTTCATCGCAGTGACAGATATTTCAAATTGCTCTGGCGTGCCATCCTCAAATGTATATGAGCCAGTCTTTCCGACTTGAATCAATTTGCGTTCTTTAGATGGGATGTAGAAAACAGGTCTGAGTTCGCGATATCGACCACTCTCTTCATTGTATGAAGCGATTCGATGGCGCATAAATTCGCGGAAAACAAATATTGGAGCAGAGATGAAGAAAGTCATTGATGTGTGCTCAAAAGGTGAACCATGGCGTTCGCGCGCTAGGTAATTGATAAGCCCTGCCGACCGATTTGGATCTTCACCAATCTCATCCATTGATTGTTCTCCAGCAGTTGATACTCGAGCTGCCCAGATAACATCGGCATCGCTTGCACTTGATTTAATTAATTCAACGGTGACATCGTCACGAAAGATCACTTGTTCGGCCATGGTCGCACCATACCTAGCAGCCAGTTCCCTATCTCGGATATCTACGGCAGAATGCACCCGTGTCTAGAGTGAACCGTGCCACCCTCGCTCAATCGCTGAGCGTCTCATTACCTGTTGGGGCATACGGCATCGCCTTTGGGGCGGCAAGTGTCGCCGCCGGATTCACCGTTCTACAGAGTTGCCTTATCTCACTCCTTACTTTCTCTGGGGCATCACAATTCGCTCTCGTGGGTGTGATGGGTTCTGGGGGTACCGCACTGAGTGCAACTGTAACCGCGTCACTACTTGGAACTCGAAACCTTCTCTACGGATTACAGATGGCCCCGGTTTTGCGTACTCGGCGCTTGAAAAAGTTCATTGCCGCACAATTAACGATTGATGAATCAACTGGCGTTGCAATCTCCCTTGAAAAAAATGGCCGAGAAAGTATGCGTCAGGGGTTTTGGTACACCGGAATCGGTGTCTACATATTTTGGAATCTCTTTACTTTGCTTGGCGCACTTGGTGCTCAGGCGATGGGTGATCCGGCGGCCTTTGGGCTCGATGCTGCAGTGCCAGCGGCTTTCTTAGGTTTGGTCTGGCCGCGATTGACCGGCAAGAACGAGCGTCTGCTTGCAATCTCTGCTGTCGCACTTGCTCTTATTGCCACACCATATGTCCCTGCAGGTGTTCCAATTATTTCAACTGCCGTACTCGCAGTGCTCTTCGGCTTGCGAGGGCGAGTATGGAAATAACAATGGATGCACTCTGGATTGGTCTTATCGCCACAAGCGTTATCGCTTTCTTGCTTAAGTACTTGGGTCATAGCGTGCCGGAAAAGTGGCTCAGCCATCCCCGAGTGTTAAAGATCAATGGCCTCATTCCCATCGCACTCTTAAGCGCATTGGTGGCAGTTCAGACATTCACAAGTGGAAAATCATTGGTTATTGACCAGCGACTAGCCGGCCTTGCTGTAGCAGTGATTGCACTGATACTGAGGGCGCCATTTGCAATCGTTGTACTGAGCGCAGCAGCAACATCAGCTGGGCTCTATCACCTGCAGTAATTCAAGTTATTTTCTTAGATGATACTGAGTGATTGAAGCTTTGCCTTGAGGTCATTATCTGAAGGCTCTGTCAGGTGTGTACCATCGCTAAATACGATGACAGGAATCGATTGCGCTCCACCATTAATCTCTATGACTTTAGCTGCAGCTGTTGGATCATTTTCAACATCAACCAGTGTGTACTCAACACCTAGCTCGGCCAATAAACGCTTTGAACGGCGACAATCTCCGCACCACTCGGCTGAATACATTGTGATAGCTGACATTTGTTACTCCTCTACATAAAGTTCTCAAGGCCGAATGTGACTCCAGGCCGAGAGGTAACGCTGCGAATACCAAGTAATACTCCTGGCATAAATCCTGCCCTATCTAGTGAGTCATGGCGAATTGAAAGTGTTTCACCAGCTCCGCCGAAGAGAACTTCTTGATGTGCGATGAGCCCACGTAGACGTACTGAATGAACTGGAACGTCCCCTACAAGTGCTCCGCGAGCACCATCAAGAGAAGTTGAAGTCGCATCTGGCATCGCAGGTAGCTTCGCATCTTTGCGCGCAGCAGAGATAAGCCCTGCGGTGCGAGATGCGGTACCTGAAGGTGCATCGACTTTATCTGGGTGATGAAGTTCTATAATTTCAGCTGATTCAAAGTACTTAGCTGCCTTGGCGGCAAACTCCATCATCAAGACTGCGCCAATTGCAAAGTTAGGTGCGATCAGAATTCCTACCTCAGGGTGAGCAGATGAAAGCGACTTCAACTTTGCCATTCGTGCATCATCAAATCCGGTCGTCCCGACTACTGCGTGAATTTTATGTGTGATCAGAAATTCAAGATTTGCCATCACTGAGTCAGGGGTCGTGAAATCGACAACTACCTGAGCACTGGATGAGATGAGTTGATCTAGCGAATCACCAAGATCTAAAGCTGCTACGAGTTGGCAATCCGCAGCTGCCTCTACCGCTGCAACTACTTCTGTACCCATGCGACCGCGAGCTCCGAGAACGGCAACTTTAATCATTTTTAATCACGGCCTAACTCCCCTTCGCTAAGACTTTCTCAAAAGTGCTCTCATTTTTAAATGGACCCACTAGTGCAAGGGTAGGCGTTTTAGTGAGAAACTCGCTAGCGACTTTACGGACCTCTTCATGCGAAACTCCAGCAATCTCCTTCAAAATCTCATCGAAGCCCATCACTTGACCGTAGACAATCTCATTTTTACCAATTCGTGACATGCGAGAGCCACTATCTTCCTGGCTCAAGACTAGAGATCCACGGACTGCACCTTTGGCTCGTTCGATCTCTTCGTGCGTCATTCCATGTTCTGCGACATCGGTAAGGACTTCACGGATAATTTCAATGACTTCAATCGCTTTGCTTGGATTGCATCCCGCGTAGAAACCAATCTGACCAGACCCTGCAAATTGTTGTGCGTAGGCGTAGACAGAGTAGGCAAGGCCACGTTTTTCGCGAATCTCTTGGAAGAGTCGCGAGGACATTCCGCCACCGAGCGCCGATGCAAGAATTCCCATTGCAAAGCGACGATCATCGTGGCGAGCAACGCCCTCCATGCCGTAAAACATATGGGCTTGCTCAGTCTTGCGCGTCATTAACCCAACCGGAGTCTGCTTAGCTTTACGAATACTTTCATTGCCACGAATTTGTGGCGTGCCCTTGACGTTAAGGAATCCATCGGCGCTGAGTGCGCGCTCGACCATCTCAACAACCTTCTTATGCTTAATATTTCCTGCTACTGCGACCACAAGATCCTGTGGGAGATAGCGCTTCTTATAGTAATTAAAGACTGAGTTACGGGACATCGATTTGATGGAGTCAACTGTTCCTAAAATCGGGCGCCCTAGCTGTGTATCGCCATAATAAGTCTCAGCATAGAGATCATGGACGAGATCACTTGGATCATCATCACGCATTGCAATCTCTTCTAAGACAACTTTACGCTCAGCATCAACATCGAGTGCACTAACAATCGATGAGGTGATTAGATCGCTGACAACATCGATAGCCATGGGTAGATCGGTATCGATGACACGTGCATAGAAGCAGGTGTACTCCTTGCTTGTAAATGCATTCATCTCACCGCCAACGGCTTCGATAGATGAAGAAATCTCTAGCGCGCTGCGACGTGTTGTACCTTTAAAGAGAAGATGCTCTAGAAAGTGAGAAGCCCCAGCAACTGCCGGGGTTTCATCACGTGAACCTACATTGACCCAGATTCCCACAGCGGCACTTCGTACCGACGGAACTTCTTCCGTAACGATACGAAGGCCACTTGCGTGAACGAATCTCTTTACTGACATTGGCCGCTTTTTACTCAGCTGCCGGTGTTGTACCGTCTTCTAGGACTGGAACGAGTGAGAGCTTGCCCTTTGGATCAATCTCACCGATCTCAACCTGAATCTTGTCTCCCACCTTCATTACTTCTTCAAGGTTCTCGATTCGCTTTCCACCATGCATCTTGCGAATCTGAGAAACGTGAAGCAAGCCATCCTTGCCCGGCATCAATGAGATGAATGCACCGAATGCAGCTAGCTTGACGACGGTACCGAGGTAACGCTCGCCAACTTCTGGCATCTGTGGATTTGCAATCGCATTGATCTGTGCGCGAGCAGCTTCTGCTGAAGGTCCATCGACTGCGCCGATATAGATAGTTCCATCATCTTCGATAGAGATATCTGCGCCGGTCTCTTCTTGAATCTGATTAATAATCTTGCCCTTAGGCCCGATCACTGCACCGATCTGATCGACAGGAATCTTGACCGAGATGATGCGAGGAGCAAATGGGCTCATCTCATCCGGTGAATCGATCGCTTCGTTCATGACATCAAGGATGGCAAGACGAGCTTCCTTAGCTTGGAGAAGTGCACCAGCAAGAACTGATGCTGGGATTCCATCGAGCTTTGTATCGAGTTGAAGAGCTGTAACGAAATCTTTGGTTCCAGCAACTTTAAAGTCCATATCTCCGAATGCATCCTCTGCACCCAAGATATCTGTGAGGGCAACGTATTCGACCTTGCCATCGACATCGTCTGAGATAAGACCCATTGCGATACCTGCAACTGGTGCCTTTAAAGGAACGCCAGCCTGCAACATCGACAGAGTTGATGCACAGACAGATCCCATTGAGGTTGATCCATTTGAACCAAGCGCTTCAGAGACCTGACGAATTGAGTATGGAAACTCTTCGCGAGTTGGAAGAACAGGAATAAGAGCGCGCTCTGCGAGTGCTCCATGTCCGATTTCACGACGCTTTGGCGTACCTACGCGACCAGTCTCACCAGTTGAATACGGTGGGAAGTTGTAGTTATGCATGTAGCGCTTGCGATTCTCTGGATTAAGTGTGTCGAGCTGCTGCTCCATCTTAAGCATGTTGAGAGTTGTGATTCCAAGAATCTGTGTCTCACCACGCTCGAAGATTGCAGAACCATGAACACGTGGAATAACTTCAACTTCTGCAGAGAGCGCACGAATATCGCGAAGTCCACGTCCATCGATACGAATCTTGTCGCGCAGAACACGCTGGCGAACAAGCTTCTTTGTCAGCGAACGAAACGCTGCAGAAACTTCCTTCTCACGGCCTTCAAAGGCTGCAGAAACTGTCTCTTTAGTTGATGCTGAAATTTCATCAATCTTAGTCTCTCGCTCTTGCTTTCCAACGATTGTAAGAGCTTTAGCAAGATCATCCTTTGCAGCCTTTTCAACAGCAGCGAAGACATCATCTTGGTAGTCAAGGAAGACTGGGAATTCAGCTGTTGGCTTTGCAGCAACTGCAGCCAACTTGCTCTGTGCTTCACAGAGAATGCGAATAAATGGCTTAGCTGCATCAAGTCCTTGTGCAACAACTTCTTCTGTAGGAGTTGGTGCGCCATTCTTGATGAGCTCAATCGTCTTGGATGTGGCTTCAGCCTCAACCATCATGATTGCAACATCGCCTGCACTTATGCGACCTGCAACAACCATATCGAAGACTGCATTTTCAACCTGTGAGTGGTTAGGAAAAGCAACCCATTGTCCATCAATCAAAGCAACGCGAACGCCACCGATTGGGCCAGAGAAAGGAAGTCCTGCGAGTTGTGTTGACATTGATGCTGCATTAATCGCAATCACGTCATACATGTGATCAGGATCGAGAGCCATAACGGTTACTACGATCTGAACTTCGTTACGAAGGCCCTTAACAAATGATGGGCGTAACGGGCGGTCAATCAAACGACATGTAAGGATCGCATCTTCTGATGGACGACCTTCACGACGGAAGAATGAACCTGGAATCTTGCCAACTGCGTACATCTTCTCTTCGACATCTACTGTCAAAGGAAAGAAGTCGAATTGATCTTTTGGTGTCTTCGATGCTGTTGTTGCTGAGAAGATCATTGTCTGATCATCTAGATACACAGCTGCAGCTCCTGCTGCCTGCATTGCAAGTCGCCCTGTTTCAAAGCGAATCTCGCGCTTGCCAAACTTTCCGTTATCAATAACGGCTACTGCTGTCTTAACGTCTTGACCCTCCATGGGTCGCTCCATTTCTACAGCGCCCGCAGCGAGGTAGGAATGTATCTTCGATCGAAGTTCACGGATGAAACATCCGGAAACCACTACCGAGGACCATCTCTCCTCGGGGCGCAGTGCTTACTTAATTAGCGACGAATACCGAGCTTTTCGATAATCGCGCGATAGCGTGTTACATCTGTCTTCGCGAGGTACTGAAGAATTCGACGACGACGACCTACAAGAAGAAGCAAGCCACGACGGTTGTGGTGGTCATGCGGATTGGTCTTGAGGTGAGTTGTAATGTCTTCGATTCGACGTGATAGCAAAGCGACCTGAGCTTCAGGGCTTCCTGTATCAGTAGCTGAAGTTCCGTACGTGGTAATGATTTCTTTCTTTACTTCTGGTGTTAGTGCCATGTTCGTATGCTCCTTTTAAGCTACTGTTCAAGAGGCTTCCCGGTTTGATTCACGGGAAATCACTTTCTCGTTGGACGGGTGAAGTTTACCCGTTGATCTCGTATTGATGAAATCGAGCTAAATTCACGCGAGAAAGTGAGAATTTATTCTTACGCCTCGGTCAGTTTTCGAGCCTGATCGCAATCGATCTTCATCTGCACCAATAGCGGTTCTAGACCATCAAATTTAAGGGTCGGACGCAATCGCCAGCCGAATTCGATGGAAGCGTTCTTGTCATAAAGTTCTAAGCCTTCTTGGTCTAGTGCGTAAGCCTCCACTTGTCGACCGCGCTCCCCCTCAAAAGTTGGATTTGTACCGATCGAAATTGCTGCAGGCCAGAAGTTAATTCCTACTGTTAGCCAACCCGCGTAGACACCATCTGCAGGAATTGTTTGACCATCAATATTTCCTAAGTTTGCCGTGGGATAACCAATCTTGCGACCACGCTTTTCGCCATGAACAACGATGCCATCGAGGCGATGTGGTCTTCCTAGAAGTAGGCGAGCATCTTCCACCTTGCCTTCAATGACCAAGGTGCGAATGCGAGAAGACGAAATTACCTCTCCGCTATCACTGTTGAGTTCTTGTGCGTCTACAGTGAAATTATGGGTCAGAGCTGACTTTATGAGTGAGTCCACATTTCCAGCTGCTTTATATCCATACGTGAAGTTCTTTCCCACGATCACAGTCGATGCATGGAGCTGGTCAACTAAAACGCCTTTGACGAAATCTTCAGGTGACATCGCAGCAAATTTTTCATTGAACTTCATCACAGCCACTTGATCTGCACCATGAATTTTCAGAAGCTCTACGCGATCAGCTAGCGTCGTGAGCATAGATGGCGCACGATCTGGTGCAAAAACAGTTGTCGGATGCGGGTCAAAAGTGAGGACGATTATTTCACGCCCATCGGCAATGGCCTTGGCGTGGGTGAGAAGTTCTTGATGACCCTTATGGACGCCATCGAAGACACCGATCACGACTACGTGAGATTGGGTAGTGAGCTCACTCATGGACGTCATTATCCTCTACTCAGTGCGCAGCCGCAAAAACTGCGACCGGTTTTGCCTTATCGCTCTCATTTTTTAAGAGTGCGATTAATTCGTTTTCACCAGATACCCCTGCAATAATCCCGTCGCTAGCCGAAGGCGATAGTGGTCGCCCAAAAGAGAGTTCACGAACCTCTTCAACTGTTAGTTCGCGCGCATCAAAGGTGCGACGGGCAACATCGGTCAAATCAAGTGCTATGAAATTCTTTGCCTTAAGGTCTTCTATAGATGTCGCCACATCAAGTGCGAATCCAGCCACTCGCGTGCGACGAAGAGCGCGTAAATGTCCACCTACCTTGAGCTCATCCCCCAGATCGCGAGCAATAGCGCGAATAAATGTTCCAGCAGAACATGTCACATCAATATCTACCTCTGTGGTGGATTCAAGGTGGCGAATATCTAAAACTTGTAGCGAAGAGATTGTGACGGTTCGTGCTGCGAGCTCAAATACTTCACCTGCGCGCACTCGGTCGTAGGCTCGCTCTCCATCTACTTTAACGGCAGAGACAGATGATGGACGCTGTGAAATAACGCCGACCATCGCCGAAAGAATTCTCTTTATTTCATCATCATTGACTGCATGTGCATCGGTGCTTACAAGGATTTCCCCTTCATGATCATCCGTCACAGTTGATGCACCGAGAACAATTGTTGCGGTGTAAGACTTATCGCCATCAGTGATGTATTGCAAAAGTCTCGTTCCGTTTCCAAATCCAAGGACAAGTACGCCGGTGGCCATTGGATCAAGAGTTCCTGCATGTCCAACCTTGCGAGTTCCTAGGGCCTTGCGACCCATGGCGACAACATCGTGACTTGTCATACCTGGCTCTTTATCTACGATCAGGAAGCCATCACTCATGTGAGAAGAGGGTCCTAATCTTCAATAACGCGTGGAACTTTATATGGATCTTCAGCAGTGGGCGTTGCGCCCATACGAAGTTTGGCTACCTCTGCATCAAGTGCGTGTACGCGATCAAGGAGTGAATCCATCGCCTTGGCACTTTCTGGAAGTCCATCCTCGATAAATTCAATCGTCGGAGTGATTCGCGTCTGAAGATCGCGTCCCACGGCAGAACGAATAACACCTTTTGCGCTCTCAAGAGCTGCGGCAGTTGCTGCGCGTGCATCTTCATCACCAAGAACGGTGTAGAAAATTGATGCGCTCTGGAGATCACCAGTAACTCTGGCATCAGTTACTGTGACAAAGCCAAGACGCGGATCTTTAATCTTTGTCTCAAGCAGCTGAGCCACAACAACTTTGATGCGGTCGGAAACCTTCTGTGCGCGGTGTGATTGGCCCATTGTTATGCACGCTTCTTTTCGCGCATCTCAAAGATCTGGATTGTGTCGCCAATTGCCATCTCTTTGATGTTACCGACACCGATACCGCACTCAAATCCTTCACGGACTTCAGTGGCATCATCCTTAAAGCGCTTGAGTGAATCGATCGTAAGGTCGGCAACGATTACATCGCCATTGCGAAGTAGGCGCGCATTTGCATTACGGCGGATGATTCCATCGAGAACGATTGATCCAGCAATATTTCCAGCCTTAGAAGATTTGAAGATATCGCGTACTTCAGCGTTACCGAGGACAATCTCTTCAAACTCTGGCTTAAGGAGACCCTTAAGTGAGAGTTCGATCTCTTCGATTGCCTGATAAATAACTGAGTAGAAGCGAACTTCAACCCCTTCTTGATCTGCATAGATAGCAGTTTGTGGTTCAGGCTTTACGTTAAAGCCAATCACAACTGCAGTCGAGGCAGATGCCAGAGTGATATCACTCTTTGTAATTGCACCGACACCACGGTGAATAACGCGAAGATCAACTTCTGCACCAACATCGAGTTGCATGAGTGCATCTTCGAGGGCTTCAACAGAACCTGAAACGTCACCCTTAAGAATGAGATTCAATGTAGAAACCTTGGATTGCTCCATGAAGTCCTCGAGTGAAACCTTCTTGCGAGCCTTCGCAAGTTGGGCGTTACGTTCTGCCGCTTGACGCTTTTCAGCGATCTGACGTGCAGTGCGATCTTCATCTGCAACAAGGAAGGTATCTCCTGCACTTGGCACTGATGTAAATCCAAGAACCTGAACAGGACGTGATGGACCTGCCTCTTCAACGCTCTGGCCATCCTCATCGAGCATCGCACGCACGCGACCAAATGAACCGCCTGCAACGATGGCATCGCCAATACGGAGTGTTCCGCGTTGTACCAAGACGGTTGCAACTGGTCCACGACCACGATCGAGGTGGGCTTCGATTGCAACACCGCGAGCATCATCATGTGCAATAGCACGAAGATCGATTGCAGCATCTGCTGTGAGGAGGATGGATTCGATGAGTGCATCGATTCCTTGTCCTGCCTTAGCGGAAACGTTTACGAAGATTGTCTCGCCACCGTACTCTTCTGCGACCAAGTTGTACTCAGTGAGTTGCTGGCGGACCTTATCTGGGTTTGCGCCTTCTTTATCAATCTTGTTCACTGCAACAACGATAGGTACATCAGCTGCTTGAGCGTGGTTGAGCGCTTCGATTGTCTGAGGCATGATGCCGTCATCTGCAGCAACTACGAGGACTGCGATATCAGTGACCTTTGCACCACGTGCACGCATTGCGGTAAACGCCTCATGACCTGGTGTGTCGATAAAGGTGATGGCGCGATTGACGCCAGCGTGGTCATGGTGAATTTGATAAGCACCAATGTGCTGTGTAATTCCGCCGGCCTCGCTCTTGAAGACTTCAGTCTTTCGAATCGCATCAAGCAAACTCGTCTTACCGTGATCGACGTGACCCATGACGGTAACAACAGGTGGACGGGCTACAAGCTCTGATGGATCAAGAGCTTCAAGCTCTCTCGCCAAGTCGATATCGAAATCTTGCAAGAGTTCACGATCTTCATCTTCTGGGGAAACAACTTCGATGACATATCCAAGCTGAGCTCCAAGAATTTCGAAGGTATCTGCATCCACTGATTGGGTTGCTGTAACCATCTCTCCTAAGTGGAAGAGTGCTGCAACTAACGCTGCTGGATCTGCATTAATCTTCTCTGCAAAATCTGCAAGTGATGAACCGCGGCGCATACGAATTTGAGTCTTTCCATCACCGTGAGGAACAACTGCGCCGCCCAATTTTGGTGCTTGCATATTGTCGAATTCATCACGCAACGCTTTTCTAGATTTTGGTTTGCGCTTAGAAGATTTGCTTGCATTCTTTCCAAATGCACCAGCTGCACCACCGCGACCTGGACCACCGCGACCTGGTGCACCACTCGGTGCACGACCTGGAGTACCTGCAGCTCCTGCAGCGCCTGGACCACTTGAACGATATGGACCACTTGATGTTGGTGCACCTGTTCCGGTGCGTGGTGGAAATTGAGAACCTGGGCCGGATGCACCAGCAGGACGTGGAGAAGATGGACGCGCTGCAAACCCAGGACGAACAGAGCCTGGGCGAGGTCCTGACATTCCAGGACGTGGTGCGCCACTTCCTTGTGAACCTTGTGAACCTTGTGAACCTTGTGAACCTTGTGAACCTTGCGGACGTGGAGGACGTGGAGGACGTGGAACTGTGCCACCTGTTGAAAATGGATTGTTTCCAGGACGAGGTGGGCGTGGAACTGCGCTACCTGTTGCCCCACTTGTAGAAAAGGGATTGTTACCTGGACGAGGTGCTGGCTTCGGTGCTTCTGCAGCAGGTGCACTCTCATCTGGAATCTGTGGTGTTGGAGCAGGCGCAGCCGCGGCCGCCGCTGCAGCTTCTGCCGCTGCGCGAGATGCCTTCAAGGCATCAAGATCTACACCGAGCTCTGCTGCTAATTCTGCTGCGAGTGCGGGATCAACCTCTGCACTCTTTTTGGCAGCGCTCTTTTTGGCTGCTGCCTTCTTGACTGGTTTCTTCTCTTCAACAGGTTTTGCATCTGGGTATAGCGCAATGAGCTTGCGGACAACCGGTGCTTCTACCGTTGACGATGCTGAGCGGACGAATTCGCCCATCTCTTGGAGCTTTGCAAGAACTTCCTTGCTCTCCATGCCGAGTTGTTTTGCCAACTCATGTACGCGGACCTTTGACACTTTTCTCCTGTCTTGGCCCACATACGAATGTGAATGCGAGCCTTAGTTGAACGACCTCATAATTCTGACGAGCTCATTTGAGTTTCATAACTTTCGCATCCAATTCTGTAAGTTCATCGGCGATGAACTGCTGTAGNTGTGAGTGATCGAAATTATCGGCAGTTTTAAATGCTGCCTTAAATGACTTTCTCTCGATTGCCTGTGTGACACATTCTCTATGTACCCAAGCTCCTCGTCCCGATAACTTTCGATCAGGATCTGGAATAAGTACCAGCTTCTGCCGAACTACCCGAACAAGTGTGTCTGTCGATGCAGGGCCATCCCAAGAATATTTCTTGCGACATGCAATGCATGTTCGTTCCACCCCCTGAGTCTATCTAAGAGGGGTCGATATTCCTAAACGCAGCCTGAATTTATGCGGAGGCAACGGGGGCAACGGGAGTGTCTGGGTGAATATCGATGCGCCAGCCAGTCAAACGCGCTGCCAATCTGGCATTCTGCCCATCTTTTCCAATCGCTAATGAGAGCTGATAATCAGGAACTACAACACGCGCAGACCGTGAAAGTTCATCAACTATCTCAACGGAAGTCACCTTTGCTGGTGCTAACGCATGCTTTACAAACTCTGCTGGATCTTCAGACCAGTCGACAATATCTATTTTTTCGCCGTGAAGTTCATCGGTGACTGCTCTAGAACGTGCACCCATGGGACCAATCAGCGAACCTTTTGGAGAAACTCCAGCACGATGTGAGCGCACTGCAATCTTTGTACGATGACCTGCCTCACGTGCCACTGCCATGATCTCAACGATGCGATCTTGAATTTCAGGAACTTCTAGTGCAAAGAGTTGCTTGACCAGCGCTGGGTGGCTGCGTGAGAGCATAATCTCAGGACCCTTAAGACCTTGTTTTACTTCAACAACGAAACATTTAATTCGATCGCCATGCTTATAGACTTCACCAGGAACTTGCTCTTGGGGCGGAATTTTTCCCTCAACTCGTCCAAGGTTGACGTGAATCATCTTTGGATCACGTCCCTGTTGAACGATTCCAGAAATAACATCACCTACTGAGCCTGTGAATTCGACAACGATTTCAGCATCATTTGTCTCGCGCATCTTGAATTTGATGACTTGGCGAATAGCCGATGTAGCGCTGCGAGCGAAACCTTCAGGACAATCTTCTTCTTCAGCAACTCTCTCACCCTCTTCGTTATAGATCGGGACCAAGATTGCAACATCGCCTGTCTCACGATTAAGTCGTGAGAATGCACGAGGCTTCGCTTCAGGTAATTCGTTATAGGCGGTGAGTACACCGAGTTCAATTGCGGTGATCAGCGCCTCGAGTGGCATTGCCTTTTCAGAGGTCAGGGCTGCAAGTGCCTGCATATCTACATGCATTTACTTGTCATCCTTTCGATTAAATTCAATTTCAACTACTGCTCGCTTGATATTGGCGAGAGAAACTGTTTCCTCAATTGTTTCTTTTTTGACCGCAACGGTAAGAGTTACATCTTTATCCGTGTTGGAGAGGATGCGTCCAGTAACTTCGCTGCCATCGAGCTTGATGATCTTAAGAAGGCGACTAACATTTTTTGCAAAGTGACGAGGTTGGGTTAAGGGACGATCTACACCCGGAGAAGTTACTTCGAGAGTAAATGGCGTCTCCCCCATAAATGGCGCTTCATCAAGGAGTTCTGAAATAACGCGAGAGACGCTTGTTACCTGATCTAAATTTAATGATGCATCTCCGTCGACGATGCAGGTGACGATGCGATGGCTTCCAGGAGTAGCAACATGAACATCTTCTAGGTAGAAACCCAGATCCGATACTACTGGTGTAACGAGTTCGGAAATCTGATCTTTAAGCGCCATAAGCGAGCCTACCTATTCGATTATTGTTAAGTTGTAAGGCTAAATTTATCACCACATTGTGATTGTGTCTAAACCGACCTTAAATATCAGCGCTGTTGTTATCACAAGAAATATCTTTCGAACAAAAGTTGATCCCCCTCGTATGGCAAGGGTTGCACCGATTAATCCTCCAGCAACATTTGCTACAGCCAAGACCAGGCCAACTTTCCAAAGAATGGAACCGTCTAGGCCAAAGACGAGAATTGCACCTACATTGGTGCAGAGATTTATTACCTTCGCCATCGCCGACGCTTGCAAGAAGGCAAAGCCCAAGAGAGCGACCAAGATCAGAATGAGGAATGAACCGGTGCCGGGACCAATCAATCCGTCATAGAACCCGATACCGCCAGCTGCAATTGAACCAATGCGCATCTGCTTCTTTGGCGAATGCTTGAGGGATTCCACCGCACCAAGTTGTGGCCGCATCACTGTGTAGATCACCACAGCGATCAGAAGAATGACGATAATCGGACGTAACGCCTTTGTTGGTATTGAGGATGCTAAGAGCGCTCCACCAATAGATCCAATAAAAGCTGGCAGCGCCATGGCGATCAGTAACTTCCAATTAAATGTGATCGCTCGCCGATAAAGTAGCGTCGCTGCAGAAGTTCCGAAAACCGATGTCAGCTTGTTGGTTCCTAGTACTTCCACAGTTTCAAATTTAGGTAGTCCAATAAGAAGTGCGGGAAGCTGAATGAGTCCCCCACCTCCGGCCATTGAATCAATCAGGCCAGCGCAGAAGGCAGCGCAGATAAGAAATATGAGTGTGGTGAGAGTAATGTCGTAAAACACGTGTGCTAAAGCGAAGCTACGAGTGTGCAGATTGAAGTGACCGCCGAAGCAAGTGCAACTTCTTGCTTATCTCCACTCTTACGTACGCGCACTTCGACATTTCCCTGCTCGAGAGACTTACCGACAACCACAATGACGGGATTACCGATGAGCTCTGCGTCTTTAAACTTCACGCCAGGGCTTGTTCCTCGTCGATCATCGAGCATGACGCTTACGCCGGCCGCTTCAAGTTCTGCGGCAATCTTCTCGGCTGTATCGAAGGGAAGATCTTCTTTACCTGTGGCAACAATGTGAACCTTGGCAGGGGCAAGCT
>JGI12547J11936_1000167_pt1 | contig 15531 bp, 15 predicted proteins | sample LakEriepJuly2011_2_FD_11936 | JGI IMG/M metagenome (IMG submission 11936)
AAATAAACCTTTCCTTAGAAAACTTGGTAGTTCTAGAGAAAATTTGGGTATTGAACTCGTTGATAGACAATCAAGAGCCATTAGAATTATGTTCTAAGGCAATGTGGGATACCACCTTCACTAACTCAGTTGGTGATGTTATACTAGATATTCACGATATCTCAGATGTCGGGGAATGTCTCGGTTAAAAGTATCAGAACAAAAAGAAGCTTTTCGTTTCTTGAATCGTCAATTAAATCGGCGGTTTGGTGAAATATCTTTACCAATAATTGAAAAGATGCGCTTATTATCCACTGAACAATTAGAAATATTAGGAGAAGAGTTTTTAGACTTTTCAGCAATATCTGATTTAGTCACTTGGTTAGATAGACAAAAGTAGATAATTTAGGGCAATTTCAACCTGGATATTGCCCTAAAAAATCTAATTTTTCATTTTTAATAATTACCCAATCTTCCGAGATCCAGAAATCTTCGCTAAAGCATCTTGAAACGCGGGTGGTAACTGCCGCATAATTTTACCCTTTTCCCGATCTAAAGCCACTAACGTCACCTGAGCAGTAATGTATAAATCCTGACCATCAGGAGAAACAAGGGTATAGTCCCAGTTCATTCGCACTCCAGTCACCTCAGCCATCCGTGTTTTTACTAAGACTGACATCCCTAACTGCACCGACCGATGATAACGGATTGACAACTCCACTACAGGCAAATCACAACCTAACGCCACTAAATCAGCAAATTCAATGCCAATAGAACGCAAACATTCTACCCGTGCTTCTTCCATCCAGGTCAAATAAGTGCCATGCCAAACAATACCTGCGTAGTCAGTATGGTGAGGTTGCGCCCTAACTGGATATTCAAACCAATTTTCAAATGCAACATTAGTTACACTCTCAATGGCACTAGTTGGTGGTAGTTGGGGTTGATTTGTATCTTTAGACATATTAATAATTTTTACAAGCAGCAGATTTCTAAAAAACAGATAAAACTTGTAAACTGTTTCTAATTCTACCAGATTGTCAAGACGTTGCGTCAAACGCCCATGATTCAGAAAATTTGAGCAATACTGGTACATGACGGAAGATCAACAGAACTTACAAAAATGACGATTCAACCTACAAATACAGCATTATTAGATTGGACTGGTGATACTTTAGCCATTGGCTTATTTGAAGACGCAGTAGAGTTAACTGGTGATCTTGCCAGCTTAAATGATAAATGTGCGGGAATTGTCCAAGAAGTTATTGCCGAAGAAGAATTTACAGGTAAGGTAAATAGCACTATTGTTATTCGCTTAGGTGCGACTCATGCCGTGCGGAAGCTGATTTTGGTGGGTTTAGGGAAACCAGACGCGCTGAAATTAGAAAATTTACGCCGGGTTGCGGCTACTGTAGCCCGAACCGCCAAAAAGCAAAAAACCAAAACCCTGGGAATCAGTTTACCATTGTGGAACAATGATCCAGCCGCCACAGCCCAAGCATTGACTGAAGGCATAGAATTAGCACTTTACCAAGATATTCGCTTTAAATCTGAACCAGAAGATAAAAATCCCCAGATCGAAACTATTGATTTACTTGGTTTAGCAGGACAAGAAGCTGCTATTGCCCGTGCTAATCAAATTGTTTCTGGTGTGATTTTGGCGAGACAGTTAGTAGCAGCACCAGCTAACGCGGTTACATCTATTACTATGGCAGAAACTGCCCAAGCGATCGCTCACGAACACGGGTTAGAACTGGAAATTCTCGAACAGGAAGAATGTGAAAACCTCGGTATGGGAGCATTTTTGGGAGTTGCCCAAGCTTCTGATTTACCACCAAAATTCATTCACCTCATCTATAAACCAGCCACCACACCGAGACGAAAACTGGCAATTATCGGTAAAGGTGTAACTTTTGATTCCGGTGGTTTGAACATTAAAGGGGCTGGTAGCGGCATTGAAACCATGAAAATGGATATGGGTGGTGCAGCCGCAACTTTGGGCGCAGCTAAAGCCATTGGGCAGTTAAAACCAGATGTAGAAGTTCACTTTATCTCCGCCGTCACCGAAAACATGATTAGCGGTAAGGCTATGCACCCTGGAGACATCTTAACCGCATCAAATGGCAAAACCATCGAAGTTAACAATACCGATGCAGAAGGGCGTTTAACCTTAGCTGATGCCTTGGTCTATGCTGATAAATTGGGTGTAGATGCGATCGTTGATTTAGCTACTCTTACAGGTGCTTGTGTGGTAGCTTTGGGTGAAGATATCGCTGGTTTATTTACACCAGATGATGCGGTAGCTTCCCAACTGCAAACAGCCGCTGATAGTGCTGGTGAGAAAATTTGGCGGATGCCAATGGAAGACAAATATTTTGACGGACTTAAATCTGGTATTGCCGACATGAAAAATACCGGACCCCGTTATGGCGGTTCTATTACTGCGGCTTTGTTCCTCAAACAGTTTGTTAAAGATACCCCTTGGGCGCATTTAGATATTGCCGGGCCAGTTTGGGCTGATAAGGAACATGGCTACAATGGTGCCGGTGCAACTGGTTTTGGTGTGAGAACACTGGTTAGCTGGGTTTTGAGTTAATTTAATTTCCTCTAATCTGGACAAGACAAGATCCCCGACTTCTTCGAGAAGTCGGGGATCTGAGAAAACAAATGGGAGTCTTATATCAACTGGAAATTAATGGCTGATTTTCTAAACTTTTATCTTTAAATGTTTGGGGTACAGATACACCTAATAAAATCATATTACTTGTCATGTAAGACAATAAAGTAGACCACAATAAATGATTATTATGAAAATACCAAGCTGCAATTAGTAAGGGTATAAAACCCACTACAAAAGATAATAATACCGTATTACGTAAAGTTGCCCCTTCCTTTAAGCCAATAAAATAACCTTCTAGCATAAAAGTAATGGCAGTAATTACTAAAATAGGCAGTAACCAAATGGTATATTGATTAATCTCTTGATTCACTTCTGTGTGATTAGTTAATAATCCAAATACCTGATCAGGGAAGAAAATAGATGTCCCGGCAAAACCTAATGCAATCACCACACTAGTCACTAAAGAAACTATTAATAAAGGGATGATCTGTTGAGTATTACCTTTGCTTTTAAAATTCGCTGTCAGGGTTTGCATTGTTACTCCTACCCCTTGAATTGTAAACTGACTCAAAAGAGCAATTTGGAGTAATAAACCATTTTGAGCTAAAACAGTTGTTCCCATGGTTGCACTTAAATTAGTAAAAATAGAATAGACAGAAATTAATACTAAAAACCGAATCAAAATATTACCTTTTAACGCAAAAGTTTCCTTTAAAGCTACCCAATCAAATAATTCTTGAATGGCTACTGGTACAGCTTGCCAAGGAATAGTAAAAAACATCCATATTAAACCCACGATTAAAGCTAAATACTGGCTTAATGCTGTTGCTAACCCTGCGCCTGCACTTGCCCAACCCCATTTAGAAATCATCAGATAATCTAACAATACATTAGAACCATTACCGACAATTGACATTAATAGCATCACCCAATTCATTTCTCTACCTAAAAACCAACCAAATAAAACAAAATTGAGGAGGACAGCAGGTGCGCCCCAAATTCGCGCATAAAAATAATCAACTCCAGCAGATTCAATATCTGAAGAACCACTCAAAATGAAAAAACCAATTTTTTGTAAAGGATATTGCAATAAAACAATAATTAAACCCACTAGTAAAGCAATTAAACCACTCCGTAAACCAGCTAAAACTACTGCTTTATCATCATTTTTACCAACAGCTTGAGCCGTTATAGCATTGGTGCTAGAACGCATGAACTTTAATACTCGATAAAGATAATCAAAGAGAATAGTTGCTAAAATTACTCCTGCTAAATGTCGAATATCTGTTAAATGCCCTAAAAAAGCAATATCTACCAAACCAGCCAAAGGAACCATCATATTAGCAAGCACGCTGATGCTTGCCAGTCGGTAAAATCTGCCTAAAAAATTGTAGTTACTGGGGACTGTAAATCTCATTTTTGTTGTTTGGTCTGCTATAATTTCAGTTTATTATCATCTAAAAAACGCCTTTATAGTAATTAGCAAGGGGTAGTTCATTCACATATTTTCCGGTGAACGGTAAAAGAGCATAAAAAAGCTTTAGCCTTACCGTTGTCAGTCCTATTCAAAATACCTATATGCTTAATTAGGTATCGTTATATTTCAATTAATGCAAGCTCCTGAATTCTTTTAGTTGCAGAAAAAGTAGATTTTCTTATGCTTTTTTGAGAATTTTAAATTTTTAAGTATTGCAATCTGATAAAATTTGTAAGGTTTCTATAAGCTCTGAGCAATGGGATCGACTGGTGTAAGGATCGCAATTGACGCAATGGGGGGAGATCATGCACCCGCTGAAATCGTCGCCGGCGCACTGCGGGCGCGAGAAGAATTGGGTGTCAAAATATTATTGGTTGGAGATCCCCAACAAATTGAGGCTGTAATGCCGCCAAAGACAACTATGGCGGATTTGGAGATTGTTCCTGCCGAGGAAGCGATCGCTATGGATGAAGATCCTCTCAACGCAGTTAGACGCAAGCGGAAATCTTCCATCAACATAGCGATGGATTTAGTTAAAAATCAACAAGCAGATGCTGTATTTTCTGCTGGACACTCTGGGGCAGCCATGGCCTCAGCTTTGCTACGCTTAGGAAGATTACCGGGAATTGACCGCCCAGCAATTGGCACAGTATTCCCCACCATCAAAGCAGGCAAGCCAGTAATGATCCTGGATGTCGGTGCTAATGTAGACTGTCGCCCTAAGTTTTTAGAGCAGTTTGCAGTCATGGGTTCAATTTACAGTCAGTATGTTTTGGGAACAGAAAATCCCAAAATAGGTTTATTGAATATTGGCGAAGAAGATACTAAAGGTAACGAAGTAGTTCTTCGCGCCCACCAATTGTTACGGGAAAATACTCAAATTAATTTTACTGGTAATGCTGAAGGGCGTGATGTATTGTCCGGTGAATTTGATGTGATTGTTTGCGACGGCTTTGTGGGTAATATTTTATTAAAATTTGCCGAAGCAGTTGGCGGAGTAATTCTGCAAATTCTCCGAGAAGAATTACCCCAAGGGATACACGGTCAAATCGGTACAGCGATTTTAAAACCCAACTTAAAACGCGTTAAACAGCGCATGGATCACGCTGAACATGGAGGTGCTTTGCTTTTAGGTGTCAGTGGTATTTGTTTTATTGGTCATGGTAGTTCCCAAGCACCATCTATTTTTAGTGCCATTCGCATGGCTAAAGAAGCCGTAGATAATCAGGTGTTAGAAAGACTCCAATCCCAATATCAAATTCTCCAAAATGAAAGTAGTTAACTATTACTTCTCAAAAGTAGAGATCCTCCGCTAACAGCCATTTGTCACTTGTCATCCAATTTTAGATCGCGGATTTTAGATTCATAATTACTTTTATAAATCTATTGTTCTTGATCTCAAATCTAAAATTGGGATTGTCATTGGTACTCGTTATTAATGCTTACAAACAAGACAACTGACAATTTACAAATGACAATTGACAATTGAGGAAAAAAAGAAGTGCAAAATTTTTTTAACGGTGGTATAGCAATTACAGGCAGTGGTTCAGCAGTCCCAGCAACTTGTTTACACAACCAAGAGTTAACTCAACTGGTAGAAACATCAGATGAGTGGATTGCCTCAAGAACAGGAATTCGTCAAAGACGGTTAGCGTTGCCCCCTGACTCACTGGCATCATTGGCCACTGCGGCTAGTCAACAGGCCATTGCTGCCGCCGGGATCACAGCAGCAGACATAGATTTAATTTTATTGGCCACCTCCACCCCTGATGACCTATTTGGCACTGCTTGCCGTGTTCAAGGTGAATTAGGTGCTACCAAAGCAGTCGCCTTTGACTTAACCGCCGCTTGTTCTGGTTTTGTCTTTGGTTTAGTTACAGCCGCACAATACATCAGAACAGGTGTTTATCAAAATGTACTCTTAATTGGGGCTGATATCCTCTCTCGGTGGGTAGATTGGCAAGATAGACGCAGTTGTGTGTTATTTGGTGATGGGGCTGGGGCAGTGATATTACAGGCTAATAAGAGCGATCGCCTATTAGGATTTTGCCTCAAAAGCGATGGTTCTCAAAACAATTGTCTTAACCTGTCCTATAACGCCTCTACCACAGAACTGACACCAGATATTCATGTATCTACAGGCAAATATCACCCCATTACCATGAACGGCAAAGAAGTCTACCGCTTCGCTGTGCAAAAAGTCCCAGAAGTGATAGACAAAGCCCTGTTTGCAGCTAATCTCAAAGTTGAAAATATAGATTGGCTGGTATTACATCAAGCAAATCAAAGAATTATCAATTCCGTTGCTGAACGCTTAGAGATTCCCGAACATAAAGTGATCAGTAATGTATCCGACTATGGTAACACCTCCGCCGCATCTATCCCCCTGGCGTTAGATGAAGCAGTGCGAGCCGGGAAAATCAAACCCAATGATATTATTGCTGCATCTGGTTTTGGTGCCGGTCTTTCCTGGGGNGCAGCCATTTTTAAATGGGGAAGATAAACAATTCAAAATTGAGAATTAAAAATTAAAAATCAGAAAATTAATAACAACGAACAACTGACAACTGTACGGGCGAAGCATTTGGAAGATAAATTATCGGTCATTGCCAAAAATAGTTCTCCAAATGCTTCGCCCCTACTGACAACTAACAACTGACAAAGAACAAATGACTAAAACTGCATGGGTGTTTCCCGGACAAGGTTCTCAATCGCTGGGAATGGGAATAGACTTGTTAAATCTACCATCTGCCAAAGAAAAATTTATTCAAGCTGAGGAAATTTTGGGCTGGTCTGTCACAGATATCTGCCAAAGTGATATTGAAACCTTATCACGGACACTTTATACCCAACCTAGTTTATATGTAATCGAAAGTATTATTGCTGATATTTTGCGGGAAAAAGGACAGCAACCAGACTTAGTTGCAGGTCATAGTTTAGGTGAATATATCGCCCTTTATGTGGCTGGTGTCTTTGAATGGTCTGCTGGGTTACATTTGGTAAAACGACGGGCAGAATTAATGGATAGCGCTGCTGGGGGAATGATGGCCGCACTAATGAACTTTGACCGAGAAGAATTAGAAAAAGTTATTAGCGAAACACCTGATGTAGTTTTAGCAAATGATAACAGTCCAGCCCAAGTTGTTATTTCTGGAACTCCTGAAGCTGTACAGGCTGTCATGTCACAAGTCAAAGCTAAACGCGCTATTCCCTTAAAGGTTTCGGGCGCATTTCATTCCCATTTAATGAAAGCAGCAGCAACAGAATTTCAACAAGTTCTCGATTCAGTAATTTTTCAGTCAGCAACCGTCCCAGTTTTGTCTAATGTAGATCCAATTCCAGCGGTAGCAGCGGAAACTTTAAAACAGCGTCTTTCTCAACAAATGACAGGTCCTGTGCGTTGGCGAGAAATTTCTTTACAATTACCAGAAAATGGCATTGAGAAAGTTGTGGAAATTGGTCCTGGGAACGTCTTAACAGGTTTGATTAAACGGACTGCAACTGGCTTGATTTTAGAGAACATTCGTAATGCTGGGGAGTTACCTGAATAGGTAATTGCACAAATTAATTCACAATTAAATAAGTCATTATGTAGATGAAATTGGCAACATAACCTTTCTATGATGTCTATTTTTATTGTCTCAAAATTTATTTGATAAACTTCATTAATTTGTCAGGATTAAAGTAAGATAACGCCAAAAAGTCAACCTTGTACTTAGGGCTTGCTGAGTAAAGCTAGAACCGCTTCTCAATAAGGGTTTCGCGGATTTTGAGAACAAAAAAGTGCAAGGCTATGGCATTTAGAGCCTCAAAATCCTTGCATTTCTATGGAAAATCAGGGGGTGAATTTGGAAACCAATCTCCCAAACCACCATTTTTAGCACTGTGTGGCATCTAGGTTCGCTTTGGGTACTTATTCAGCAAACCCTACTTAGGGCTTGCTGAAAACTTGGAATAATTAACCCTACAAAGAAAACTACAAAGATTCATGAATACACTTGCACAAAAAACTTGGATGACCCAAGCAGAATATGCTAAAAAGCTGCGTCCTTTACTACCACCAGAGGCATTTCTTCCTGATACTAATAAACTCTGGATTCTTTTAATTAATCTAGCAATTATGATTCTGGGCTGGGGAATCGCCAATCATCTTGATGACTGGAATTGGTATTTTCTTTGGCTGTATTTGCCATTAGCATTAGTGATGGCTAATAGTGTGATTGTTCTCCTGTTTAGCACCCACAATTTGCTGCACAGCCGCACGGTTAAAAATCCCTGGTTAAGACAAGTAATTAGTTTATTGGGATTGACAATGTTATGGATGCCACCAACTTTATGGAAGGCTATACACAATCGAGAACATCACAATAAAACAAATTCTTTACAAGATCCAGATCGCAATTATTTAGACAGTCAACCTAAAAATTGGGGTAAATGGATTCAGAATGCTTTTGTGCCTTCGGCTGAGGTAAATCCTATTTTATTATTTATAGGAATGGGTCATGCTTGGGGAGTTCACGCATTTCGTAATCTCACCTCAGTTTTATTATTCAATAATGGTAAAGCCGAATATCCTGTGGTGGCTTTTACAGTTAGTGGGAAAGAACGACGAGCAATAGCACTAGAATTATTAATGATTGTCGGCATTCATGCGAGTATCTTAACCTACCTGGAATTCCATCCCATCAAACTGCTTCTTAGCTACTTTTTACCCATTTGGATAGGCTATGCAGGGTTGATATTTTATATCTATACTAATCATATGTTATGTCCCATGACAAGTGTAAATGATGTGCTGATCAATAGTCTCTCTATTCGAGTTCCTAAACTATTTGATCTTTTACATTTAAACTTTTCTTACCATACAGAACATCACATTTTTCCCGGCATAAATTCAGATTATGCGCCAATGGTGCAAGCACTATTACAAACACATTATCCTGAGAAATTTAATTTGTTGAATGCTGGCAAAGTATGGGAATTGATGCTGCAAACACCCAGACATTACAAAGATGATAATATCTTCACAGATTGGTCGGGAAACAAATCTGTAGATTGTCCAATCTTATGCACAAATTATCTAAGTGATGATAGTAAGTAGGGATATCCGAAACGGCTGAGATTTGAAGTTTTATAACCAAAGTTTACTAAAGTAAACTCAACAATTTAAAAAATATTCTGCTTATTTAGTCATCAAAAGACAACTTTTGCTATCAGACTGGGAATATGGCTTACGCCACGCTGCGCTATCATTCCCAGGCAAGCTATGGGTTTTACGTTAAGTTGACACCAATGATCAGTGCTAAACTCCTATTTAGAGAATTAAAGTAAATCAAAAATGATGAAAAAAGTTGACATACAACTGGGATATATGTCAAGTTTAAGGTAAAAATATTACCATAACCATCCTTACTGCAATAACTTTCAGTTATGAAAAAAGCTGTCTACTGGATAATGGGTGAAAGGGCAGGACGAACCATAGTTGGGACTTGGAACTGGTTATGGGGAATGCCTGTAGAGTCTGGTGGTAAAGTGGCTGTAGCAGTTGCTGAAGAATCCCTTCAGTCAATGCAAGAAGCCGTTCAGAAACTAGCGGGAGCAGTTGCGGCTCAAGAGGGCGCATATAAGACTGCTAAACGCAAATATGAGGCAAAAATTACAGAATCCAAAACTCTAGAGCAACAAGCTATGATTGCTCAACGTAGTGGTAATGAAGAAGCTGCGCGAATGGCCATGAGTAAGGCAATTCAAACAGAGCAAATTTTGCCCAGACTGGAGGAAATGGTTAAACAAGCAGAAACTGCCGTTAAGGCTTCTAAGGATAAGCTCAACCGTGAGCGCATGAAGTTAGAAAGCTACAAAGCCGATATGCAGAATATGAAGGATATGTCAGAGGTAAATGAAGCTCTGGCTATGATTGCTAAAGTTAATAATGAATTTGATATTGGCTCGGCTAAGAGTGATTTTGAAAAGGCAAAAGGTGCAGTTGAACGTCGGAATCTGAAGACAGAAGCTTTAGCAGAATTGTCGGAAAATCCAGCGGAAAAACTACAGGCTGAAATCGAAAACATGACTTTAGACGATGAAGTTGCTCGTCGTTTGCACAGATTACAAGATTCCCAATCTAAACAATTACCAGAATAATTAGGAATTTATGAGTCAGAGAAGCGGTCCACCTCCTATTGTGTTTATTTTGCTATTTTTAGGGCTTTTGGGTGGTGGTTACTGGTGGTTTTTTATGCGTAATCCTGCCCCAAATCCGACAGCTACGCAGCCAGAAAGTAATTCTCCTGCTGGTGCGACCTCTGGGGCTTTTCCGTTACCAAAGACAGTGGCTAGTGGTACGACTGTCAAAATAGACGGTTCTACGAGTATGGTGACAATTAACCAAAATCTCAAAAATGGCTTTGAGAAACAGTTTCCCGGTACAAAAGTAGATGCTGTAGCGAATGGGACAGATAAGGGTATTCAGGATCTATTGGCTGGTAAAGTTGAGATTGCGGCGGCTTCTAGACCATTGACAGTACAGGAGCAAAGTCAGGGATTAAAGGCTGTTACTGTAACACAAGATGCGATCGCTTTGATGGTCGGTACAGCAAATCCTTTTAAGCAAGGATTAACCAGTAGTCAAATTGCAGATATATTTCAGGGAAAAATTAATAATTGGTCAGCCGTGGGTGGTTCAGCCGCAACTATCCGCGTCATTAATCGTCCAGCAATTAGTGGTACACACCAAGGGTTTAAAGAATTGGTGCTAAAAGGAGCTAATTTTGGAACTACACCCAATATTAGGACATTACCGCGAGATGCCACAACTCCCCTAATTCAAGCCTTGGGAACAGATGGTATTGGTTATGCTACCTTTGCTCAAGTTGCTAATCAAACAAAGGCGCGAGTTCTATCCGTAGATGGTTTGACTCCAGATGCAGGTAGTTATCCTTATCAGCGATCGCTGTATTATATCTATAAAGACCCTGCTAGTGCTGGAGTACAAGCATTTCTAGGTTATGCTACTTCACCTCAAGGACAACAGGCTTTAACGGTAGGAAACTGATGTAGGCAAAATCAGCAGTTAGATTTGGGAGTTAGAGGTTAAAATAAGTTCTGACTCCTGAATTCTGACTTTTGGATTCTATTTTATTTATATTATCTTCCGTGACTAGAACTCGTGAACCCTTAATTAGTTTAGCACTGTATCACGCCTTTAAGTGGTCGGTAATTAGCCCTTTGCTGCACACATACTTTCGCGGCAAGATTTATGGTGCGGAAAATGTCCCCCAAACTGGACCTTTAATAGTAGTTAGTAATCATGCTAGTTACTTTGACCCCCCGATAGTTTCTACTTCTGTGCGTCGTCCAGTTGCTTATATGGCTAAAGAAGAATTATTTAAAGTTCCTGTTTTATCACAAGCCATTAAATTATACGGTGCGTATCCTGTAAGTCGCGGTAGTGCTGACCGCAATGCTATCCGTTCCGCTTTAGAATATTTAGATAATGGTTGGGCTGTGGGTGTGTTCTTAGAAGGTACACGCACCCCAGATGGTCGTATTCATGACCCCAAAAGAGGTGCAGCCCTCCTCGCAGCCAAGGCCAAAGCTCCTTTTTTACCAGTGTGTTTATGGGGAAGTGAGAAGATTTTACAACCCGGTTCTTCTGTACCTCGTTCAGTCCCTTTGACTCTGAGAATTGGGAAATTAATTGATGCTCCTATTTCTACTAAGAAGGAGGAATTGGAAAGAGTTACTCAAATGTGTGCGGACGCAATTAATGCCATGCACGATTTGGGAAGGTAATAATTTATTATAGGGCAGGCAAGATGCTTACCCTACAAGAGTTTTCAGCATAAATAATAAATGCGTGCGTTTTTATGTAAGTTAATTATCAAATTCAGCCTAATGCAATTAGACATTCTGCACCAAATTGAGATGAAGCTGCATAGAATAAGATTTAAAGGATAATCAAACGCAGATAAACGCGGATAAACGCGGATAATTTTTATTCTGTGCAGCCTTACATAAAATTGGTATTACACGAATAAATATACAAATGAAATCCTCTTCCTTAAAAGTCATAGATTTATTCTCTGGTTGTGGTGGATTATCACTAGGATTTCAAAATAGTGGATTTGAGATTGTCGCTGCTTTTGAAAACTGGAAATCTGCTATAAATGTTTATCAGCAAAACTTTGATCATCCAATTTTTGAATATGATTTGAGTCAGGTAAATAATAATTATTCAATATTTAAACAATTTTTACCTGATGTAATTATTGGTGGTCCACCATGTCAAGATTTTTCGAGTGCTGGTAAGCGGAATGAAGATTTAGGGAGAGGTGATTTAAGTATTACATTTGCTGAAATAGTAGCTAGTGTTTCTAGTCAATGGTTTGTTTTAGAAAATGTAGAATTGTTTAGAAAATCTCACAAATATCAAGAGTTTAAGCAAATTCTTAAATCTGCTGGTTATGGTTTAACCGAAAAGGTATTAGATGCTAGTTTATGTGGTGTACCACAAAAGAGGAAGAGATTTTTCTGTATAGGAGAACTTGGTGGTAAAGATGATAATCTCAAGACTTATCTAGAAGCTAATTTATCTCAAAAACCGACAACTATTAGAGATTATTTAGGAAATAGTTTAGGACTTGAATATTATTATCGTCATCCTAGAAGTTATCAAAGAAGGGCTATTTTTAGTATTGATGAACCAAGTCCGACTATTAGAGGTGTAAATAGACCAATACCTAAAACTTATCAACAACACCCCGGAGATGTTGCACCATTAACACCAGATTTGCGTCCATTAACTACTCTTGAAAGAAGTTATCTTCAAACTTTCCCTGATAATTTTATTTTTGCAGGTTCAAAAACAGATTTAGAACAGATGATTGGTAATGCTGTACCCGTTAAATTAGCAGAATATGTTGCTAAATGTCTGCTAATGTATATTCAAGATAAAAATAAATATCACATATCTGATGTTTCGTTGTTAACTGTCTAAATTGTCATATTTCCTATGTCACAAACTCAACTCAACCCCGAACAACTAAAAATCATCAACCACGTTAACGGAGCATTATTAATATTAATTTAATTACCGCTTATAATTCGGGAACAATTGTAGTTTTTGATGTATAAACTACAGGCCTTTTAGCTGGTAAAGATGAAGTAATTGAAATTGCAGCAATTAAATTAATCAATGGTGAGATAAAATCAAAATCTCATGCTTATATTCAAAATACTGTTTCTGTGGGAGATTCAGAACAAATACACGGTTATAGTGATGAATTTTTAGCAGCAAATGGCAAAAATGCAATTGATGTATTTACAGAGTTTCTAGAATTTATCCAAGATGCTTTTCTAGTTGGACATAATCTCGGCTTTGACATTAAAATGATTGTAATACTAAATAGAATAAGATTTGAACGCAGATAAACGCAAATAAACGCAGATGAAGACGGATGAATTCATGGATTTTATGATTCTGTGTAGCCTCACATAAAATTGGTTTCTAATATTGTAAAATTAAAGTAATAATCAATAAAGTGGGGAATTATGTCGGATTTACGCGAAAAATTACAACAAAATCTCGATGAAGCAGAATGGGAGTGGTTAATTCCCCATGTCCAAAAAGATGCAGTAATTGTGATAGCAGATAATTTGGATTTACTGGATGTGGGAGAAGCGATCGCTAGTGATAATATTCTTTCAGTGCAACATTGGATAGATGAACAATTATTAGCCAAACCGACAATAGATCAAGTAGGAGAATGGAATCTCAACCGTGAGAAGCGATTTAATGCTCTGATTGTTGAACCTTATGTGATCATCAAAGAAATCATCACGGTCTAAAATACTGCAATTTTGAGATTTTATTAGGGGACTGCAAACAATAAATGATCTTATTTACCAATACAGAATCTACTAAAAATCCGATCTAAAACTGATTCTGTAACTTCTTCTCCGGTGATTTCTCCTAATGCTTGAATTGCTCCTCTTAAATCAATTGTCCAAAAATCTAAGGGTAATTTATCGGTGATTGTCATTTGCACTTGTGCTAAATCAATCTTGGCTTTTGTTAAAGCTGCTGCTTGTCTTTGATTAATTGCTAAATCCAGATCAGCGGCTTGAACTTTTCCCTGTTGAACTATTTCTAAAATCGCTGTTTCTAAATTATCAATTCCTTGATTTATGGCTGCGGCTGTGACAATTTTGGATTTTGGATTTTGGATTTTGGATTGAAGATTTTCTTGTTCTGCTGATGAAATCAGGTCAATTTTATTAATTACTAAAATTACCGGACGGTGTTTTACTTGTTCATAAATTTCTTGATCTGCGGGTGTCCAACCGGAGGACGCATCTATGGTAAATAATACCAAATCAGCATCATTAGCGGCACGATGCGATCGCTCTACACCGATTTTTTCTACCTGATCTACTGTTTCCCGAATCCCCGCTGTATCTAATACCTGGACGGGGATTCCTCCCACAACCAATTGAGATTCTACCACGTCGCGGGTTGTTCCTGGTAAGTCGGTGACAATGGCGCGATCGCTCTGACTCCAAGCATTTAATAAACTCGATTTTCCCACGTTTGGTCGCCCCACTATCGCCACTTTTAGACCAGTTCGCAGTAATTCACCCTTGTCTTTTGTGGCTAATAATTTACTAATTTCCGCCGTCACTTGCTCAATATCTGCAATAATTCTTTGCTGATCTAAAGGTGGTAAATCTTCCTCAAAATCAATTCTGGCTTCAATTTCTGCCAAAATATCTAAACAATTAGCCCGTAATTTGCGGATAGGTTGGGCTAATTTACCTTGTAATCCAGCCAAAGCCGTTTGAGCAGCTTGAGGTGATTTTGCTCCCACTAAATCTGCTATACTTTCCGCTTGGGTTAAGTCTAATCTGCCATTTAAAAATGCTCTTAATGTAAATTCTCCCGGTTGAGCTAATCTTGCGCCATTTTCCAAGCATAGTTGTAATACCTGTTGCACCGCCATAATTCCCCCGTGACAATGGAATTCTACCACATCTTCACGGGTAAAAGACCGAGGGGCTTTCATTATTAATAATAAAGCTTCATCAACAATTTGCTGAGTTTGGGGTTGACGAATATAACCATAAATGATGCGATGACTTGACCAAACTTGTCGCCCTGGGGCGTAAAATAGAGTGTGCGCGATCGCCATTGCCTGATCACCAGAAACCCGCACAATACCTACACTACCTTGCTGAGGGACAACAGCAGTAGCGATCGCCGCAATAGTTCCAGTGTTAGCTAATAATTCCGACATGAGCCGTTTTTCTACAAATTTAGAAGTAGGAGGAAAGCGCAATCTTAAACCCCTACAGTACACTATTTTAACAGTTTTGTGTAATTCCCCACCCTCAATGTACTCATAGGGTGGGGATGTAAGCAAGTCAAAAACGAAACGTTCTTAAAATGTTTTTTACT
>JGI12547J11936_1000172_pt1 | contig 15361 bp, 10 predicted proteins | sample LakEriepJuly2011_2_FD_11936 | JGI IMG/M metagenome (IMG submission 11936)
GAGCCGGCTCCGCGCATCGCGGTCTACCTCGATTGCTCCGGCTCGATGGCGCCCTACCTCGAAGCCGTCGAGGCCGAGGTTCGGAAGCAGTTCCCCGACGCCGATGTCTTCAAGGTGCCCGCCATCAAGGTCTGGGTCGATGGCACCGTGGTCCGTGGCGGCGCGTCGTCCGTGCTGCCGCATAAGCCCGCTCCGGCTGGACCAAGAGTCAGCCTCGACACAAGCCGCCTTAGCCCGACAGGTAAGGAGATCCTGGCCCGCTATGCAGGTAATTTTGAAGTAGGTTCTGTCGGCGCCTGGGTGGATATCCTGCGCACCGAAAAGCGCTACGATGCGTTGGTAATCTTCTCCGACTTCAACGATCAGGTCTTGCAGGCGCGCGCCGGTAATCCGTCTGCGCAGACTTATGTCGACGACGCCGGGCAGCGCCACCTACCCGAAGCGGAAATCACGGACGACCGTACCGTCCTGGAGAAGAAGTGGGAAGACCTCTGGGTCGGTTCCTTCGACCTCGCCAACGCTGGCAAGGCACCGGCGCTCTATCTTTTCTCCACGCGTAATCCGGCCAGTCGGATCTTGCAGAAGTCAGCCGAGGTCTCGGGCGGAAAATTCACGCTCATCGATTGGCTGCGTCCCGACGGCCCGCCAAAGCCTGCGAACTGAGGTCCGTCCCTGAGGACTTCGCTGGGTCGACGCCTCGGGGATGAACGACAGGCCCCGGCCTTGAGTCCGACGTTAGCCCGCTAACCTGCGGGCCATGTCTTTGGCCGACCCTCTCGTGGCAACCCGCCCCCGCCCGACCGCCTGGCGGAGTTTGGGTGGGTCGTTATTCTTCCATGGCTTGCTCGTCGTGTTGGCCTGTTGGGTCGTCCTGCGTACGCCGAATCTCCCGCCGGCCGCGAAGGAGTTTGTGGCCCATGCCGTCGCGGGAGGGAGGTCCGGTGCGCCGGCTTCCGTCCATCCGGTGCAACGTAAGCCCAAGGTCACGGTGCCGGCGAAGCGGCTCGTCTCCAAGTCGGCGAGCGCGACGCTCGTCTTGCCGCCGATTAAGGTGATGATGCCGGAGGCGGGGCTGGCAGGATTGTCCGCCGGACAAGGGAAGGGTGGCTTCGGCCGCGGGCAGGGCGCCTTCGGTGGGAACGGCCTGGGCGCTGGTCTGGGTAATCGGGCCGAGTTCGTCGGCCGTCCGGTGATGGGCGCCTTCATCCGCGCCCATCGCGTCGCGGTCTATCTCGATTGCTCGGGGTCGATGCGCTCCTATTTACCGCGTGTCGAGGCTGAGATTCGGAGGCAGTTTCCCGATGCGGACGTCTTCCGCTTTGACGGGGCCCGGGTGGTTGGACTGGGTGATAAGGTCGTCCACGGGCGCAGCTTCCGCGGTCCTGCGCCTCGCCTTCGCGAGGGCCCGACCCAGACCGCGGTCGAAACATTGACGCCGGCTGGCCGGCTGGTGCAGGCAAAGGTCCGCGCAGCTTGCGAGAAGGGATCGTTGGGCGCATGGCTGGACCGGCTGTTGGCGGAGCCTTATGACGCCTTGGTGGTCTTCTCGGATTTTCAGGACGGCGTCCGGCTCTACGAGACCAAGCAAGGGGAGCCGAAGATGGTCTACTCGGATAGTTCCTACCATAAGGTCGGCAATCGCCAGCCCCGTCTCACCCGCTGGCAACGCGAATGGCTGGACGCCTTCGCCCGGGCCGCGCAGGCCCGCGGGCCGCGGCTTTACCTCTTCACCGTCCAGCAGGAGCCGCAGGCTTTCCTGCAGGCTTGCGTGGCGGCTTCCGGCGGCGCCTCGACCTCGGTGTCCTGGCTGAAGAAAGGTGGCCGCAAGGCGTCGCCTTGACGGTTGCACCCTTTGGCCGGACGGCTTGGATAGGCGCATGGTTCCCTTCACGGCAGAACACCGCGCTAATTTCTCCGACACCGACGCCGCGGGCATCGTGCACTTCTCGACGGTTTTCTTCTGGGTCGAGGCGACCGAAGAGGCCTTGTTCCGCCAGCTCAAGCTGCCGTTCCTCCGTACCGAAGGCGCGAAGCTAATGGGCTTCCCGCGCGTACGCGTCGAGTGCGACTTCCTTTCGCCGATTTACCGCGAAGACGTCGTGACCGTCTCGCTGACGCCGGTCGAGATCGGCGACAAGAAGCTCGCCTGGGGCTTCAAGGCCGCGGTCGGTGAGCGGGCCGTCGCCAAGGGCGCCCTGACGACCGTCTACGCCTGGCGCGAAGGGCAAGGGCCGATGTCGGCTGCGCTCGTGCCACTCGAGATCAAGACGGCGCTGCAAAAGCATTTTACCGCGTGATGGCGGAGGAGGCGAACCAGTCGGGTGCGACCTCCCGGTTTGGCTTGGCCATCGTGGTCTTGGTCGCCTTGGGCTGGTCGATGGTGGGGAATCTTCCCCCGGGGCCTTTGCATGCGGACGAGGCGGTCCAATGGTCCCTTGCCAAGCAACTCTCCGAGGGCACGCCCTATAGTTCGCATCAGGACAAGTTCCACGGGCCGACGCTGGCCACCGTCCTGCTCATCACCGCCAAGGTATCGACTACCGCGCCGACAGACATGACGGAGCATTACCTCCGCAGCGTCGTCTCAATCTTCCTCGGGCTGACGGCGGCCGCGGCTTTGATTCTTCCGCGCGTCGGCAAGGGCTCCCGTTACGTCACCGCGGCCTTCGTCGTGCTGACGGCCGGGTGCACGCCTTTCGCCTATTATTACGTCCAAGAAATGTTGCTTGTGGCGGGCTTTGTCTGGGGGGTCGCCTTATGGATGCGCGCCGAAGGGTCACCGCCGGATTCCCGTTGGTGGATGCTCTCTGGCGCGGCTTTTGGTTTCGCCCTCGCCTGCAAGGTCACCGCGGCGGCTTACCTGGTCCTGTTTCTCGTCGCCCTGCTGTTGCTGCGCCGTTTCGGTCCTGATCGACGTTGGCTCGGCTTCGGAATCGGCCTGGCGGGCGCTTGGGCGCTCTTCCAGTCGGTTGGGTTCACGGATTTAGACGGTCTGAAGAGCTGGTGGCTGCAGCTGGCCAGAGCGCTGGGCGTCGCGAGCGGACAATCCGAAGACACCTTGTACGCCACCAACCTGGCGCCCTGGGTTTGGGCGGCGGCTTGGTTGGCTGTCTTTGCGCTGACCCGTTCCGGACTTTCGGTCGCCGGCTGGCGAAGTCGGCATGAAGCCGACCTGCCGTGCCTGGTCGCGGGCCTCGTTTTCTTGTTCCACCTCGCGCTGCCCTATAAGACGCCGTGGCTCCTGCTGCTGGTCTTCTCGCTGCCCCTGACGCTCGCTTTACCTTATCTCCTGGTCGGACGAACCCTCCGGGCGGCGTTGCTCGTGCCCAGCCTGGGCGCGATTGCGCTTTGGGCTCAGCCGTCGTTATCCTCCCACTCGACGACGGTCTCGGAAGTCACGCGTTTTGAGGGCCGGGTCGCGAGTTTGGCCAAAGCTTACGGCGACAAGTTCTACGTCGCCGTGGAGGGCGGGCATTACTGGCCACTCCCTTATTACCTCCGGGCGCACCAGGTCGGCTACGGCGATTTCCCGCAGGCGGCGAAGGCGCCCCTTCGCCTGATCCCGGCGAACGATGCCAGCGAGCCGGTCGTGGCTGGTTATGTGGTCTCCAGCCTGACTCTCCGCGCGGGCGGGGACCGTTATTGGGTGCTGGTTGCCAAAGACTATGAAAGCGTTTTCATCAGCAAATAAGCCATGGAAGACTCCCCCCTCATCCACAACTTTTCCCATGAAGCCTTCGGGTCCCGTTTCTGGGTGCGCATCGCCGCGGAAGACAGCGTCTACGCCCGCAATGCCGCCGAGGGTCTCTTCCAGCTCCTCGACGATCTGGATTTCCAGACCGACCGCCGGCACGACAGTGGACCGGTCGCATCGGTCAACCAGATGCCCGAGGGGGCGATGGTTGCCACCTCCGAGCACGTGCAGGCTCTCTGGAATTTCGCGAAGGACGTCAGCGCTGACACCGGCAAGGCGTTCGACGTCACCGCGGGCGCTTTGTTCGGCTACTGGAAGAATCGCGGTGCCCTGCCGTTCAACCCCGACGACGCTGCCTGGAATCAGGTGATGTCGGCCTATCGTGAAGGCGAATTCCGCCTCGATGGTTGCGAACTCCACTGCGTCAAGTTCGGCGCGGCCGTCGACTTCGGGGCGGTCGTCCGCGGCTACGCCCTCGACCGCATGGCCGATATGCTCGAAAGTAGCTGGGGTATCCACCGCGCGCTCCTGATGGCTTCAGGTAGCGTCACGCTCGCACTCGATCCGCCCGGCGAATCCGCCGGCTGGCGCATCGGTGTCGGGGCCAATTCGGAGATCAAACTCTGCCGCTTCGCGATGGCCAGCAAGACGGCGGATACGACGCACGGTAATCTCGTCGACCCGCGCACGGGCCAGGTGGTCTCNCTGACCGGTCCGGTGCGTGCCATTGCGACGTCCGCCCTCGAGGCCGAGGGGCTCGCCATGGCTGGCGCCGTCATGTCGCCGGCCGAAGCCGAAGAATTCGTCAACCGTGGCTGCAGCCGAGGTTTGTGGCTGCCCGACGATACCAAGCTGGGCTCCGTGACCTACTTCGAAGTCACCGAACGCCCTGAGCCGACGCCGGCCCCGTGAGCTTGTCCTCGACCTCGCTCAGCAGCACCTCGCGGTCGTCGGAGAAAAGGTAGATGTCGGAGCCGAGGCGGCGTTGCGCGGTTCGCAAAACCTCCGGCGAGGGCCGGCGGTTTTGCATCAGCCGGCGCAGGTAGGTTTCCAGGTCGGCGGCGATACGCGGATGGTCGAGCTTGAGCCCGACAATCTGCTGGAGCACGGCTTGGTTGGTCTCGTGCTGCAGGTGGGCTTGGATGAGGACGTCGTTGGCTTCGTCGAAACGTCGGGCGGCGATGAGCTTACGGCTCGCCGAAATCAGCACCTGCGGGGGCACCTTGCGATTCTGCAGCAGCTTCTGCAGGTTGATGGAGCCGATCTCCGTCTGGCCGTCGGCGAAGTAGGCGATCATCCGCAAGGCTTCGAAGGCCATGCGGGTCTCCGGGACCCATTGGTCGCGTTCGGCCTGCTTGTAGAGTTCATCCACGAGCAGGATTGTATCCCGGGCGCGGCCCGCATTGAGCAGGCACTCGACGTGCACGAGTTCGAACCGAATGCGGTTCGTGAAGCGACGATCCTTGGCGAGCTGGGCGAGCCGGGCGGTCAGGGTCACGTCGGCGACGTCGTTACCGAATCGGGCGAGGTCGAGCAGCGGCCTCTCTTGGTTGCCGAATAGCGTGATGACTTTCTCGACGATCATCGCCCGGGCGCCACGGTTTGCTTCGCCCGGCAGGACATAGAGCGATTGGATGAGGGGTTCGGGTCGACCCGGCAGGCTGATATCCATCAGGTCGAGGCAATCCTTGGCGCGCGCCAGCTCCCCTTGCTCCTTGAGCCAGACCGCCTTCATCGTCAGCAGGCGAACCCCGGCTGGATAGGCCGCGAGGGCCGCGTCGAGTTCGGCGAGGGCGCCGGCGCGGTCGCCGCTCTCCCAAAGAATCTGGCAATTGAGCAGGTAGCCCTCCGCGGTCTCGCCGAGCCGGTAATCCTTGATGAACCGCGCAGCCTCGGTGAAACTTCCGCGGAGGAAATGGGCTTGGGCGGCCGCGAGCTGTAAGTCGGCCTGGATCTCTGGCGAGACTTCTTTGTCGCTCAGGTAGCGGACCGCGGTCTCGATCAGCCGCGCATCTTGGTCGAGCAGCAGGCACCGGTCGATGTAGAGCCGGAAATATGACCTGTCCTGCTTGGCGAATTTCAGCGATTCCTCGAGCAACTGGTAGGCGTCGAGGGGCCTCTGGAATTGGAAGAAAAGTTCGGCGCAGAGCCGTTGCGCCTCGAGGTTGGCCGGGCTGAGCTGCGCCCCGGTGCCGATATAGCGCGCGAACTCGGCGTAATCCTGGCGGGCGAGCGCGGCCTTGGCGACGGTCACGTAGTATTCGCCTTTGCGATAGAGGTGCGCGGAGCGACCGTACGAATCCTTGACCGTGAGGAGCTTCTCGCGCTCCCGGAGGCGCACCTGTTCCTTTCCGAGGAAGAGGTTGATGGCCGAGTTGGCCAAGGTGTCTGGCACGTAGAGATACATGTCGGCCCGGCGGGTCGTCGGGATGCCGTTCATGAAACGCTCCTTGAAATAGTTCGCTTCAGACAAGGCAACCCAGAGCAGCAGCAGGAATACCGGAGAGAGCAGGCCGATCCGCCGCCAGTTCGGACGGTATTTACGTTCCTTGTAGCCGACGGTCTCAACGATGACCATCCCCAGCAGGATAGGGTAGCTCGAGCGTGAGCTCTGCCCTTGGCCATAGACGTAGTGGGGGTCGGCTGACATGCCTGCTATGATGTTCCGACTGCCCAAGGGGGCGGGCAAGAGCGGATTGTCCGTCAGAGGCTCGCGGCGGCCTCTTCAGCGGTCAGGACGGGGGCAAGGCAGGTCTGTCCTATGCAGACGGCGAAGCCAGTCCCCGACGCCTCGGGAATTAGGAAGACGGGCCGGTAGGGGCACGTGTGCGGGGCGGTCCGGTGGTCGCCGTTGAGCGCGCACTGTAGTTCGTCCCAACGCCCCGCGGATTTCACCGTCGCCAGGCCAATCGCGTAGCGGGCGATGCCGTCCAAAGCATGGGCGGCGCCGTGGGGCACGTTCTTGCAAAGCCCGCCGTAGGCCGTGGCGAGGTCGGCGAACTCCTGCGCCCACCGGGTATCGGCGGAAAGCATCTGGAGCTGGCCGAAGCCATGGAGGAGCGAGGAGTTCCCCGCGGGGACGGCGTTATCGAACCAATCCTTCTGGCGGACGGAGAGGTCGGCGCGCTCGGCCGAGACGAAGAAGAAGCCGACCGCATGCGCATCGCCAAAACTTTCTCGCGCGGCAAGCAGCAGGCGCTCGGCCCGCTCCGCGTAAGGATGCGGCTGGCCGGGCCGGGCCCAGTGGGCGGAGGCGGCCAAGGCGAGTTCGGCTTCGGCGAGCCAGGCGTAGTCGCTCAGGTTACCATCGAGCGTGACTTTGTCGCCATGCGCGACGGAGTGAAGCCGCCGTCCATCTGGTCCGGCGAAGCGTCCCCAGAGGTTGGCTTCAATCTCGATCGCCAGTTCAAGCCAGTCTTTGCGACCCAGGATCCAGCCAGCCTTAGCGAGGTTGCCGACGAGCAGGGCGTTCCAGCTGAGGAGGTTCTTATCATCGCGGGCGGGCTGAGGACGATGGTCCCGCAGGGCGAGCAGTTTGGCGCGTGCCGCGGCAAAGCGCTGCCGTGCCGCGTGGTCGCCTTTAAGCTTCGGGATATTCTTTCCTTCGAAGTTACCCTTATCGGATAGCCCGTACGCCTGCGCGAACGCAAACGCCTCTTCGCCCAGCGCGGCGGCCACTTCGGGCGCGGTCCACACATAGGTGGTGCCTTCGTGATGATCGGTGTCGGCGTCAAGCGAGGCCGCGAATAGACCATTGGCGGTGCGCATCTCGCGGAGCAGCCAGCCGACCGTCTCGGTGCAGATATCGGCGTAGAGGGGGTCGCGATAACGCGCCCAGGCTTCGGCGTAGGTGCCAAGCAGCTGAGCGTTATCGTAGAGCATCTTCTCGAAGTGCGGCACGGTCCAGTCGCGGTCGACGCAGTAGCGGTGGAAGCCGCCGCCAATCTGGTCGAAGAGGCCGCCGCGGGCCATGGCGCCGAGGGTGATGGTGAGGACGGCGTCGATCCGCGTCGCGAGGGCGCGGTCGGCTTCGACGGGGGCGGCGCCGCGCAGGCCGAGTAGGAAGTTCAGCGTGGTCGGCACCGGGAATTTCGGCGCAGCTCCGAAGCCGCCGAAGGTATCGTCGTGCGGTTCGCAGATCCGGCGGGCGGCGGCGACGAGGTCGTCCGGCGAAGGCGCGCCGCCGTCGGCGTCTGGCGCCCGCGTGAGGTGCGTCAGGTTCTGCGCGATGGCGTCGGCGTTGGCCGCGAGCTCGGATTTGTTGCGATGGTAGAAATCCGCGACGCGCATCAGCAATTGCGGCCACGGGACCTGGCCTTGGCCGCGGTCCTCGGGTGGGAAATAGGTGCCGCCGAAGAAGGGCCTTCCGTCTGGCAGGCAGAAGCAGTTGAGGGGCCAGCCACCGTGGCCTTGGATCATCTGCACGGCGTCCATCATCAGCTTGTCGACCTCGGGGCGTTCTTCGCGATCGACCTTGATGCAGATGAAATGCTGGTTCATCAGGTCGGCGATCCAGGGCTGCTCGAACGACTCGCGGGCCATGACGTGGCACCAGTGGCAGGAGGAGTAGCCGACCGACACCAACACGGGCTTGTCCTTGGCCTTGGCCTCCGCGAAGGCTTCGGCGCACCACGGCCACCAGGCCACGGGGTTGGCCTCATGTTGGCGAAGGTAGAGCGAGCTTTCGTGGGCCAGGCGATTCGTCACGTCTGGAAGGTTGGCATCCTTCGGCAGGGTGCAACAAAGACCGTTTCCGAGCCGTTCGACTTGCAGGGGAGGGGGTGAAGGGCAAAGGTTTGCGGGTGCCATCCGTCCGCCCCAGCCGCGTCTTCGGCCGTTCCTTTGGGCGGTCCGCGGCCAAGCCTGTCTGACCATGTCGACCATTCGCATCCTTGAGGCGACGGTGGCCAACCAGATCGCCGCCGGTGAAGTGGTGGAACGTCCGGCCGCGGTCATCAAGGAACTGCTGGAGAACTCCCTCGACGCCGAGGCCCGCCGCGTGACGGTCGATTTCTCCCGTGGCGGTAAGGCCCAGATGATCGTCGAGGACGACGGCAAGGGTATGACAGGCGACGAGGCCCTGCTGAGCCTTGAACGTCACGCGACCAGCAAGATCCAGCTGGCCTCCGACCTCGACCGCATCACGACCTTCGGCTTCCGCGGCGAAGCGCTGCCCTCCATTGCCAGCGTGGCCCGTTTCACGATGCAGACCCGTCCGGCCTCCGCGCCTTCGGGAACCGAGATCTCAATTAATGGCGGCAAGCTCGTCCACCGTCGTGACCATGGGATGGCGCCAGGCACGCGCATTGAGGTCTCCAATCTTTTCCATCCGGTCCCGGCCCGCCTGAAGTTCCTGAAGTCCGACGAGACGGAGGCGGCGCACATTGTCCGCTTGGTCCGCCTCTACGCCATCGCCCATCCGGAAGTCGGCTTCCTGTTGCGCGAAGACGGGCGCGAGATTTTTCGTTCGCCGGGCAATGCGCCGTTACTGGATCGAGTCCGCGAGATTTGGGGCCGTCAGGTGGCCGGAGAGGTCACGCTCATGCCGGCCTTCGAGCGTCCGGGCATGCGCCTGAGCGGCCTGTTGGGCAAGCCGGGCGTGAGCCGTGGTACCCGCCAAGATCTCGTGACCGTCGTCAATGGTCGACCGGTCGACAGCCGCACGATGGCTTTCGCGCTGACGGAAAGCTACCACACGCTGATCCCCAAGGGTCGTTACCCCTTGGCCTTCGTCTTTCTCGAGATGGACCCGGCGTGGGTCGATGTGAACGTCCATCCCGCTAAGCGCGAGGTGCGTTTCCGCGACGAGGCCAAGGTCCGCAACTTCCTCATCGAATCCGTCCTCGCGGTCCTGCGGGCCCGGAGCGACGATGGTCTGCCGACCGAAACGGTTCCCCCGTTGCCGCCGGTACCGCTGTCAGCCGCCTCCGCCCCGCCGACGGTCAGCATCCCGGTTTCTGCGGGCGGGCTGCCGGCGAGCTCGGTGCCTCCACTTTCCCCGCCCGTCTCCGCGTCCCATGCGCCCGCGGTCCGCCTCGGCTGGCGCCTCCTTTCCCGCCTGCGCGAAGAGCGTGCTGTCTTCGAGACACCCACCGGGCTGGCCCTCCTCGATATCGGCGCGGCGCACCAGCGGGTGCTCTACGAATCCATCCTCGCCCAATTCACCGCGCAGAAGCCGGTCAGCCAGCCGTTGCTCGTGCCGCTGAGCATCGAGCTGGATCCGTTGCCCGCCGCCGTCCTGAAGGAACGTCTGCCGCTGTTGGCCTCCGCGGGTTTCGACTTCGAGGAATACGGCCGCAATTTCTGGCGCATCCAGGCCTTGCCCGTCTGGCTTGAGCCGGTGGCCGCCCTGGGCTTCGTCCGCGATCTCCTCGCCGAGATGGCCCGACGCGAGGGCGACTTCGGCCGCCCCTCGCTGGCCTACGATGCCCTGGCCAAGATCGCCGTGAGTAAGGCCCGCCGCAAGGGCGACGGACTTTCCGACGCCGAGCTCATGGAGCTCGTGCAGGCGTTGTTCCGCACCGTGCAGCCGGGGACTTGCCCGCGGGGTCGCCGGACGTATGTCGAGTGGACGGACGCCGATTTGACGCGCCGTTTCGGCTGATTAGCGCCGGCCCCGGTGGCGCTTCGGCGAAGCCGGCTTGCCGGTGCGCAGGGCCTCGATCTGGTCGCGCAGGTTCGCCGCGCGTTCGAACTGCAGCTCGTCCGCGGCCGCCAGCATCTCGGTCTCCATATCCGCCAGCACGCGGGCGATGTCGCGGTCATCGGTACCCTCGGCGACCGCGAGCGTCTCGTCGGCCGCGAGTTCAACCAAGCTCTCCTCAATCTTGCGGCTCGTGCCCTTGGGCGTGATCCCGTGCTTGGTGTTGTAGGCCTCCTGCCGCTTGCGCCGGTCGCCGCAGATAGTCAGGGCGCGGGTCAGTGATTTCGTCATCACGTCGGCGTAGAGCAAGACCTTGCCGTCGACATGGCGGGCAGCGCGGCCAGAGGTCTGGATGAGGCTCGTTTCGCTGCGGAGGAAGCCTTCCTTGTCCGCGTCAAGGATGCCAACCAAGGCGACCTCCGGGAGGTCGAGGCCTTCGCGGAGGAGGTTGACGCCCACGAGGACGTCGAACTGCCCCGCGCGCAGGCGGCGGAGGATCTCGACGCGTTCGATCGCATCGATGTCGGAGTGCAGGTATTCGACCTTCAGGCCACTATCGCGCATGAAGTTCGCGAGGTCCTCGGACATCCGCTTGGTGAGCGTCGTCACCAGCGTACGGTAGCCGCGGCCGGCGACGGCCTTGGCCTCGCCGATGATGTCCTCGACCTGGCCGGCGATCGGGCGGACTTCCATGACTGGGTCCAGCAGGCCCGTGGGGCGGATGACCTGTTCGGCGATGACGGATGACACCTTGTATTCATGCGGTGCCGGCGTGGCGGAGACGTAGATTGACTGGTCGACGAGTTCGTCGAACTCCTCGGGGCGGAGCGGTCGGTTTTCGAGGGCGGAGGGCAGGCGGAAGCCGAATTCAACGAGCCGTTCCTTCCGCGCGCGGTCTCCGTGGTACATCCCGCCGATTTGGGAGACCGAGACGTGGCTTTCGTCGATGAAGACCAACTTGTCCTTCGGAAAGAAGTCTAAGAGGCAGTGCGGGCGTTCGCCGGGGCGGCGGCCCGACATATGCATCGAGTAGTTCTCGATCCCCGGGCAGAAGCCCGTTTCGCGGAGCATCTCCAGGTCGTGCTCCACGCGCATGCGGATGCGCTGGGCTTCCACGAGGCGATTCGTCTGCTCGAAATGGGCCACGCGCTCCTCGAGTTCCGCGCGGATCGCCGCCGCGGCGGCCTGCACGCGACCTGGGGCCATCACGTATTGGTTGGCTGGGTAGAGGTCGAACTTCTGGAGCTGCTTCCCGGGCTTCACGCTCACCGGGTCGAGTTCGCGGATGGTCTCGAGCGTGTCGCCCCAGAATTCGAGGCGAACCGCCGATTCCATGTAGGCCGGCCAGACGTCAATCGTCTCGCCGCGGGCGCGAAAATTACACCGCTCCAGGATAGCATCGTTACGGACGTATTGGTTGGCCACTAGCTTCGCCAAGAGTTCATCACGGCGTATCGTCATGCCCGCCTTCAGGGCGATCATCGCGGCGAGGAAGTCTTCAGGCGAGCCGAGGCCGTAGATGCAGGAGACTGAGGCGATGACGATAACGTCGCGCCGGGAGAGCAGGGCGCTACTGGCGCTGATGCGGAGGCGTTCGATGTCCTCGTTGATGGCCGAATCTTTCTCGATGAAGGTGTCCGTCGCCGGCACGTAGGCTTCTGGCTGGTAGTAGTCGTAGTAGCTGACGAAATATTCGACAGCGTTCTCGGGGAAGAAGTTCTTGAACTCGGAGTACAGCTGGGCGGCGAGCGTCTTGTTGTGGGAGATGATCAGGGCCGGGCGTTGCTGCTGGACGATCAGGTTCGCCATCGTGAAGGTCTTGCCCGAGCCCGTGACGCCGAGGAGCGTCTGGCGGCGGTGGCCGGCGCGCAGGGAGTCCATCAGCGCGGCGATCGCAGTCGGCTGGTCGCCCGTCGGGCGGTAATCCGATTTGAGGCGGAATTCCATCTCAGTCCAGGCGGCCGCGGGCGAGCCACTGCGGGTCGACCTCGGAAAGATCCCGCACGATACGGTGCGCGCCGGCGGGCGCCAGCTGGTCGTAGGTGTGGGTCGTCGCGAGCGCGATGGTGATGAAGCCCCCGGCCAGGCCGGCCTGCAGGCCCGAGAAGGAATCTTCGAAGACGAAGGAAGTGGCCGGATCGCCGCCGCCGAGGGCGCAGGCCTTGAGGAAGACCTCCGGGTCGGGTTTGCCCTTCGTGACATCCTCGCTGGCGACCGCGCCTGCGAAGTAGTGGCCGATACCGAAAAGTTCGAAGGAGAGCGCGAGGTTCTCCTTGTGCGTGGACGTGCCGATAACGCAAGGGATGCCGAGGTCTTTGAGTGCGCCGCAGAGTTCGCGGACGCCGGGGAGGAGGCGGACATGCCCGGTGCGAGCGATGTCGCGGTAGAGGGCTTCTTTACGATTGGACAGGCGCTTCACTTCGGCGGGGTCGCGCGTCCAGTTTAGGATGTCCGGGATGATGAACTCGTTGCGCTTACCGAAGCCGCGCTTGAAATGGTCGGAGGGGAGGGGGCGTGCTTCCTCTTGGGCGAGCGCTTCCCAGGAGCGTTCATGGGCGACGGAGGAGTCGATGACGACTCCGTCCCAGTCGAACACGGCGACGGTACGGGGCATGGTTCAGTGCTTGTCCCAGGGCAGCGTGACCTTGATCGGGCGGTGCTCCCAGACGTTGAAAGGTTCGAAAATCTGCCCGGGGGCGAGGATGCCATTCGGGTCGAGGGCCTTTTTAATGGCGAGCATCGCGCCGATTTCGGCCGGGGTGTGCTGGAGCGAGAGGAAAGGGGATTTGGCCAGCCCGATTCCGTGCTCGCCCGTGATCGCGCCCCCGAGCTCGACGACCTTCTCCATCACTTCGCGGATGGCCTGCTCGGCCTTCCGACAGTGTTCCGGGTTAAATCGGTCGTACATGATATGCACGTGGAAATTCCCGTCGGCCGCGTGGCCGAAGGTCGGGGTCGCCAGACCGAAGCGGTCGCGGATCTCGCGGGTGAAGCGGAGCAGGGCGACGTAGCTGCGGATCGGCACTACCACGTCCTCGTTGAGTTTCGCGTCACCGAGGGCATACATCGCCTGCGAACAGGTGCGGCGGAGTTCCCAGAGTGCCTCGGCCTCCGGGTCGGCTTCCGGCGCGCGGAAGGCGACCGCGTGGCGGCGGGCCCACCCGATGACCTTGGCCGCGTCGTCGGCCACCGCTGCGGGGTGACCATCGATCTCCACGAGCAGGGCCGCGTGCGTCTCGGCGGAGCCGGCCAGTTCGGCATCGGTAAAAACGCGCCGGCCGCGATGTTTCTCGGTCGCGGCGACTGTCTGGATGTCGAGGAACTCGAGGACCGCAGGGTTCACGCGGAGCGAGAGCAGTTCGATGGCCGCCTCGAGCGCGGCCTCGTCGGTCCGGAACGCCAGCAGGAAGGTCCGGCGGGCAGCGGGCAGGACGGAGAGCTTGAGCGTGGCCTGCGTGATCACGCCGAGCGTACCCTCGGAACCGATCCACAGGTCGCGGAGGTTGAGGCCGCTGACGAACTTGCGCAGCGGCGCGGCCCAACGGACTTTCTCACCGGTCGGCAGGAAGCCCTCGAGGGCGTAGACGTGGTCGCGGACCACGCCATATTTGGCCGCGCGCAGGCCGCCGGCATTGGTGGCGATATTGCCGCCGATGCTGCAATACTTGACCGAGGAAGGGTCGGGCGGGAAGAAGAGACCGTGGGGCGCGGCGAGGTCGTTGATGTGCGCCGTGATCGCCCCTGGCTGGACGGTCGCCATCGCTGAGACGGGATCGATCGTAATCTTATCCCAGTGGTCGAGGTGAATCACCCAGCCGCCCATGACCGGCGCGGCGGCGCCAGCGGCGCCGGTGCCCCGACCGCGCACCGTGACCGGCACGCGATGTGCGTTGGCGAGCTGCAGCGTCACGCCGATATCATCTTCCGTCGCCGGGCGGACGACTGCCTCGGGCATGAAGGACAGGCGCAGATTATCGAACGAGGCGGCGAAGCAGGTGGCTTCGTCGGTCAGGACGACGCGCGGACCCAGCCTGGCCAGGAGGGCCTGGGTGGCGGCGGGATGCGTCTGCACGGGTGGGCTCACGCCTCCCATCAAGCAGGCTTAGCCCAATTCGGCAAGCCACGCCGTCGCCTCGGCGTCGGAAGGCATGCGCCAATCGCCGCGGGGGGACAGGGCCAGCGAGCCGACCTTTGGGCCGTCCGGCATGACGGAGCGCTTGAACTGCTGGCTGAAGAACCGGCTCAGGAATGAGCGGAGCCAGTGGCGGATCTCCGTCTGGTCATATTTACCGGCGAAGGCGTGTTCGGCGATCCAGAGGACCTTGGAAGGGCGGAAGCCGTTGCGGATGACGTGGAAGAGGAAGAAATCGTGGAGTTCGTAAGGGCCGACGAGCATCTCCGTCTGCTGGGCGATTTCGCCGTCGTCGCCGGGTGGGAGTAATTCGGGGCTAACCGGGGTCGCCACGATGTCTTCGAGGATGGCGCGTTCGGTGCCGACATGACGGGCGTGCGCGGCCCAGCCGACGAGGTGCTTCACCAAGGTCTTCGGCACGCCGATGTTCACATGATACATCGACATATGGTCGGCATTGAAGGTACACCAGCCGAGTGCGGCTTCGGAAAGATCGCCGGTGCCAACGACGAAGCCGTGGCTCTGGTTGGCGACGTCCATCAGGATCTGCGTACGCTCGCGGGCTTGGGCGTTCTCGAAGGTGATGTCGTGCTTACCCGGCGGGTGCTGGATGTCGCGCAGGTGGTGTTCGACGGCTTCGTTGATCGGGATCTCCCGGGCGGTGATACCGAGGGCCTCCATCAGGCGCATCGCGTTGACGCGGGTGCGGGCCGAGGTGCCGGGGCCGGGCATCGTGAGGCCGATGATGCCCTTCCGATCAAGGCCGAGACGATTGAAGGCCTCGAGGGCGACGAGCAAGGCGAGGGTGGAGTCGAGGCCGCCCGAGACGCCGATGACGACATGCTTGAGGCCAGTGTGGCGGAGACGACGAGCCAAGCCGGTCGACTGGATC
>JGI12547J11936_1000173_pt1 | contig 15287 bp, 10 predicted proteins | sample LakEriepJuly2011_2_FD_11936 | JGI IMG/M metagenome (IMG submission 11936)
GGGGCCCTTGGATTGATCCCTGCCGTCTCGCCCGTCTCTGGATGCCGTCCTTGGGCGACTATCGGCTGGCGGCCTTGGTGGCGGCGCTCCGCCTCGGCCCCCGTCTGGACCAGCTGGCGGCCGACCATTGTCCGCCCAGCCGGCGCCGCTACCACTGCGCCCTTTATGACGCCTTGGCTGCCGCCCTAGTGCTCCGGGCGCTTTGCGGCCAAGAGGGCAGGTCCGCCGCACCGTTGTCGCAATTAGTTCGTGACAGCCTGTCCGGACCGGCGGCGGATGACCTGATGCAAGGCGAGCTCGGGCTATAGTTTCCGCTTCACACCGAGGGGCGGGGCTAACTAGATAGGCGTTCCTCTATGGCTTCCAAGTCCCCCATTCGCGTCGCGGTCACCGGCGCCGCCGGCAACATCGGTTACGCCGCCATCTTCCGCCTGGCCTCTGGCGCCGTGTTTGGTGCCGACCAGCCGGTCGCCTTGAACCTCATCGAAGTCGGCCCGGGCCTCAACGCCCTCGCCGGCGTCGTGATGGAACTTCAGGACTGCGCCTTCCCTCTGCTCACCGACGTCGTCGCCACCGGCGACCTCAATGAAGGCTTCAAGGATGCGGACTGGTGCCTGCTCATCGGCGCCGTGCCCCGCAAGGATGGTATGGAGCGCAAGGATCTCCTCGGCATCAACGGCAAGATCTTCATCGGTCAGGGCGAAGCCATCGCGCGCAACGCCAAGAAGTCCGTCAAGGTCCTCGTCGTCGGTAATCCCTGCAATACCAACGCACTCATCGCCTTGCGTTCTGCCGGCAGCCTGCCCGCTGAGAATTTCTTCGCGATGACCCGCCTCGACGAGAACCGCGCCAAGTCGCAGCTCGCGGGCAAGGCTGGCGCGCACAACTCCGTCGTCAAGAACGTCGCCATCTGGGGTAATCACTCCTCGACGCAGTATCCTGACTTCACCCACGCCACCATCAGCGGCCAGCCGGCCACCCAGGTCATCACCGACCACGCCTGGCTCAAGGAGACCTTTGTCTCCGACGTCCAGAAACGCGGCGCTGCCGTCATCAAGGCCCGTGGCGCCTCTTCGGCCGCCTCCGCCGCCAACGCCGCGCTCGACACCCTGCGCAGTCTGCACTTTCCGACCCCGGCCGGCGACTGGCACTCCGTGGCCGTCCTGTCCAAAGGTGATTATGGTATCACGCCGGGTATCATGTTCGGCTACCCGCTCCGCACCAAGGCCGACGGCTCCTGGGAAATCGTGCAGGGCTTGGTGCTGGACGCTTTCTCCAAGGAAAAAATCGCCATCACGGAGAAGGAACTGGTCGAGGAGCGCGCCACGGCTTCCGAAGCCCTTGGTTTGAAGCTCTGAAGCCGACCCTATGAGGCATCGGCGGTAGTGGACCGCCCTTGACGGGTTTTTTTGTGCCGCCAAACCTAAGGCATGGAGTTCCTTGCCGCCGTCGATTGGTTCAGCCTCATCGCGGCGTTCTGTTTCTGGCCAGCCCTGGCGTGGGCGCAGCATCTGGACCGCGGGTTCCCCCGCTGGCTTCAGCGTTTGGCTTTGCCGGCGTTCTTGCTCTGGGCGGTGGCGGACGTCGTCACCGCCGGCCCAGGACTCGTGCCGGCCGTAGCCGCCGCCCCCGCGCTGGTCTTCGCCGTGTGGCTTTGCGCGCATGGCCTGCGGCGCTTCCTGGCCGATGATCTCACGCCAGCGCCGCGGCGTCTTCTCGAGATGCTCGCCGCGACGGGTCCGTTGGTCGCGGCCGCCGCTTGGGTATGGTCGCGTTACGATCGCACGTTCGCGGGGTTTCCCGACCCCCTCGCGACGCTGACCACCGTGCACTTCGCCATCACCTTCGGTGTCTTGCCGCTGGCGATGGCGGCCAGTGAACGCCCGCTCGCCCGCTCCCGTGGGCGCGACCTGGGTATCTGGCTTTATGTGGTCGGGGCGCCGGCTACGGCACTATGCTTTGCTTTGCGGAGTAACCCCCTGCAGCCGGGGCCGGTCGAAGTCGCCGCCGCCGTGGTCTTCGCCGCCGGTTTCCTGCTCTGGGCGGCTTTCATGCCGTTAAAGCGCGGGCCGTGGCCCTATGCCTGCCTTGTCCCCGGCTTCCTGCTCGGGGTCGGCTACACCGCCGCGCACGCCTTCGGCTGGAGCTATCTCACCATCCCACAGATGGCGTCGGTGCACGGTTCGCTAAACTTGCTCGGGGCGCTGCTGCTTGCGGCCCAGGCGCCAGCCTTCGACGACGCGGCCGCGCCTGCGCCGGACCTGCTCACACCCGTCGAGGGCGGCGACCGCGCGACAGCGGTCTTCGCTGACACGCATCGCGTCGTGGTCGGCCCTTGGTCGCCGGAAGCTTTCGTGCGGGTGAAGGCCGCCTTGCTGGGTTATCGTTTCTACCCCGAGCGCGTTATGGTCCGTCGGACCCAGTTCGAGGACGAAGGCCGCGCGGTGCGGGTCGGCGATCGCCTGGGACTGGGCTTGTTCGTCCCGAATCTGCCTGGACTCGCGCCCCTGATGCTACCCGCGATCGTCGAGGTCGATGTCGTGGAGGCCGGCGCCGAAAGCGTCACCCTGGGTTATGTCACCACGCGCAGACATTATGGACGGGGCATCTGGCGGGCCGAGGTGAAGCGCGAAGGCGAAGAGCTCGTCCTCACCGTCTCTTACCATGTCCGGCCCAGCCGTTGGTTCGTCTGGTGCGGCCTGCCGGTCTATCGACGCTTCCAGCTGGCCGCGTTCCGCGCCGGCGCGGACAACTTACGTCGGCTCGCCTCTTAGGGCGCCGGCACACGGACCAGCGTGATGTCGGCCGGACGACAGGTGCCCAGGCGGATCTCGCCGGCGTTAGCGGCGGAGAAGATGGGTGGTTCGGGGTAGATCGTCTCGATACCTCCCGCGGCCCGGCCGGCGTTGATCTTCTGGAGCCCGATGTAATCGATGATCACCGGGTTGGCGCTGCTCAGCAGGGTCTTCTCCGAGCGGCACCAGTTCGCGTCGAAGCTCGGACCGCCGAGCACCTGATAGCGCTCCAGTGATAGGATGATGAGCACGTGGCGCTTCGCAAGTGAGGGGATTGCGCAGACTTCGACCGCGGCCTTGGTGGCGTTGAAGGGATTTTCGAGGAAGCGTTCGGCGTTCACCATGTTGCCGAGGGAAGCCGCGGCCATCGCGCCGTGCACGCCGAGCGACTTACTGTCGCTGAGCACGGGCAGGCTGATCCAGAAGTCGACCTCGGCGATCAGGGTCTTGGGCAGCACGCTTACGCGCCCATCGCCCCAAGGGGTGTCCTGCGATCCGCGCTGCGGCAGGACTTGGTTTTCGTAGCGAAGCTGAGGTTCGTTTGCCCAGACGCTCGCGAAGGAATCCCAAGCCATGACCGGGTGACCTTCGAAGGATGGCTCCTGCGTGGACAAGGGCGGCAGGAACCCGGCTTGACGCAGGCCCCCCGTCTTAGCGTCGCAAAGCGTGATGGCTCCCGGAGCAAAACCGCGGCGTATCAGCGCGGCGGCGACCGCCCGGACCAAGGGCTTGGGCGTGGCTAAGCCGAGGCCGTTTTCGCTCGTCAGCTTCAGTCCGCAACGGCCTCGGTCGCCTGGCCGAAGTGGGATGCCCGTCCGGCTCTCGAATTCGGTGAGGGTATTTTCGACGGCGACGGCGTAGTCCTTGTCCGCGAATCCCCCAAGCCCCTGCTCGATAAGCAGGAGCTTGGGGTCCGTGCCCGCTTGGGCGCCGACGAGGGAGAGCGTCACGCCGAGGAGAGCGAGAATTCGCATCCCTTCATTATTCTCCGGCGGGGGAGACTCGCAAGCCGCTCTTTTGTTTGCGCAGGACGACCCTGACCCCATCTTGAGGCCTATGTCCGTCCCAGTCGCCTCCACCCAGCGTCGCACCCTCGGGCTCATCTTCCTGACGGTGTTCATGGATATCGTGGGCTTTAGTATCATCATCCCGCTGTTTCCGCATCTGCTGGATCATTATATTCGGACGGAAGGCGCGGCTGGCACGCTGATTGGCTCCCTGAATTCGGCGGCCGAATGGATGGGTGGCGATACGGTCTTCAAGAAGACGGTGCTCTTCGGGGGACTCCTCAGCACGCTCTACTCATTGCTGCAGTTCATCTTCTCTCCTATCTGGGGGGCTTTGTCGGACCGGCTGGGACGCCGTCGTATCTTGACTATCACCTTGGCCGGCAACGCCCTTTCCTACCTGCTCTGGATCTTCGCCGCTCAGTTCTGGGTCGTGGTCGTCACGCGCCTCGTCTCCGGCATGATGGCGGGCAACATCGCGGTCGCCAGTGCCGCGGCTGCGGATATCACCGATGAGAAGGACCGCACGAAGGGGATGGCCGTGGTCGGCATCGCCATCGGCTTGGGTTTCGTCTTCGGACCCGTCATCGGTGGTCTCGCCTCGGTCGTCCAGTTCGACCACGTCCCGACCGCCGGTTCTTTCGGGCTGAACCCGTTTTCCGTCCCGGCTGCCATTGCGGCGGCGATGGCCCTGCTGAACTTCCTGCTCGTCCTCAAGTTCTTCCCAGAGACGCTCGCCGCCGACCGCCGCGCCGCCGCCGATGCCAAGCGGCCCTCGGTCTTCGACCTCGCCACGGTCCGTTCTTCTGCCGTGCGTCGCACATCGTTCGCGAATCTGGTCTACCAGGTCGCCTTCACTGGTATGGAGAATACCATCGTGTTCCTGACCTTCGCGCTGTTCGTCTACAGCCCGCGCGACAATGCGTGGCTCTTCCTTTTCAATGGAGCCTGCATGATCTTCGCCCAAGGCCTCGCCCGCCAGCTGGTGAAGCGCTTGGGCCAGCGTAAGGTCATCATGCTGGGGATGCTACTTGCCTCCGTCGCCTTCTTCGTCGTCGCCTTGATCCCGGCTGGGCGCGCCGCCGACGGCGATGGTGCCGAGACGACTTTCTATCTTGGTCTCGGCCTAATCTCCTTTGCGACCGGCCTGATCCTCCCGAGCGTGTCGGCGCTCGTCTCGCTCTATTCTGGCGACTCCGAGCAGGGGCGTAATCTCGGCATCCTGCGCTCCGCCGGGTCGCTGGCGCGCGTCATCGGCCCGGTCACGGCGGCGTTGCTTTATTTCCACTTCGGTTCGCACTTCTGGGTCTATATCGGCGGGGCGCTGCTGATGTTGCCGGCCATCTGGATTGTCCGCGGGCTGCCGGAGCCAGAGTTCGAACGCCTGAAGGCTTAACCCTTCGCGAGCTTCCGTCCCAAGGCGTCGCCGGAGCGGATGACGTGCATCAGAGAGATACCGCCACGGAAAGCGCCGTGGAAACGGAGTCCCGGGTGCGCGGCCTCGGTTTGGGCGAGGGCTGCCTCGCGGCGCCTTTGACCGGCGTCATACTGCGGGATGGCCTGATCCCAACGCTGAATCCATTCTTTCCGCGGCGCGGCCCGGATGCCGAGCGTCGTGGCGAGTTCGGCGTCGACGAGATGGCGCAGGCCCGCGTCTGGCAGAGCGGCGAGGTCGGGCCGGCGGCTTCCGCCGATGAAACAGCAGAGCAGGGCATGCCCTTCGGGGGCGCGGCCCGGGAGCACCGACGTCGGGAAGAGGCAACCGAGCACCTCGCGCTTCTCGGTGCTGGGCGTCAGGTAGCCGAAGCCGTCGAGCGACCGCGGGATATCCGTGGTCGCATAACCGCGCGCGACGACGGTCATCGGCGGCACGGAGGCGTCCTCCCATTCGCGCAGCTGGCGCGTGATGGTCTCGGCGAAGGGGAGTGTGGCCCAGTGCCAATGGGGCGCGGTCACGATGAGATGCCGAGCGCTGGCGCTTTCTTCGCCGCCGTTGGCTTCGCGCCAGGCGACGTCCCAGCCTTCGTCTCCCTGCCGGATCCGCGTCACGACGCTGTGCAGCCGCAAATCGGTCCCGAGGGGCGCGGCCATCGTGTCAGCCATCTGCTGCATCCCGCGCGGGAAGCCGACGACCTTGCGGTCCGTCTTGGGGGCTCGGCGCAGACCTTTAAGGACGGAGCCGTATTCCTGTTCGAGGGCGTGGAGGCGGGGAAAGCAGTCTGCCATGACCAGCTTGGCGGAGTCGCCCGCATGGACGCCGGAGACGACAGGGTCCATGAGCATCGCAGCGGCCTCCGGTCCGAAGCGTCGGGTAGCGAAGGCGTCAATCGTCTCACCGACCGACCCGCCTTTGGCCCGAAAGATCTCGGAGAGCAGGCGCAGTTTCCCCGGCCAACTGAGCAGGCCGGAGCCTAATAGGCTGAGCGGATTGGCGCCCAGGCCATGGAGCCGGCCGCGGGCGTAGATATAGCGTTTGGCCGCGCGCATGTCCGCCGATTGGGTCACTTCCTTCAAGCCGTAGGTGGCGAGTAGGGTTTCGTCGTCCGCACTTTCGAGCTGCAAGGTATTGGGACCGGTCTCGACCAGCCACTCCGCATCACGGATGGTTCGGATAGAGCCCCCGGCCCGCCCGGAGGATTCGATGACCTTCACCTTCCTGCCCGCGCGGATCATGGCATGAGCGACGGCCAGCCCGGCTGGCCCTGCCCCCAGGATGATCGCATCGAACGCCATGATTTAATCATAAACTCGAGAGGGCAGGTTTGGCAACCCTGCGTCCTTGCGCCGGTCGCACTTCCTATGAAGTTCTGGCCGCTCCTGCTGCTAGCCGCCTCGTGTCTGGCGGACACTGTCACCATGTAAGATGGGTCGTTCCTCAAGGGACGCATCGAGCGGATTGCTGAGGGCACGATGGAGTTCCGCGCGCCTTCGCTCGGCGCCGCGAATCTACTTCATCTGGATCTTTCGCTGGTCGCATCCTTCTTTACCGATGAGCCGGCGCAGGACGAGCCGTCACGCGCACGGCTCACGAATCCAAGGCCATTGACGGTGACCTCGAACTCGGGCGTACCCCCAGCCCTCCTTGGCCGCTCCTTCGTCGGCGGCCGGCCTGATTTTTTCACGCGAACTCGGTGGGGCCGCCTGGCCAACCTCCCTTGATTTCGTTCCCTCTCGGCCGGGGAGGGTGAGTTCTACCTCCGGCACGAGACTGGCCTTAACTGCTTCCGCGGCACCAGACCCCTCTCATTAAGGCTGGGCATCTCCAATGATTTCAGGTCCCAGCCGCTGCCCCTCAAGTCAGGACCGATACGGCTTATTTCCCCCGGACGACCAATGTGTGGAATTAGGCAGTCGAGTTTTGCTTAATAATAGGCATTGATGGCTAAAATAGCACAATAGGGGCTGTGAATGGTTCCCTGTTGTAGGGTGGCACACGGGGTGCTTTGAAATTGTCGTTAATTAAACACTTTCACTCCCCATCCATGAGCACCAACCCAGCCCGTCTTAGCGCCATCGAGGCCATCGCCTCCCAGCCTCGCCTCCAAGGAAGTTTCGACTTCCGCAACGAGAAGATCGACCTGATCTACGGGCAAAACGTCTTCTCCCTCGATAAGATGGAGAAGCGTCTGCCCAAAGAAATCTTCAAGGCGCTCAAGTCCAGCATCGAAGCGGGCAATAAGCTCGACGCCGCCGTCGCCGACATCGTCGCCGCCGCCATCAAGGATTGGGCCCTCGAGTGCGGTGCCACCCATTACGCGCACGTCTTCTACCCGCTCACCGGCTTCACCGCCGAGAAGCACGACACCTTCTTTGAGCCGAACGGCAACGGCACGCTCGCCCAGTTCTCTGGCAAGGCCCTGATTCAAGCCGAGCCCGATGCTTCTTCGTTCCCGAACGGCGGCCTGCGTTCCACCTTCGAAGCGCGGGGTTACACCGCTTGGGATGTGACCTCCCCGGCCTATATCTTCGATACCGAAAACGGCTCCACCCTGTGCATCCCGACCGCCTTCGTCTCCTGGAAGGGCGAGGCCCTCGACAAGAAGACCCCCCTGCTTCGCTCGATGGCTGCCGTCAATAAGGCCGCTACTCGCGTGCTCGCACTCTTCGGCAAGAAGCACGGTTACATCTCCGCTTCCTGCGGACCGGAGCAGGAGTACTTCCTGATCGACACGCGTCTCTTCCATCTCCGTCCCGACCTTTACACCTGCGGCCGCTCGCTCTTTGGTTCCAAGCCGGCGAAGGGTCAGGAATTCGAAGACCAGTATTTCGGCACCATCCCTGATCGCGTGCTCGCTTGCATGATGGAAACCGAACGCGAGTGCTTCAAGCTCGGTATCCCGATCAAGACGCGCCACAATGAAGTCGCTCCTTCCCAATACGAGGTCGCCCCGATTTACGAATCGGCCAACGTCGCGCACGATCACCAGATGCTCACGATGACGCTGCTCCGCCGCGTCGCCACCAAGCATGGTTTCGTCTGCCTCCTCGCCGAGAAGCCCTTCGCGGGCGTCAACGGTTCTGGCAAGCACGTCAACTGGTCCATCGGCGGTGCCGGTGTCGGCAACCTCCTCGAGCCTGGTCATAGCCCGCACGAGAACGCCCAGTTCCTCACCTTCTGCTCCGCGGTCATCCGCGCCGTCGACCTCCACCAGGGGCTGCTCCGCGCTTCCGTGGCGTCGGCTGGTAACGACCACCGCCTCGGGGCCAACGAAGCACCGCCCGCCATCATCTCGATCTACCTGGGCGATATGCTCAACGAGGTCATCGAGCAGGTCAAGAAGAGCGGCTCCGCCGCATCCTCCCGCAAGGGTGGCCACATGACCCTCGGCGTCGACACGCTGCCCGTCCTCCCGAAGGACGCCGGCGATCGCAATCGTACCAGCCCGTTCGCCTTCACCGGCAACAAGTTCGAGTTCCGCGCTGTGGGATCGGCCTTCTCGGTCGCCGGTCCGCTGACCGTGCTCAACACGATCATGGCTGACTCTCTCGACAAGCTCGCCGACGACCTCGCCGCCGCCCTTAAGAAGAATGCCGACTTCAACTCCGCGCTCCAGGGCGTCCTCAAGGACATCCTCACCAAGCACGGGCGCATCATCTTCAACGGCAACGGCTACGCGGAAGAGTGGCACAAGGAGGCTGGCAAGCGCGGCCTCAAGAATCTCCGCACGACGCCCGACGCCCTCCCTGAGATTGTGGCGAAGTCGACCGTCGACGTCTTCGAGCGCCAAGGCGTCCTTTCCAAGGCCGAACTCGAGTCCCGTGAAGAGATCTACACCCACTCCTACGTACTGACCATCAACACGGAGTCGAAGCTCGTCTCCGACATCGCCCAAACCCTACTCCTCCCGGCCGCCCTCAGGTTCGCCGCCGATCTGACCCCGGTCGAGAAGACCAAGTCCGGGGGTAAGCTCCGCAAGGCGGTCATCGGCCTCGCGGACGAGCTCGCCGCGTCCATCGATGCCCTCAACGCCGCCCGCGAAGTGTCCAAGTCCGATACGCACGCCCAAGCGAAGCACTCCTGCGATAAGGTCCTCCCGGCCATGCTCAAGGTCCGCGCCGCCGCCGATGCCCTGGAAGAGATCGTCGCCGACGAATACTGGCCGCTCCCGTCCTACCAGGAACTGCTGTTCCTCCGCTGAGCTTCGCCGGCTTCATCGGGAACAAGGGTCGAACCTCCGGGTTCGGCCCTTTTTGTCGGGCGATGCCGCGGCTCCTCCAAGCAGAAGGCCCGTCACGATGACGGGCCTTCAGGTGCTGGTTAGGGGACGTCCGCTTAGACGTTATCCCACTTCTTGCGCAGATAGGCGCCGAAGTTCTTGACCTTCTTCTTGCGGCGGCGGCGGACGGCCGGCTTTTCAAAGCCTCGCTTGGCGCGGGCGTCCTTGATGATGCCTTCGCGATCGATCTTCTTCTTGAGGCGGCGAAGAGCCTTGTCGACGGTCTCGCCTTTGCGGAGCTTGATTTCTACGGACATGGGAGCGGTTGGAGGGTCGAAAGAACAAGGGGCGAGGGCGTTCGTCAACCCCGAATCCAAGGGTCGTTAAACCCGTGAATAAGTGGCCGTTCCGGAGGGCATAACACGCTTGCGGCGGGGGTAGGGCAGGGCAATCGTCCCTTTCCACCCCTCGATGTACCTCAAGGAAATCGTCGCCAACGGATTCAAAAGCTTCGCTGACCGCACCCGTATCGAGCTCCGCCCAGGGGTTACGGCCGTCGTCGGACCCAACGGTTGCGGCAAATCCAACATCGTCGACGCCATCCGCTGGGTCCTGGGCGAACAGTCCGCGAAATCCCTGCGCGCCACGGCGATGCAAGACGTCATCTTCGCGGGCACCGACCGCCGCCGGCCTCTCCCTTTGTGCGAAGTGGAGCTGATCTTCGCCGATTGCGAGAAGGAGCTGGGCACGGCGTTCGCCGAGGTCGCGATCATGCGCCGCCTCAGCCGCGACGGCGCCAGCGATTATTTTATCAACGGCAAGCCTTCCCGCCTCAAGGATATCCAGCGCCTGTTCATGGACACCGGCATCGGTCGCATGTCCTACTCCTTCATGGTGCAGGGACAGATCGACCAGATCCTTTCTGCCAATCCCGCCGAGCGCCGTTACCTCTTCGAAGAAGCCGCCGGCATCACGCGTTATAAGTCTCAGCGCCGCGAAGCCCTCAACAAGCTCAGCGGCGTCGACGCCAATCTCGCGCGGATCACCGATGTTGTCAGTGAAGTCGGTCGCCAGATCGCCTCGCTCCGTCGTCAAGCCGCCAAGGCTCTCCGCTTCCGTCGGCTCCGCCATCGCTTCATCCACCTCGACCTCGCCTGGCACGCCAAGCAGTTCGGCGATCGGCGCGCCCAGGTCGACTCGCTTGAGACCGCCGCCACCGCCTGTCGCGCCGAGGTCACGGGCCTAACCGATGCGTTGCGTGACCGGGAAGCCGCGCTGTCGCAACGTCGGTCGCAGCGGACCGAACTCGCCGAGCAGGTGCAGTTCGCCCAGCAGGCCCTCTTCGAGCTCCGCACCGCCCGCGAAAATGCCGAGAACGATGCCCGGACCGCTGACCTTCGCTCCGCCGACCTGACCACCCGGCTCGGCGAGGTTCGCCGAGAGGCGATGGAAGCGGAATTTTCGATTTCTGAATACGAGATGCGTCTCCGCGGCAGTTCCGACGCCAAGTCGACCGCCGCCGGTTCGGTCACGGCCACCGATACCGCCTATCGCGAGAAGACCGCCCAGGTCGATGAAGCCGCCCGTCAGGTCGTCGAAGCGGAGAACCTGCTGCGGCGTGCCCGCCAGGATATCCTCGTCGCCGAGGGCGAGATGACCCGTGCCCGCGGCGATGTCACCAATCTCGAAGTGGATCTCCGCGGCTACCAGTCGCGCCATGTCGATCTCTCCGCCTCTCTGAGCCAAGCCAAGCAGGAGCGGACGGCGCTCGAACGTCGCGTCGCCGAGTGCGGCGGCGTCGTCACGACCCGCCATGGCGAACTCCAGGCCGCCCGCACCGCCGAACAGGAAGCCACCGAGAAAGGCCGCGACCTCCTNAACGATTTCCGTGCGTTGCAGCAGACAATCTCCGAACAGGACCGCAAGGTCGCCAAGCTCTCCGCCCAACTGGGCCTGCTCGAGCAGATGCAATCCCGGCTCGAGGGTTTCTCCGAGGCCGCCAAGGCGGTCCTTCGCGGTGAATTCTCCGCCGAGCTTCGTTCCGGCAAAGCCTCGGCGCTCGCCGACCTGGTCAGGGTCGTCGATCTCTCCGCCGCCGCCGCGCTCGAGAATATCCTCGGGGCCGCTTCCGAAGCCGTCGCGCTCGACTCCGCCGAATTCTTGCCGGGCATCGTCGCCAAGATGGGCGAGCGCCAGCTGGGTCGGGCGGTCTTCCAGGTCGAGGCGCCGCCCGCGTCCCGCTCTGGTTCCGCCGCTCCCGGCTGGCTCCGGCCCGCCACCTCCGCCGTCCAGGCGAAGTCGCCCGAACACGCGCGCCTGGTCGCTAANCTTTTCGACGGATGCTATGTCTGCCCGTCCTTAGTGGATTTCATCAACTGGTGGCGCGCTAATCCGGGCTTCGAATTCTTTCTCGTCGCGACCACGGATGGCGACCTTGTCGACCGGCGCGGCCTTGTCTACGCCGGCAAGCCCCGCCTCGCCACCGCCACCGCCGGGTCAGGCGTGTTCTCGCGCGAGAGCGAGATTCGTTCCGTCCGCGCTAGCCTCGAGTCTGAGAACGACCAGCTGACGACCCTGAACGAAAAGGCCCTCGGCCTGCAGTCCGCAATGGACGCCAATGAGCTCGACGTCTCCGCGGCCCGTGATGCCACGCAGTTCGCTGCCCAGGAACTTTCCGTCGCCCAGGCCGATGAGCGGGCGGCTCGCTTGGCGCTGACCGCCGCGGACGAACGCATCGCCCGCGAGGAACGCCTGCTCGCTGAAACCGAAAATTCCAAGTCAGAAGCCCTGCAGAGGCGTGATCGCGCGCAAGTGACGCTCCTGGCCAAGGACGGGCAGGTGGCCGAGCTGCGCACGTCCATCGTCACCGGGGAAGGCCAGCTCGAAGCCGCTCGTGCCGAAGCCGACCTGCGCCGTAACGCCCTTGGTGAAGCCCGCCTCGCCCACGCCGAACAACGTCAACGCCTCGAGCTCGTCGGCCGCGAGCTCGCCGACCTCGAATCCCGTCGCGCCGAGGCCGTCGCCCGCCTGAGTTCGCGACGCAACGAAGCGCAGCAGAACGAGAAGCTTATCGGCGAACTCAAGGCCCAGGCCGACACTGCCCGGGAGACCTCCGCGCGGCTGGCCGGCGAGATCGAGTTGGCCCATGGCCGCCTCGATGAACGCCGCGGCTCCCTGCAGGTGACCGATGCTGCCGTGGATTCCGAAGACCGCCTGCTCGTCGGGGAACGCGACCGGCTGCGCGATGCCGATGGCCGGCTCAAGGGCTTGGAAGTGTCGCTCGTCGAGCAGACCTCGCAGTGCGGCTTCCTCGTCGAAAAGGTCCAGACCGACCATCAACTCGATGTCGCCCAAGTCGACTGGCGCCTGCAGCTCTGGCTTTCTGACGGCGAGCCCGAAGGGATCTCGAGCTTCGACGACCTTGAGGAGACGGAGGAGGAAGGCTCCCGCCCAGCTCCCCCGGCCGTCGCCCGTCGCGGTGAACCCACGGCCGAAGACCTCGCCTCAATGGAGTCCGCCGATTGGCCGCCTCTCGTCCGTGAGATCGCCGAACTACGTGAACGCATGGCTGGCATGGGCTCCGTGAACCTCGTCGCCGTCGAGGAGTATTCCTCCCTGCGGGACCGCCACGACTTCCTCACTAAGCAGAGCGACGACCTCTGGAAGGCGAAGGAAGAACTCACCAAGGCGATCGAGGAACTCAACCAGACCTCGCTCAAGCTCTTCACCGATACGTTTGAACAGGTGCGCAAGAACTTCACGTTCACCTTCGCGCGGCTCTTCGAAGGCGGTACCGCTGACCTCACGATGGTCCAGGCTGAAGACCCCCTGGAGAGCGGTATCGAGATTATCGCGCAACCCCCGGGTACCAAGCTCCGGGGAATCTCCCTGCTCTCCGGCGGCCAACGCACCATGACCGCCGTCGCGCTGCTCTTCGCCATCTACATGGTGAAGCCCTCGCCGTTGTGCGTGCTCGACGAGCTCGACGCCCCGTTGGATGATGCCAATGTCACCCGGTTCACCGACATCATCCGCGAATTCACCCGTTTTTCTCAGTTCGTGGTGATCACCCATAATAAGCGCACCGTCTCGGCGGCCGACGCTATCTTCGGGGCGACCATGCAGGAAAAGGGTGTGACCCGGCTTTTCTCGATGCGCTTCAACAAGGATCGCGACGAGGCCGAACCGAACCAGCCGGGTGGCGGGTTCCCCATGGCCCGCTGAGGTCGCTTGCATTGGGTGGTGCTTCGGCTACGCTGTCGGTGTCATGTTCCGCTACCTCACCGCGCTTGTCCTCTGGCCGGCCATGGGCCTCGCCGGCGTTTCCTTCGACACCGATGTCCGCCCAGTCAACCGTGCCCTCCCCGCAGCCAGTTACGCCGACATGCTTGCCCGTGTCATGCCCTCCGTCGTCAGCATCCGCACCGCGGAAGTCATACCGGCAGCGGTCCTGGAGCGCTATCGTGGTCGTATCCCTTCTGATTCGGTACTGAAGGATGAGAAGACTGGCGAGACGCTCATGCCGACCGGCTTAGGTTCCGGTACAATCGTCCATCCCGAAGGTTATGTGATCACCAACCGCCATGTCGTGCTGCAGGAGAATCGCCAAGGTGTCGCGACGACGGTCATCGTGCAACTCGCTGACCGCCGGGAATTCCGGGCGAAGGTCCTCGGGGTCGACGCCGGTAGCGATATCGCCGTGCTGAAGATCGAGGGACGCAACCTACCGTTCGCTAAGTTCGCCGACAGTGACAAAGCCCGCGTGGGCGATGTCGTCTTCGCCATCGGCAATCCGCTCGACGCCGGCATAACGGTGACCTCCGGTATCGTCTCCGCGCTCGGACGTTCTGGCCGGCAGGGCATGGGCATGGCCTTCGAGGACTTCATCCAGACGGACGCGGCGATCAATCCGGGCAATAGCGGCGGGCCACTCATCGATTTCGAGGGCCGGTTACTGGGCATGAACACCGCGATCAAGTCGCGTACCGGTGGCAANATCGGCTTAGGGTACTCCATCCCGGCCAACTTGATTGTTTCCATCGCGACGGATCTGGCCAACGGCGGCAAGGTTGTCCGCGGTCTCATCGGGGTCCAGGGGGAAGACCTGACCCTCGCCGAGGCCACCAAGCTCAATCTAGCCAAGTCGGGCGCCGTTCGCGTCGCGCTCATCACCGAAGGCTCGCCGGCGGCGAAGGCCGGCCTCAAGGTCGGCGACGTTATCGTGGCCTTAGATGGTAAGCCCTTCGATAATTGGAATGAATTGCGCCTGGCGATTTCGCGCCGCAAACCGGGCGAGGTCCTGATGGTCAACTTCATCCGCGAAGGCCGAGGCTCGTTGGCACGCTTGACGGTCGCGGAGCGTCCGCTGGACCGCTGAGCATGGGTGCGCTTTCCACGTTCCGCAACCTGGCCAGTGGCCGGGTTCCACCGGTGACACGCACTGCGCTATTCTGTGGCGGGGGAATCTTCTTGCTCACCCTGCTCGTCTTCCAGCCCGGTGCCGGCGGTTTAGATCCCGCCCAGCCTCTGGCCAACGGGGTCCGGCTCGTGTCGCCCGATGACGCCCGCACCGAAAGCGTCATCCTGCTCGACACCTCCGCCGTCTATTTCCCCTCCCGCTCCGCGCTTGGCGGCCTCGGCCGGACCGAGGTCGGCCAGCCGGAGGATGCGCCCTTCGCCAGGTCCGTCCCCGTCTTACAGTTCGATCCTACGAAATCTCCCAGCAATGACTCCACCTTGCAATTGCCACGGTCAGAGACCCCCACCCCCGCCAAGGCCGTTCCGCTGGCCGAGGTCTCGCCCTTCACGACTTTTGGAACGGCGGGGTA
>JGI12547J11936_1000175_pt1 | contig 15209 bp, 18 predicted proteins | sample LakEriepJuly2011_2_FD_11936 | JGI IMG/M metagenome (IMG submission 11936)
TCGGCGGTTTGGCAAGCACGCGATCTGATTCATACGCCATCAAATATCAAGAATCCAGAGTGGCTAGCAAAGCAAGCAACTGCCATGGTCTCTGAAGCAAAGAGTTCTAGCCTTTCGTTAAGTATCAAATCTGGCCGGGCGATAAAGGATTTTGGTGGATTGGTTGCGGTAGGAAACTCTTCACCAAACCCAGGTCCAAGATTGATTGAACTTACCTATGCTCCAAAAGGTTCTTCTTCTTGGCCACATGTAGTTTTAGTTGGCAAGGGAATTACTTTTGACACTGGTGGAGTTTCATTAAAGCGTCCTTATGACACCATGATTGGCATGAAGAGTGACATGGCAGGGGCTGCGGCAGTTTTGTGCGCAACTGTTGCATTAGCAAGAATAAAACCAAAGGTTAAGGTAACGACATTATTAATGGTTGCTGAAAACGCTTTATCTGGCACAGCTCAGCGCCCATCTGATGTAATCAAACATTATGGTGGCACTACTGTTGAAGTTTTAAACACCGATGCCGAAGGCAGATTAGTTTTAGCAGATGGACTTGCTTATGCAGATTTAACTCTTGATCCAGATTATTTAATCGATGTGGCAACGCTTACTGGGGCTGCAACATTAGGCCTTGGCCGCCAACACGCGGCCATGTACACCAGGAAAAACGAGCTGGCTAAGCGATTATTTGAAGTTGGCAATAATGTTGGTGAAAAAGTGTGGCACATGCCTTTAGTAGATGATTATTCACAAGCTCTGCAAAGTGAAGTAGCAGATTTTAATCATTTAGCAGACAAGATGGGATTTTCAGCCGGATCAATTACTGCAGCTTTATTTTTAGAAAAGTTTGTTGGTGAACGCAACTGGGTTCATCTAGATATTGCTGGAACGGGCAGATCAGAGGTTGATGCGGGTGAAAACATTAAAGGTGGTACAGGTTTTGGAGTTAGGTTATTAATTGAGTGGCTGGCAACATTTTGAAAGATTCAATTCCACCGCGCACAGATATGAACGTATTTGCGGAGAGTTTTGCGCATGAGGATTACTTTAAGCAACAAGCAAGAGCAAATGGTCAAGAGGTTGGAGCGTCAGATCCAACCGCTGCTGTAGGAAATTTTTTAAAGTTTTCAGTTCAACTATTAAAAGCTAAATCAGTTGTGGAAATTGGAACTGGATCAGGTGTTGGGGGACTTTGGCTATTAAGTGGGATGGCTGATGATGGGGTATTAACTACAGTTGATTCAGAGCGAGAGCATTCAAAAATTGCTCGGACAATATTTGAAGATGCAGATATCGCTCCTACAAAGTATCGAATTATCACTGGGAAATTAATAGAGGTTATCGGAAAGTTGGCTGATAACTCTTATGACTTAATTATAATTCGTCCTGCTTTGGATTTGTTTGATATGGTGCAAGAATCTCACAGGATGTTAAAAACTGGTGGATTACTAATTATTGATCAAGTGTTAAATGGTGGCAAGGTAGTAGACCCAACTCAACGCGATCCTGAGAGTATTGCAAGGCGAGATGTGATTAAAGTCGTTAAAGAGGATGAACGATGGACATCTACAGTGATTCCAATTGGCGCAGGCATATTAGTTGCCAATAAACTTCCTTAAATGAGGCCACCATCAGATACTCCTTGGTGGCAGAGTGATGCTGAAACAAAGCCTGCACAACTAGTAAAGGCGCGAAGTAACTCCAATTTTTTTGTAATTGTAGTAGTCATAGCGGTTATTGCTGGCGGTATCGGAGCAGTAATTGGTCGCAGCAGTTCTACAAATTTGGGCGCAAACTTAGTTCAAACAAATAACACGGTAGAGCGGGCGCCAGATTCGATTGCAGCCCTTGCCGCGCGAGTAATCCCAGCAGTAGTTTCAATTTCAGTTAACGGAGTTACTGGCTCAGGTACGGGATCTGGTTTCTTTTTTGATAGTGATGGCTTTATTTTGACTAATAATCATGTAATTGATGCAGCTGCAAGGGGTGGCACAATAAATGTCAAACTCTCTGATGGCAAAAAATACCCAGCAAAGTTAATTGGCCGAGATAGTTCTTATGATTTAGCAATACTAAAAATTGATGTCATAGCAGCACCAACTTTGCAATTAGGAAACAGTGATCAAGTTCAAGTGGGAGATGCAGTAATTGCTATTGGTTCACCCCTTGGCTTATCGGGAACAGTTACTTCAGGAATTATCAGCTCTAAAAATCGAGCTGTTACTACTGGAAGTGGAAATGGTGAAAGCTCTTTTATTAATGCACTACAAACTGATGCTGCAATTAATCCAGGAAATTCTGGTGGTCCACTAGTTGATGCCACAGGCGCAGTAGTCGGTGTAAATTCAGCGATTGCAACACTTGGACTTACCAGTCAAGCAGGTTCAATTGGATTAGGTTTTGCAATTCCAATTAATCAAGCTAAGAAAACTGCAGAGCAGTTGATTGCAACAGGCTCTGCCACCTATCCAATTATGGGAATTTCAGTAGATTCTAGATTTACCGGAAGCGGTGCGTTGATAAGTAGTGAAGGTGTTGGTGTAACACCCGGGGGACCAGCAGATAAAGCTGGTTTGAAAGAAGGAGATTTAATCATTGAGTTTAATGGTGCTGAGGTTGAAAATTCAGATGAACTAATTGTCATGATTCGTAGCAAAAGTGTGGGTGATAAGGTAACAATTAAATATCAACGAAATAATATTGTCCGCCAAACAACCGTAACTCTTGCAGCATCTAAGGGGTAGTACATATGTTTAATATTGGCGGTGGCGAGATTCTTGCACTTATTGTGGTGGGCATGATTTTAGTTGGCCCAGACAGAATGCCAACTATGGCCGCTGATGCAGCAAGATTTTTAATAAAAATTAAAAATATGGCACAAAAAGTAACAAATGAAATAAAGGATAATCTAGGACCTGGTTATGAAGATTTGCAGGTTAAAGACCTACATCCAAAAGCTTTGATCAAAAAACACATCTCTGATGTCATAGATAAATCTGATTTTGATGGCAAGCCAAAACCAAAGATAGATCCTGATATCTTATGAGTACCAATGATTTAATTAGAAAAGCGCTAGGCAATGTGATTGACCCTGAGCTTCATAAACCACTACCTGAACTAGGGATGGTGGAATCGGTAGATTTTTCAGCAGGGGTGGCAAAGATCGGTATTTTGCTCACCATAGTCGGCTGTCCGATGAAGGATCGATTAAAGGCAGATATTACGAAGGCGCTTAGTGAAATTGAAGAAGTTAAATCTATTGAGGTTATTTTTGGCGTAATGAATGAAGAACAACGAAATAATGTGAAGAAACTTATTAGAGGCGGACGTGAAAAATTTATTCCATTTGCCCAACCTGATTCTTTAACCCGAGTATTAGGCATTGCTTCCGGCAAGGGCGGTGTTGGAAAATCATCGGTAACTGTTAATTTGGCGGTAGCAGCAGCAAAGCGTGGCCTTAAAGTCGGGATTTTAGATGCAGATGTTTACGGACATTCAATTCCAAGACTTATGGGAATTTTAGATAAAAGGCCGACTGCGATCGATCAAACCTTTATTCCAGTTGAAAATTACGGTGTGAAGGTTGTTTCAATGGAGATGTTCAAGCCAGAAAGATCAGATCCAGTTGCATATCGTGGTCCGTTACTACACAAGGTTCTTGAGCAGTTATTAAGTGATGCGTACTGGGGAGATTTAGATTTACTACTTCTTGATCTGCCACCTGGTACAGGTGATATCGCAATTTCACTTGGCCAGTTAATTCCTGGATCTGAAATTATTGTGGTCACTACACCTCAAATTGCAGCTGCAGAGGTTGCTGAACGAGCTGGCAGGATTGCTCATCAAATTAAACAACCGGTAATTGGCGTTATCGAAAATATGTCTGAAACCGTCTCCGCTACAACCGGAGAAAAAATCTCGATATTTGGAAGTGGCGGTGGAGAAGAAACTGCTAGGCGTCTAAGTGAATTAGTTGGCGCTGATGTTCCACTGCTTGCCAAGGTCCGTTTGATACAAATATTCGAGAAGGTGGCGATGCAGGAAATCCAATAGTTTTAAGTGATCAAAAAATCATGGATATCTTTGATGCAATTCTTGATCGCATAATTGTTAGGCCAAAATCCTTAGTAGGCGTAAGGCTTAACGTAAATACTTAAGACTTTTTGTTTACTTTTTGAACAATTTCTTCAATTGCATCAGCAATCTCTTTATGCAAATAATCCTTGGTTGTTACTTCACCAATAGCAGTTCGCAGAGTAGCTAATTCACGTGTTAAGTACTCAGTGTCTGCCAAATTTTGCTCATTTCGCTCTCGATCTTCTTTATTCTGCACACGGTCACGATCGGTTTGACGATTTTGTGCAAGCAAAATCAGTGGCGCCGCGTATGATGCTTGCAGCGACAGAATTAAAGTCAGAAAGATAAAAGGATAATTATCAAACCTTAAATCATCCGGTGCTAGTGAATTCCAAATAACCCAAAATAATACAAAAGTAGTCATATATACCAAGAATCTGGATGTGCCCAAGAATCGTGCAAATCGCTCAGACCAACGACCAAAGATTTCTGGATCGTAAGAAGGCTTGAGAGTTCTACGAGATTCGCGAGGAAACTCAAGTGAGTTCTTATTAATTTTCTCTTTTGCCATGATTATTCCTCCACAACTTCTGCTTTGACTAAATCTTTATGACGCCAGTCCTCTGGCAGTAAGTGATCCAGCACATCATCAACGGTTACCGCACCCAAGAGCCGATCGTGTGTATCAACAATAGGTGCAGCTAATAGGTTGTAGCTCGCAAGGTGGGATGCAACCTCATGTAAACCAGTCTCGGGCGCAAGTGGGGCGATATCTGAATCTAAAATTCCACCCAGCAAAGTTGCAGGTGGTTCACGAAGTAAGCGTTGAATGTGCACTACACCCATTAATCTGCCAGTAGGTGTTTCAACTGGTGCTCGACAAACAAAAACCTGAGATGCCAGTCCAGGTGCAACTTCAGATAATCTAACTCGAGATAGTGCCTCGGCAACAGTTGTATCAGCTGTTAAAACAATTGGTTCAGTCGTCATCATTCCGCCAGCTGTGTAATCCTCATAATCCATTAATCGTGCAACTCCTTCAGCATCTTCTGGCTCCATCAGTGCTAAAAGTTTTTGTGCTTTCTCTTTTCCAATTTCACGAAGTAAATCTGCAGCATCATCAGGATCCATCTCCTCCAATACATCTGCTGCCCGTTCACCTTCAAGCTCTGCAAGCAAGGCAACTCTTGATGTCTCATTCATTTCTTCTAGAACGTCAGCCAGCCGCTCATCATCTAACGCACGAGCAATCTCTACTCTTCGTTTGGTATTTAATTCAAGTATCATGGAAGCTAAATCTGCTGCTCGTAAATTTGCTAATGTTCCAAGTAGGTTGTTAACGCCTTGATTAGTTTCAGTGGTAGAAATTCCTGAAATCTCAGACCACAGCACAGTGGAGTAGCTTCCACGCTTTCGAAATCCAGTTCCTCGACGCATTATATGAATGTGTTCAATAAACCAATCTCCAGTTTTAGAAAGCTCCATCGCAATATCTTCCACAGTAACTTTTTCATCACTTTCATTTAATGTGACTGTTCCATCTAACATCTCAGCAAGAACTGTTATCTCATTAGCACGCGGCTCAAATTTGCGCATATTTAATAAGCCAGTAATGATTACATGCCCATTATTTATTGAGGTAACTCGAGTAATCGGAATAAAAATTCGCTTCCGTGGTGGCACTTCAATAATCAAACCAAGAATTCTTGGTGGTTGATTGTTGCTACGCAAGGTTGCGACCGCATCCCTAACCTTTCCAAGTTGATCACCATTTGGGTCAAAGACCCCAGTGCCAGCTAATCGGGCTAGGAATACACGATTTAGGATTGATCCTTTACTTGTATTCATGGCGTAAGGGTAGCGTCTAGATTGTGATTCATAATAATAATTAATTTGGAGATAGGTTTTACCTATGAAAGATCAAGACCACACCAAATTACCAACTGGGCGTGATATTCCATTTCTGATTCTTGGCGTGATCGGCATTGGGTCTTCAGGTCCAATTATTGCTAAGAGCACGATGCCCATACCGACATTGATTTTCTGGCGAAACTTAGTAGGTGCATTGGTCATGCTGCCTTTTGCGTTGGCTCGAGGTGAGTGGAAAACTGCCTCTCAGAGAAATGCAATACGTTGGTCTGTGTTAGCCGGTGTTTTACTTGCCACACATTTTGTCTGTTTCTTTTGGGCAATGAAGTTAACTAGTGTTGCAACTGGTACGGCACTAACTGCAACTCAACCAATATTTGCTGCATTATTTATAAAACTTGCTGGTGGGCATATCCCAAAAAAGTCTATCGGTGGCATGGTGATTGCATTTTTCTCTGTAGCTTTAATCTCTGGCGTAGATTTAAATCTTTCAGTTCGCGCTTTCCAAGGCGACATGTTGGCAGTCTTTGGTGGGGCGGTAGGAGCGGCTTACATGATTATCGCGGCGAGAGTACAAAAAGAAATCTCTACCTCAACATTTACTACTATCTGTTTTGCCACCTGTGCGATTTTAATATTTCCAGTAGTTTTAATAAGTGAATCAGCGCTCACTGGATTTACAACTACTGAGTGGATCTTGCTTGCTGGATTAATAATTGGTGCCCAATTTTTAGGACATACACTTTTTAATTTCACCTTAAAAAGAGTTTCACCAGCGGTAGTTTCCTTAGTTGTATTTTTTGAGGTCCCAGTAAGTGCAATCTTGGCTTACCTTTGGCTTGGACAACAACCACCATCGGGCACAATTCCTGGAATCATTGGATTGCTCTTTGGTTGTACGCTATTTGTATTACGTTCAAATCGATCCACTGACATAGAAGAAAGTAAATAAGTTAATGATTGATTTACACACCCATACCAATTGCAGTGATGGAACCGATACACCTGCTGAACTTGTTAACAAAGCATTAGCTGCTGGAATCTCAGTACTGGGTCTGACTGATCATGATTCAATCGCTGGTTGGCAAGAGGCAACAGCTGCATTACGTCCAGGAATCTCACTTGTTCCTGGCGCTGAGATTTCCTGCCAAACAGCTGATGGCATAAGCGTTCATATTTTAGGTTTGTTGTTTGACTCAGAAAACAAGGAGTTAATCAGTGTGATGGAGCAAACTAGAGAGAATAGATACGGGCGAATGGAAAAAATAATTGCTCGGATTAATGCAGCAGGCATTGATGTCACCATGACTGATGTTTTAGCGCAACTATCGGAAGGGGCAACACTTGGCAGACCACACCTTGCTGATGCACTGATTAAAAAGGGAGTCTTTAGTAACCGCGAGGAAGTTTTCGCACAAATGTTGCATAATAAATCAAAATATTATGTCGCCCACCATTCACCATCACCTGAAGCAGTTATTAATTTGGTTAAGGCTGCCGGCGGGGTTTCAGTGATTGCCCATCCAATGGCATCTCATCGTGGTCGAACAATCTCAACTCAAACATTTGGCTCCTTAATAGCAGCTGGCTTAGATGGAGTTGAGGTGGATCACCGAGATCACTCACCTGATGAAAAAAAAGCACTTATTGAACTTGCCCAAGAGTTTAATTTAGTCATGACTGGAGCCAGTGATTATCACGGCAATGGCAAACTCAATACCTTAGGTGAGTACACCACCAACCCTAAGCAATGGGAGCAACTTGAATCAAGGGCAAATGCCCGAAGGATGATTAAAGCTTAATTATTGTTGGCAAAGCCAACGCGGCGCTCTGCGGACTCGCCAACTTCAACAAAACTTATCTTGCTGTGTGGAACAAGAATTTCTCGACCTTTGGTGTCACTAAGTGATAAAACTGTTGCAGACTTAATGGCTTCATTAACTTTTGCTATTACCTCAGCTTGAGTACTTGCACACTCAAAATTTATCTCCTGAGTGGTATCAGAGATACCGATTTTCACATCAGTTTTTGTTGCACTTTTTACTTTTGCAGTTGCCATTGCTTAACCCTATCTATTGGGTGATTACTTTGCGAATTTAAGATTGTGATTTAGGAAACCCAGAAATACCCCGCCAGATCAAATTCATTACTAGTTCAGTAGCGCGCTGGCGATCAATTTTTCCATCTCTATCCAACCAATGCCTGGCAGTGGTCTGGACGGTGCCAATAATGCCAACAGCAAGCATCATAGATTCCTCTTTACCCAATCCGGTATCAATGGAAATAACCGCACTCACCGCAGCGGCGCAGTCATAGGTCATGCGATTTAATCGCTCCCTAACCTGTGGCTCTAAATTCATATCACTTTCAAAAAGTAATCTAAAAGCCTCTCCCTCAGAGTTAATAAACCCAAAATAGGCTTCAACTGTTGCTGAAACTCTTGAGGAGTTTTCTCGGGTTGAGGCAATTGCTTTTTGAATTGCAAAAACTAATGAGTCAATATGAAGATCTAATACCGCGAGATAAAGCTCTAGCTTTGAAGGAAAGTGTTGGTATAGAACTGGCTTACTAACTTTGGCTCTATCTGCAATTTCATCCATCGCAGCTGAGTGATATCCAGCAGCTGTGAAAACTTCAAGGGCAGCAACTAGAAGTTGCGCACGGCGTTCATCACGGGGCAGTCGTGCTGCTTTCTCATCCATCACTTATCAATTCTAATCTGTAATTAGATAAATTGTCAGGTTTTATTACTTTTATAGTTATATTGTGCGGGTGAAAGCAGAAAAAAGATTGTTATTAGTACATGCCCATCCAGATGATGAGACCATCAACAATGGTGTAACAATGGCTAAATATGCGGTAGAAGGAGTACATGTCACCTTGGTTACCTGCACCAGAGGTGAAGAGGGAGAGGTACTAGTAGAAAGTTTAAAAAATTTAGCAAGTGATAAAGATGACAAACTAGGTGATCATCGTGAGATTGAATTAAAAGATGCGATGATTGAACTTGGAATCAGTGATTTTCGTTTTTTAGGATCACCAAATAAAAAATGGCGAGATAGCGGCATGATCGGTGCCCCACAAAATGAACGTACTGATGTTTTTTGGCAATCTGATTTAGATGAAGCGGCAAATGAGTTGGTCAAAGTAATTCTGGAGATTAAGCCACAAGTCATGATTACCTACGATGAGTTTGGTGGGTATGGACATCCCGATCACATAAAAGCACATCAAGTCGCCATGCGGGCTGCTGAAATTTCAGCAAACCAAGGCTGGCAGATTACAAAGATTTATTGGAACACAATGCCAAAATCAGTTTTGCAAACCAGTATGGATAAAATGAAAGAAATGGGCTCAGAATTTTTCGGCGCCGAAAGTGTTGATGAACTGCCATTTGCTAAAGCTGATGAGCTAGTTACCTCAGTAGTTAAGGCACAGGAGTATGTGCCACAAAAATTAGCTGCCATGAAAGCTCATGCCACTCAAATATCTGTAGATGGACCATTTTTTGCGCTATCAAATAACTTAGGTCTATCGGTATGGGCGGATGAGTATTACACCTTGGTTAAAGGGGAAATATCGCCACCATTTGATGAAAACGGTAGAGAGTTAGATATTTTTGCTGGAGTCAAATAATGAAGATCATAAAGTCAGTGCTATTTGGTGCATTAATCGCCTTTGGTGCGATCTTGTTACATAATTACATGCCACCATTTGGATTTGTTGCATCCCTTCTGCTTACCTACTTAGGCATAAGAGTTGTTGGTCAAAGTTTGTATTACCTGCGCTATCAAGTCTTAGCCGGTGCAACCTGGCTAGCAGTAGTAATCAGAGCCGGTACACCAGGTGACGGTGATGAGATATTGATTTATGGTAATACCTATGGAAATCTATTTTTAATTAGTGGTTTTGCAGTAGTAGTTTTTAGCTTAATTTTGTCTAGATCAAACTCTCGCTAGATTAGCCAATCCCAGCTCTGACCTTCTTTACTATCTCTGACAACTACTTTGTCCTCAGCTAATAAATCTCGCAGGCGATCACTTTCAGCAAAATTACCTGCAGCCCTTGCCTGTACCCGCTGCTCTAGTAACTGCGCAAGCTGAGTAGGCAGCTCATTTTTATAAGGTTGCCTATCTAAATCTAGACCAAATACTTTATCCGCTGCAATAAAAATTTGATACTTATTTGCAGCAGAAATAATTTCAGATTTTTCTAGTCCTCTTAATTTTTGCAAAGCCCTTGGTGTATCAAGATCTTGCCGCAGATCAGCCATGATCTCATCAATAAACCTTTGCACCGCTGCTTGATCAACCTCTTCATCACTCTTCCAAGATTGAACTTTTTGCCGCCATCTTTGTAACAGCAAGTGCGCAGCCTTCAAACTATCCCAACTTAAATCCATTTGACTTCGATACCGGTTTTCTAAGAAACAAAGCCGCAGTGCTAGTGGATCAATATGTTTTGTCTTTAAATCTGAAACAAGGACAACATTGCCAGTGCTCTTAGCCATTTTCCTGCCCTCAAATAGCAGGTGCTCACCATGTACCCAAAGTGCAACCGCATCCTGATTTATTGCAGCATTTGATTGCGCACGCTCATTTTCATGGTGCGGAAAGCGCAGATCAATTCCACCAAGATGTAAATCTACAAAATTATCTAGGTAGTGCAATGACATAGCCGAACACTCAATATGCCAACCAGGAAAACCTTTACCCCAAGGTGAATCCCAAATCATTTCACTGCGCCCGGCAGCAGCTTTCCAAAGCGCCCAATCTGCATGAAATCTTTTTGCACCATCCTCGGTGTATTCAAAGTTATGACCCGGCTTGAGTGAGTCCAATCTATTTCCACTGATTGCGCCATATCCAGCAAAAGATTGGGCATCAAAATAGACACACTCATCACTACCAACATAGGCATTATTTGATTTGATTAATTTTTCAATCAATTCATGCATCAGATCAATGCACTCACTAGCTTTTGGATAAGAATCAGCTGGATTAATATTTAGAATTTTTAGGTCATCATGAAATCTTTTTTCATAGATACGAGCGATTTCAAATGGATCTTTAGATTCAGCTTTTGCCTGAGCCAACATTTTATCTTCTACAAAATCCTCTGACATATGACCAACATCGGTAATGTTTTGGATAAATTCAACAGAATGATCTAGATACTTTGCTAGTCGGGTGATCAAATCTCCCAGAAGAAAGGTGCGCATATTGCCAACATGGGCATCTCGATAAACAGTAGGCCCACAGCTGTAGATTCTTAAATTTTTGCCATTGCTACTTACTAGTGGTTGTAATTTTCTGCTTTTGGTATCAAATAATAAGATCTCTTTATTACTCATTTATTGGGCACAATCTTCCACAATGCGATCTTGCTTGGATCGAAGGTAATCAAAGTGCCATCTTTCTTTTTTACCGTGTTTTCACTCACTAAAATACCCAGTAAGTCTCGGTAGCCACCTTGCGGGTCATGCAAGCGAATGCTTACCCGCTCACCAATCTGAGCCGCTGATGGCTGCATTTGACCCTCTCTACTAAACTTAAGGCTGTATAAGTATTTAGCGTGATGGCAGTATTCTCTACCTAATTAGGCAGATCTAGGTGTAAGGAGTGGCATGACCTACATAATTGCTCAACCTTGTGTGGATGTTAAAGATAAATCATGTATTGAGGAGTGCCCAGTTGATTGCATCTATGAGGGCGACCGCATGCTTTATATCCAACCTGATGAATGTGTGGATTGCGGTGCCTGTGAGCCAGTCTGCCCAGTTGAAGCTATTTACTACGAAGATGATGTGCCATCGCAATGGAAAAATTTTAGTGAAGTCAACTCTAAGTTCTTTGTAGAGATCGGCTCTCCTGGGGGCGCAGCAAAACTTGGTCCTACTGGTAAGGATCATGAAATAGTTGCAGCACTACCACCACAAGAGAAATAAGTTTCTTCTGAAACTGCCAGACTTTCCATGGGATTTGTTGGCACCATATGGTGAAAAGGCAAAAAAATATCCTGATGGTTTTATAGATTTATCCCAAGGTACCCCAGTTGATCCCACCCCAAAATTTATTCAAGATCGACTATCCCAAGTTAGTAACTCACCTGGCTATCCAGTAACTGGTGGTACAGAGGAGTTGCGTCAAGGGTATTCGGCAGTGGGCAATTAAAAACCTTGGTGTAAGTGGAGAGTTTGATGTCTTGCCCTCAATTGGTTCAAAAGAATTTATTGCGCTATTGCCAACATTTTTACAGAGTAAAAAAGTTCTTTATCCAAAGGTGGCTTATCCAACCTATTTAGTAAGTGGCATGATGGCATCAGCACAGGTGCTACCAGTTGAGATAGATGCCAATACTTGGCCTGATGCTGATTTAGCTTGGCTTAACTCACCCTCTAATCCAACTGGACAGGTACAAGATGAGACTCAATTGGCTGCATGCATCAACTGGGCTCGGAAAAATAATGCAATTGTTGCTAGCGATGAGTGCTATTTAAGTTTTGCCACCGGTGCTAAATCAATTTTGGCGGTAGCAAATGGTAATAACACTGGACTACTTGCAGTTCACTCACTATCTAAGCGTTCTAATTTGGCTGGATATCGAGCTGGCTTTGTGGTCGGGGATGTGAAATTAATTGATCAGATTAGGCAGGTGCGCAAACATGCGGGGTTGATGACTCCACTTCCAGTTCAGCAGGTAATGATTACCGCACTCGCAGATGAGCAGCATGTAAAGGAGCAGGTTGAGCGGTATGACCGGCGCCGGCAAATACTTAAAGCCGCATTATTAAGTAAAGGATTTAAGATTGAATACAGCCAGGCTGGTTTATATATCTGGTGCACCAAAGGTGAGGATGGCTATAAAACCGTGGATTACTTTGCAAATCTGGGTATTTTAGTAACTCCAGGGGCTTTTTATGGCAGTGATCAATTTATTCGAATTGCATTAACAGCAACTGATGAAAATATTAGTAAAGCAGCACAGCGGGTAAGTGCATGAAAACTAGCGCAATTTTATTAGTGGGCGGTATGGGTACCCGGCTGCTGCCATTAACCCTTAATACGCCAAAGCCAATGCTGCAAGTTGCCGGAGTGCCATTTACTGAACACCAGATAAGAAAGGCAGCTGATGCTGGCATATCTGAGATTGTTTTAGCTACCTCTTATAAAGCTGAGTTATTTCAGCCTTACTTTGGCAATGGTGAAAAATTTGGTATCAAGATCAAATACGCTGTCGAAGAAACCGCACTAGGAACTGGTGGTGGCATCCGTAACGCAGCAGCAGCTTTAGATAAGTGTGATCAAGTGGTGGTNTTTAATGGNGATGTTTTAAGTGGCCATGATTTAAGTGCGCAGTTGGATTNTCATCTTAAAAATAAAGCAGATATAACACTGTATTTGACTAAGGTCGCAGATGCTNGGGCCTTTGGCTGTGTGGAGTTAGCAGCAAATAACCGGGTTAAATCTTTTCTAGAAAAAATGGAAAACCCCGTCAGCAACTTGATTAATGCTGGGTGTTATATATTTAATCAGCAGGTGATTGAAAAGATTCCAGCTAATCAAGTAGTAAGTGTGGAAAGGCAAACTTTTCCTGAGCTCCTTGCTGCAGGAGTTAGCGTCTTTGGTTACTTGGATAACTCATACTGGCTAGATATCGGCACCCCAGCCGCCCTAGTAAAGGCATCTGCTGATCTAATTACTGGTGAAATAAAATCATCTGCCACACCAATTCATAGCGGGGATCATTTAATTTCACCCTCTGCAGCAGTTGCAAGCAATAGCATTATTAATAATGGCAGCGTTATTGAATCTAAAGTAGAAATTGAGAGCAATTGTCAGATCAGCGGCTCAATAATTGGCAGTGGCGTAAAGATCGGGGCTAATAGCCGTGTAATTGACTCAATTATCGCGCCAAACACCCAAATTGAGGCTGGAATGGTGGTTATTGGCAATTATTTGGGGTTTTAATTCCCACAATTTGCATATTGCCGACTTGACTTAATCGAATTACAGGCGTGTAATTATCCCATCGGGCACACCCTGGCCCTTAGGTATTTGTAAGAATCAACTTAAGAGTTATTGGAGAGATATATGTCAGACCAACGCGCAGAGCTTGCAGCCCTAGAAGTTTCCTCAGAACAACTCTCCTGGCAGGAGCGGGCGTTATGCGCTCAAACCGATCCAGAGGCCTTCTTTCCTGAGAAGGGTGGCTCAACTAGGGAGGCCAAGCGGGTCTGCCTATCCTGTGAAGTTCGCGCTGAATGTTTGGAGTACGCACTAGCCCACGATGAGCGGTTTGGAATTTGGGGCGGATTATCCGAACGTGAGCGTCGACGCTTAAAGCGCCGTAGCGCTTAAAATAACGGGTGGCTGAAAAAGCGATCACCGGGGCAACTGCCCAACTTGAAGATCAATATGTAACAGCAATAATTGTTACCCATAATGGCGCTACCTGGTTAAGTGAGGTTGTTGCTTCACTCTCTGCGCAAAAACATCAGGTAGATGAAATTATTGCTGTTGATAATGGCTCCATTGATGGCTCAGCTAAATTATTAAGTAACGCCGGGATTCAAGTAATAAAAAAATCTCAAAGCACTGGATTTGGTGCAGCTGTGGCTGCTGCGGTTGCAAAACTTCCAGAGATTGAAAAAGATAGTGATATCCAAGAGTGGTTATGGATTTTGCATGATGATTGTGCACCGGATAGGCATGCGCTAGCAAAGTTATTAGCAGCTGCTATTGCAAGACCACAGGTTGCAATCCTTGGTCCAAAAATTTTAGGTTGGTATGACCGCAAACATATTTTAGAGGCTGGAATTAGCATTACTGAGAACGGCAGTCGTTGGACAGGATTGGAAGAGCGCGAGATAGATCAAGGTCAACATGATGAGATCAAAGAGGTGTTGGCGGTAAGCAGCGCAGGTATGTTGATTAAGAGGTCGCTATTTGAATCACTAGGTGGATTTGATCCCAGCTTAGAATTATTTAGAGATGATATTGATCTGGGCTGGCGCGCTCACATTGCTGGGTACTCAGTTATCTGTGTAGGAGAAGCAATTCTTTATCACGCAGAGGCAGCCTCCTCAGAACGGCGCACAGTTGATGTGAAAGATGCAATTTTGCATCGGCCATTACTACTAGACCGTCGCAACGCTGCATTTGTCTTACTCGCTAACTCAAGTTGGTGGATTCTGCCTTGGGTTGCGATTCAACTTCTTTTCACTTCACTTGGGCGCTCGCTAATATATTTACTGGCAAAACTTCCTG
>JGI12547J11936_1000176_pt1 | contig 15204 bp, 14 predicted proteins | sample LakEriepJuly2011_2_FD_11936 | JGI IMG/M metagenome (IMG submission 11936)
GCGATTAACGCTGTCACAACCATTCCGGCACCGACAACTCCATCTGCACTTGCAGGAGGAGTTCCGATATGTGCATTCTCTAAAATTTGCTTGAGTTGGCGGATGCGCGCTTCCATCTTGCCTTGTTCATCACGAGCTGCGTGGTATCCACCATTTTCTTTGAGATCACCTTCGGCGCGCGCAGCTTCAATCTTTGCTGTGACATCGCGACGGCCAGAACTTTCCAGCGTTGCAAGCTCAGCGCGAAGGCGATCGGCCGCCTCTTGGGTCAGCCATGTCTGTGGTGTACTCATAACGGCACACTTTAGCGGCAGGTACTCCGCTTATGAAATTCTGCAGCCTGCAATACGCGCACTGACAGGGGCGATACGCGCTGGGATTGCGACGATACGTTCTACCTTGCTTTGGCCGGCGAGAATCTGGTCATCAATCTGACCGACGATGTTCTTATCAATATCCAAGGTAATTAAGGTGCAGAGAACGATCGCATCTGGATCACGGCGATCGATTGCGTACTTCATTGTTATTTCGCGATCGCCTGTCACTTCAAATGAGTAGAGAGTAGATCTCAGCTCAGGCTGTGAGTGGTTTAAGGCTGCCCACAAAGTCCATGAGAGTCCGATAATCGCAAGGACCGCAGCGGGTGCAATCCAGCCTTTTCTAGCTGTGATGCCATATCTATCGTTGTAGTCGAGCGTCTCATCCGGCTCGGGAGTTCCTTGTGGCATCGACATGGGAGAATTATCGCATGGAAAAAGATGTGGATATGGGTTGGGCCGGATCTCTCACAGTTTTGCTTCTCTGTATCTCAGTGGCGTTTTTGCTGCGTAGTTTCTACAAGCGCTATAACAAAATGAAGGATCGTGAAGATAACGGTGGTCTTTAAAGTATTTGGCAAGGCAGTTGCAGTTCTGACTCTTGCAGCCGCCTTTGTTTTTCTTGGCATGTGGCAGCTTGATCGCGCCAATGAATTGCAAGAATCCAAGAAGGTTATTCCTGACTCAACTATCTACCAGCTGGCAGATCTTGCAACCCCAGCAACTTCTTTAGATTCACGTAGGGTGGGAAAGAAAGTTCAACTTCGTGGGAATTACATTCTGACATTTCGCGCACCCAATCAAACCGATCTTGCCGATCGCAGATCTGATTGGGAAGTAGCGCTGATGCAGGTGGATGAGAAAAGTGCGATCTTGGTTCTGCGCGGATATTGGAAAGATCGTCTGGTTGAGCCACAAGTTGCCATGTCTACCGGTGTTGATCTAGAGGCCGTTATTAGACCTCGACAATTTGAAGATGTAGCAAGGAATGCACCGGGTGTGATTTCACGCCTTGATAGCAGCGTAATTGTTTCGCTGACAGATTTTGACCTCTACGACGGATTTCTACTTGCAACCCAAGAGAGCGTGAGTGAAGGTCCCATCATTCGCGATCGCATTGAACTCGCACCCCCTGAATCGAAGGTCGGCGGTTATTACTGGCAACACATCTCTTATGTCGTTATCTGGTGGTTGATGGCTGCGATCGTGCTCTATCTGCCTTTCTACCGCAGGCGCGGAGAAAGCGATACGTTAGGAGCATGAAAAGTGCGGTTCTACGTTTTCGCATCATGGCCATTATCTGCGGAGTCTTATCTTTAGTGCTCTGGTTCTTCTATATGCCAGCTAAATACGGATTCCACCTCGAGCGCACCCAACCCAACATCATCTGGATTACCCAGATTCATGGCGCTCTCTATATTTTCTATGTGTTGGCAGCCCTACAGCTCAGCGTGCAGATGAAAAAGAGCATCACAGGTTTGATCTGGATGGTTCTAGCTGGCACGCTACCTGTGGCTTCCTTTATTTTGGAGCGCAAAGTTGTACGACAAACTTCGTAAAGAGATCAAAGGGTGGCTCTATCCATTCTATGAATGGCGCATTGTCCGCGATCTAGATTTTTCCCAAACTCCGCAACATGTAGGTGTCATTCTTGATGGCAATCGCAGATGGGCGATGAGCCATCCCAGCCCATCAGATCCCAAAGGACATCGCCGCGGCGCGGATAAGATCATCGACTTTCTTGGTTGGTGTGAAGAAGCTGAAGTAAAAGTTGTGACCTTGTGGATGCTCTCCACCGATAATTTCAAACGTACCCCTGAAGAGCTCGACGCCTTGCTCGCTGTCATTGGTGAAAGTGTCGATGAGCTAGCGCGCACCGGACGCTGGACAGTTAAAGCTGTCGGAGCACTCGATCTCTTGCCGCCGTGGTTACAAGAAAAGCTCTCATCACTTCCTACACATCCTGGAACTCTCGAGGTCAATGTCGCCATCGGTTATGGTGGCCGGCGCGAGATTGTTGATGCGGTCAAGAGCTATATGAATGAGGCGGCGGCCCAGGGCAAAGAGATCGCAGCGGCAGCAGCCGATCTTGATGCCGAAGCAATCTCACAATATCTCTATACCGCCGGCCAGCCAGATCCAGAACTCTTGATCCGCACATCGGGGGAACAGCGCCTCGGCGGATTCTTGTTGTGGCAGAGCGCACATTCTGAGTTCTATTTCTGCGAAGCATATTGGCCAGATTTTCGTCGCGTTGATTTTCTTCGAGCCCTTCGCTCATATTCACAACGCCACCGTCGGCTCGGTAAATAAATCTGGGTTGGTTATTCACCCATTAGTAATCTTGCGCGTGTGGCGTGTCGCTCTTTCAAAAGCGCTCGCAGTTCTAATCTTTTCCTATCCGAAGCGTGATCCCTTCTAGAACAATTAAAGAAATGTGAGTTCTCGCCGTTGGCACACCCACCGCGTAAAACATACGTTTTAGATACCAGCGTTCTTCTGGCTGACCCAGGCGCACTTCACAAATTCGAAGAGCATGAGGTCATTATTCCGATCGCAGTCATCGGAGAGCTTGAGACCAAACGAGATCACCCAGAGCTTGGCTACTTTGCCCGCGCAGCACTTCGCGCACTTGATGACCTTCGTATCCAATTTGGGCGACTTGATCAACCCCTCACAATTACACCCCAGGGCGGCACACTTTCAGTCGAACTTAATCACACAGATATGAGCACCTTGCCCCACGGATTCTTACGCGATGGAACAAATGATTCGCGCATCCTTGCTATTGCAAAGAACCTCATGTCAGATGGAAAAGATGTTGTCCTTGTAACTAAAGATCTTCCACTTCGAGTCAAGGCATCATCTGTTGGAGTTCGTGCAGAAGAGTATTTGGCAGAGCTCGTCTCCAATAGCGGTTGGACTGGAATCGAAGAGATCGATGTCGGACATAGCGTGATCGATGAGCTGTATTCGAGTGATCGAGCAGATCACGAATGCGCCCACACCTTGCCGGTCCATACGGGAATCGTCTTGCACTCTGAAAAAGGAAGCGCCCTCGCCCGAGTCACCGCCGATAAGCAATTGCGGTTAGTGCGCGGAGACCGCAGCGCATTTGGTCTCCATGGACGAAGTGCCGAACAAAGAATCGCACTCGACCTCTTGCTCGATGAAGAGATCGGCATTGTCTCCCTTGGCGGCCGAGCCGGAACTGGAAAGTCTGCACTCGCCTTATGTGCTGGCCTGGAAGCGGTGATGGAGAAGCGACTTCATAAGAAGGTTGTCATCTTCCGTCCCCTCTATCCCGTCGGCGGCCAAGAGCTCGGATACCTTCCAGGAAGTGAAGGCGAGAAGATGTCGCCGTGGGCCCAGGCAGTCTTTGACACTTTGGGTGCCTTGGTAAGCCAGGCCGTGATCGATGAAATCATCGCCCGCGGGCTGATCGAAGTTTTACCTCTAACCCATATCCGCGGTCGCTCATTGCATGACAGCTTTGTCATTGTCGACGAGGCCCAATCCCTGGAACGTGGAGTTCTGCTGACGGTCCTGTCACGAATCGGCCAAAGTTCGCGAGTCATCCTGACCCACGATGTTGCCCAGCGCGATAACTTGCGCGTGGGTCGCCATGACGGCGTCGTTGCAGTCGTTGAAACCCTCAAAGGCCACCCTCTCTTTGCCCATATGACCCTGACTCGATCAGAGCGCTCGCCGATCGCCGCCTTGGTCACCGAATTGCTTGAGGGGCCGATCGTCTAACCCCCTGCAAATAAGCACTCTTTAAAGATCACAGTCACAAATGGGGTAAATCGGACTTCCCCCATTCTGACCTGCACTTTTACCTATCCACAACCAGTCACCTTTCGGAGAATTTTCCCGCCACGCGTGCTCTGATTTGCCCATGGCCCTCACCCTTGCCACCCTTGAGCCATCCCCCTTCCCCCGTAATCCTCAACCTCCAAAAATTTTGAGGGCGATAAGGGTTTGCTCGGGAGCAAAAGTGACCAGACGATGGACGAGAGATGAAGAGGAGGGCAGCTATGCAGGTACATCTTGCCAAGCCGCGAGGTAAAGTCGCTGGGCTATGGACTTTAGTTGCGGCCCTGATTCTTCTCGCCAGCGCCCAACCGACTGCCTATGGTCTGGATTTTCCAGAGACCACTCGTTTGACCCTGCCAGAGGCGACCAGCATTCGCGCCTCGGTTCTCGATCTTTCAGAAGGCGCACCGCTCTACTCACAATTTGATTTTGCCCAATCACTCTTCGCCTCCGAGATGGCGCTGGTTGCTTCTGTTACCCAACAGGTCGAGATGGCACGAACACCGGTTGGTGCCAAAGTTGTTGCGAGCCAAATTATGAAGAGTGAGTACAACTGGGGCAGCTACCAATTTGAATGTTTGAATCGTCTTTGGACTAAGGAGAGCCATTGGAATTACAAGGCTCATAATCCTCGTTCCGGCGCACATGGCATTCCGCAAGCTTTGCCTGCCAACCGCATGGATATCATCTCAACAGATTGGCGCAAGAATCCTGTGACGCAGATGCGTTGGGGACTTCGCTACATCGATATTCGATATGAGACCCCATGTAAGGCGTGGGCAAAATTTAAGCGGAGTAATTACTACTAAATCTGGAATTGCTTAGTTTTCAGGCTGCAACTTGCCGATAGTCATTGGCTTTGAAGTCTGTGCGAAGAAATCATTTCCCTTGTCATCGACAACGATAAATGCTGGGAAATCAACAACATCAATCTTCCAGACAGCTTCCATACCGAGCTCTTCAAAGTCGAGAACTTCTACCTTCTTAATACAATCTTGAGCAAGGCGTGCTGCTGGTCCGCCGATTGATCCGAGATAGAAACCGCCATGGTTCTTGCAAGCATCTGTGACAGCTTGTGAGCGATTGCCTTTTGCCAGCATGACAAAAGAGCCACCAAGTTTTTGGAAGTAATCAACGTAAGAATCCATACGCCCTGCAGTAGTTGGACCAAATGATCCGGATGCATAACCTTCTGGGGTCTTTGCAGGCCCTGCGTAATAAACAGCGTAATCCTTGAGGTATTGCGGCATTGGCTCGCCCTTATCAATCGCCTCTTTAATCTTTGCGTGGGCAAGGTCTCGTGCAACAACAATTGTTCCGGTCAGACTGACGCGTGTTTTTACTGGGTGCTTGGAAAGCTCTGCGCGGATCGCATCCATCGGCTGATTGAGATCGATCGCAACAACGTCATCGTTGAGATGTTCATCGGTTGTCTCAGGCAAGAAATGTGCTGGATCGCGCTCGAGCTCTTCGACAAAGACTCCATCGCGAGTGATCTTTGCCTTGACCTGGCGATCTGCAGAACATGAGACCGCGATTGCAATCGGCAGCGATGCTCCATGGCGCGGCAGGCGGACTACTCGAACATCGTGGCAGAAGTACTTGCCACCAAATTGTGCGCCGATTCCTAGCGTGCGCGTAAGTTCAAGGACTTTCTCTTCAAGCTCAATATCTCTAAATCCATGGCCGGTTGCGGCATCTCCTGATGTAGGAAGTGAATCTAAATACTTTGTTGATGCCAGCTTTGCAGTCTTGACTGTGTGCTCAGCACTTGTTCCGCCGATAACAATTGCTAGGTGATAAGGAGGACAAGCCGCTGTTCCAATCGAGCGGAGCTTCTCGTCGAGCCAGGCCATAAATGCAGTGGGATTTAAAACTGCCTTAGTCTCTTGGTAGAGGAAAGATTTATTTGCACTTCCGCCACCCTTTGCGATGAAGAGGAAGTTGTACTCATCGCTATGGTCGCTATCGGCGTAAATCTCAACTTGGGCTGGCAAGTTATTGCCGGTGTTCTTCTCATCCCATGTGGTGACAGGGGCCATCTGCGAATAACGCAGATTGAGCTTTGTAAAGGCGTCATAAATTCCTTGCGAGAGAGCGACTTCATCCTTACCTGTCGTAAGAACGTGCTGCCCCTTCTTGCCCATAATCAGCGCAGTTCCTGTGTCTTGGCACATCGGCAAGATTCCACCGGCGGAGATATTGGCATTCTTTAAAAGATCAGTTGCGACGAAGCGATCATTAGGTGAGGCTTCTGGATCGCTCAGAATATTTGCAAGTTGCTGCAGATGTGCTGCGCGTAGATAGTGGGAAATATCGTGGATTGCGACTTCACTTAAGTGCGATAGCGCTGATGGTTCAACATGTAAGAATTCGAGATCGCCATGCTTTTTCACACTCACGCCATCTTTTGTCAGAAGGCGATATTTCGTTGAATCCTCACCGAGTGGCAGAAGATCTGAGTACGAAAATTGTGGAGACATCGCTGGCCTTATTCTGCTTCAGCTTCTTGAGATGACTTGCTTGCAGCAATCTTTGCTTTTGCACCATCGAGCCATTCCTGGCAGATCTTTGCGAGTGCTTCACCGCGCTCCCAGAGTGCAAGAGATTCTTCGAGAGTGGCACTTCCTGATTCGAGGGATTCCACAATCTCTGCCAGCTCATCACGAGCCTGCTCGTAGGACAACTTCTTCTCTGCAGCCATGTTCTTAATCTACTCTCTTCTCGACACTTGCTTGAAGTGCGCCCTTTGCTAGCCGAATGTGAAGCGTGGCACCTTGCTCGATCTTTTTGGAATCACGTGCAATCTGGCCATCGCCTAACGTGGCAACTGCATATCCGCGGTCTAGCGTGGATTGCGGCGATAGAGATCGTAGGTGGGCACGTACCTGTTTAAGTTCGCGTTTTTCACTATCGATAATTGCGGCAAAGGTGCGACGTGCGCGATCGCGCGCTGTGGCAATAATGTCGGTTCGCGAGCTCACAATCACCATCGGATCTTTCATGACAGGGCGTGCGATCAGGTGCGAAATTGTTGAGAATTCGAAGTCGATCGCGCTCGTTACTTTGCGCAGCAAACGTGCACGAATTGCTTGAATATCTGCGATCTCTTGAGCGATATCTGGCACCACTCTTTTGGCAGCATCCGTTGGTGTTGATGCGCGGTAATCAGCGACGAGATCAAGTAACGGTGAATCTTTCTCGTGGCCGATCGCACTCACAATTGGTGTCAGACATGAGCCCGCAAGTCGTACCAAGGACTCATCGCTAAACGGTAGGAGATCTTCAAAGGATCCGCCGCCGCGCGTAATGATGATGACATCGACATCGGACATCGCTTCTAACTCTGCAAGTGCTTGCGAGACTTCAACAACTGCGGCACTTCCTTGTACTGCTACTTCGCGAATTTCAAATTCAACTGCCGGCCAACGACGTCTTCCATTTTCTACAACATCCTTCATTGCATCGGTATTGCGACCGCAGATGAGTCCAATTTTCTTTGGAAGACGAGGCAGTGCGACTTTGCGATCTGCGCTAAAGAGTCCTTCGGCAGCGAGTAAATTTTTTAACTCTTCAAGTCGAGCTAAGAGTTCACCGACTCCGACCTGTCTGATCTCTTTGGCAGACATTGTGAGCGTTCCACTCTTTGTATACCAGGATGCCTTTGCGTGAATAACTACACGAGCATTAGGTGGCAGAGGTTGCACAGATGCCAACACTGTTTTGTAACACATCACTGAAAGGCTCATATCTGCACTGGTATCGCGCAGGCGCATAAATGCCATTCCGCCGCTGCGTTCGTTGAGCTCTGAGATCTCGCCCTCGATCCAAATAGGGCCTAATCGATCGAGATACTCCTTAATTGCTTCAGTGACGACGCGTACTGGCGCAGGTTTCTCACTTGAAGTTTCGAACATGAGCCCAGCCTAATAGACTCACCCACATGGATTCAGGAAAACGCGTTCTTCTGGCCGCCCCTCGTGGATATTGCGCAGGAGTTGATCGCGCAGTGATCACTGTTGAGAAAGCCCTCGAGCTTTACGGTGCTCCCGTCTACGTCCGCAAAGAGATCGTTCACAATAAGCACGTCGTCACTACCCTCGAGCAAAAGGGCGTCATCTTCGTCAACGAGACAGATGAAGTACCTGAAGGTCGCACTGTGGTCTTCTCCGCACATGGTGTTTCACCTGCAGTGCACGAACAGGCAGCTGCCCGAAATCTTAAGACAATTGATGCGACCTGTCCGCTTGTGACAAAGGTGCATCAAGAGGTCAGACGTTTTGCAAATGATGAAACTGAAATTCTACTTATCGGCCACGAAGGTCATGAAGAGGTCGAAGGTACAGCTGGTGAAGCGGTCGGTAAGGTAATCATTGTTGATGGTCTCGAAGGTGCACGCACTGTCATACCAACTCCAGGAAAGAAACTTGTCTGGTTATCACAGACAACACTCAGCGTTGATGAGACTCTTGAAGCTGTTGCAATCTTGCGTCAGCGTTTTCCAGAGATTCAAGATCCACCATCTGATGACATTTGCTATGCCACACAAAATCGCCAAGAAGCTATTAAGGCGATTGCACCTCAAGCAGATCTTGTACTTGTTGTTGGTTCAACTAATTCATCAAACTCTGTCCGCCTTGTCGAAGTTGCCCTCGAATATGGGGCAAAGAAGGCCTACCTCATCGATTTTGCATCAGAGGCAAAGGATGAGTGGTTGATTGGTGTTAAGACTGTAGGCCTTACAAGTGGTGCTTCAGTGCCAGAGATTTTGGTACGTACAGTCCTTGATTGGCTAAGCGTTCATGGTTATGGCAATGTTGAAGAGGTTCGCGCAACTGAAGAGACACTTCTCTTCTCACTTCCACCTGAACTTCGTAAAGACCTTAAAGCAGCCAGTAAGTAGCTTTAGACGCGTGGTTTTGGCTTACGGGCCTTTGCTTTTTCATTAAGAAACATAAACCATCCGTAGAGCGCTGCAACTAAGAGCCATGGGCCTACTGAAGCAAGGGAAGCCAAGATATCGATACCAAGTCGCGAGATCGCAAGACCATCTGCGAGCAGGTAATAGATCGTTACTACAGCGCCGAGAACAAGTGGCGGAGTTACAGCAGATACATAACGTGTACCTGGGCGACCAAAGCGAATCCCACCAAAGGTTGTTACAACGATGACAAGGCCGGTAAGAATTCCTGTTCCGCTACGAAGCGTGAGTTCGGCGAGTGTAAAGAGTGCGATCAAGAAAATCTGCAGAACGACAACGCCCTGCTTTTTAAGTCCAGGACCAGTGATGGCGGGAAGCGTGCTTGTCACTCGTCCTCCTTTACCTCTTCAGCATCGATGAAGTCATCTTCTGCGGTAATTTCACTGTTCTTTAACTCACGAACCTCAGCTGGTGCATCGGGGTAAGCGAGTGCGAGTTTATCTTTATCTCCAGAAACTCCATAACTCAGAATCTTTGCAGCAGCGCGCTTAACGGTGGATTCAGCTGTTGGAATCAACTCGGCATAGGCCTTGGAGAGAGAGTTGATCGCACTTCCCACCTTGATGATGCGCTCATGCAGGCGCGTGAGATCTTTCATAAAGAGTGCTGCTGACTTTGAAATATCTTCAGCGTTACGGGCTACAGCGTTACGTGAATAGACGTTGCCGATAGTGCGCAGTAGGGCCATCATCGATGTGGGTGTTGCAATGGTCACGTTGAGTTTAAAGGCTTTTTCGAGGAAGAGAGGATCTACGCGAAGTGCCTCTGTCAGCAGTGATTCAAAGGGCACAAAGAGAATGACGAAATCTGGTGAATCTTGGGAATCGTGATAGCCACGCTTTGCCAGAGTCTCCACATGTTTTGAAAGATCTTTACGGTGCTCGGTAAAGAGCGCCTCGCGCGCATCAGCATCTTCCTCTTCGTGGGCTTCAATAAATCGATCGAATGGAAACTTGGAGTCGATAAATAATTTAGTACCACCTGGCATCTTCACAGTGATATCTGGAATACCGGATGAATCGGCATCGGTGGTGGAACGCTGAGCGGTGAATTCAATATCTTTACGCAAGCCCGCATCTTCAAGCATTAACTCAAGTTGTGCCTCACCGAATTTTCCGCGCGTTGCAGAGTTTGAAAGCGCGCCAGCAATTGCCTTGGTCTGTGCAACAAGTGATTCATTATGTGTAGACATCGCACGCACCTGCGCGCGAATATCTGACTCGGCTTCGATCCGTCGTCGATCGGCATCTCCGGCTTCCTTCTGTAACTTCTCCATCGCAACCTTCATCGCTTCCAGTTCGCCAGCTAACTTTGTATCTGCCATCGCGTTATCGCGTTCGGATTTATAGAGATCACGTTCTGCGCGAGCAGCGTTGAGTTGTTCGGTGAGTTCTGCAGATGATGTTGATGACGCTGCACCATTACTTGCACCCTTGCGCCAGAGGATGAATCCAATGGCGAGGCCAATAATCAGGCCGATGAGCAGGGTAATAATGGTCACGAGTGGGCTTTCTGTGCTTGTCATGGCCCTATCGTGGCAGGAGCCACTGACAATCACGCGTAGGCTCTACCTCCTATGAGTCTGTCAATTGGAATCGTCGGCCTACCGAATGTGGGAAAGTCGACCCTCTTTAACGCTCTGACCAAGAACAATGTTTTAGCGGCGAACTACCCCTTTGCCACCATTGAACCTAACGTCGGAGTCGTCGGCGTACCTGATGCGCGCTTAGCCGTCTTGGCTGGAATCTTCGCATCCGAAAAGCTTCTCCCTGCAGCGCTCTCATTCGTTGATATCGCTGGAATCGTTAAGGGCGCATCAGAGGGTGCCGGCCTTGGAAATAAGTTCCTCGCCAATATTCGCGAGACCGATGCGATCTGTCAGGTTATCCGGGTCTTTAACGATGACGATGTTGTCCATGTCGATGGTCGTATTGATCCAGCAAGTGACATGGAGACAATTAATACAGAACTTGCGCTCGCGGATTTACAGACAATTGAGAAAGCGATTCCGCGTCTTGAGAAAGAGGCAAAGACCGCTAAAGAACGTCAGCCGGTTTTGGAAGCGGTCAAGGCTGCTAACGAATGGTTGCAATCAGGTAAGCTGTTATCACAATCACCTATTGATCGCGAACTCTTGTACGAGTTGCACTTGCTTACCGCAAAGCCATTCCTCTATGTCTTTAATGTTGATGCAGCAGAACTTGGTGATAGCGAACTTCGCGCAAAGTTGCAGACACTTGTCTCACCTGCCCAGGCAATCTTCCTCGATGCAAAGACTGAGGCCGAACTTGCTGAACTATCTGATGAAGATGCGATGGAACTTCTCGAGTCAATTGGTTTAACAGAGCCAGGTCTTGCAACACTTGCCCGCGTTGGCTTTGATGCACTTGGCCTTCAAACATATTTAACTGCTGGCCCTAAAGAAGCGCGCGCATGGACAATCCATAAGGGCGATACCGCACCAAAGGCGGCGGGCGTTATTCACACTGATTTTGAAAAAGGTTTTATCAAAGCAGAGATCGTCTCTTTTGTAGATTTGATCGAAGCTGGTTCCATGAGCGAAGCCAAATCAAAGGGCAAAGTCCGCATGGAAGGCAAGGAATATGTAATGGCCGACGGAGATGTCGTTGAATTCCGCTTTAACGTGTAATTGCAAGATCGCTATGCTGATTTTGTAGGCAATTACGATCAATAGGCACTGATAGACTGACGCCCTGCACTTCGCACGTAAGTGCCCTTATATATGGAGTTTCACCTCAATGTCTAAAATCCAAGAGCACCTCAAAGGCCTGCCAGTAAAGCATCGCGAAGACCTTCGTAACGTTGCGATCATTGCTCACGTAGACCACGGCAAAACCACTCTTGTCGATGCGATGTTGTGGCAGTCAGGTGCATTTGCAGCCCACAAGGTTCAGGGCGAAGGCCAGGATCGCATGATGGATTCCATGGATCTCGAGCGCGAAAAGGGAATTACGATCCTTGCAAAGAACACCGCTGTAAAGCGTGGAAATACCATCGTCAACATTATTGATACACCAGGCCACGCAGATTTCGGTGGCGAGGTAGAGCGCGGACTAGAAATGGTCGATGGCGTTATTTTGCTCGTCGATGCATCAGAAGGCCCACTTCCACAGACACGTTTCGTATTACGTAAAGCACTTGAGAAGAACTTGCCAGTTATTTTGTTGATCAACAAAGTTGATCGTCCTGATTCACGTATCGCAGAAGTTGTCGATGAGGCTTACGAACTATTCCTTGATCTCGATGCAAATGAAGAGCAGATTGAATTTCCAGTGGTCTACGCATCAGCTAAAGCAGGTCGCGCATCACTGACACGTCCAGCAGATGGTGGAATGCCAGAAGAGACCAACCTTGATGTTCTCTTTGACACTATCTTCTCTGCAATTCCAGCTCCGGTTTATCACGAAGGTGCACCACTTCAGGCACACGTAACAAACCTCGACTCATCACCATTCCTTGGTCGTCTTGCACTCTGTCGCGTACGCGAAGGTGTAATCAAGAAGGGTCAGACAGTTACATGGATGAAGACCGATGGCACACAAGAGCGAGTAAAGATTTCTGAACTATTAATTACCGAAGCCCTTGATCGCGTCCCAGCAATGGAAGCGCATCCTGGAGACATCATCGCTGTTGCAGGTATCGAGACAATTACTCTCGGTGAAACTTTGGCAGATAATGAAGATCCACACGCTCTACCTTTGATTATTGTTGACGAACCATCGATCTCGATGACAATCGGTATTAATACATCTCCTTTGGCTGGAAAGAGCGGAAAACTCCTTACTGCACGCCAAGTTAAGAGCCGCCTTGATGCTGAGCTCGTTGGTAACGTGTCACTGCGCATTCTCAATACTGAGCGCCCAGATACATGGGAAGTTCAAGGTCGTGGAGAACTTCAGTTGGCTGTTCTCGTTGAGATCATGAAGCGCGAAGGTTTCGAACTTACTGTTGGTAAGCCACAGGTAGTTATTAAGAAGATTGATGGAAAGATTCACGAACCGATGGAGCGTTTAACAATTGATGCGCCAGAAGAATATCTCGGTGTTCTTACTCAGTTGATGGCTCTTCGTAAGGGTCGCATGGAGCAGATGGTTAACCACGGAACTGGTTGGATCCGTCTTGATTACAAGGTTCCTTCTCGTGGACTTATTGGATTCCGTACCGAGTTCCTTACAGAAACTCGCGGAACCGGTTTGCTACACCACGTCTTTGATGGTTACGAGCCTTGGTATGGCGATATTCGTACACGTGCAACAGGTTCACTTGTTTCAGATCGCATGGGAACAGTAACTTCATATGCGTTATACGGAACACAAGATCGCGGAACAATTTTTGTTGAGCCAGGCGATGAAGTTTATGAAGGCATGGTTATTGGTGAGAACTCTCGCAGCGATGATATGGATGTTAATTGCGTGCGCGAAAAGAAACTTACAAATATGCGCGCATCAGGTACTGATGAATCAGAGCGTTTGATTCCGCCTAAGAAACTGAACATGGAAGGTGCTCTCGAATTCTGTCGTGAAGATGAATGCGTGGAGGTAACTCCTGCAGTTGTCCGTATCCGTAAGGTTGTTCTAGACCAGAACGAGCGAGCACGCACCACCTCACGTCAGAAGAAGGCGAACCTCGCTGCCGATAGCTAGGCAGCCACGTCTTCCTAAGGTGCCCGCCCTTTCTCTGATGGCCAAGTTTTGTCGGATGGCTAGGGTTAAATGGCTCCTATGAAGCTGATCAAGCAAGTACCTGTACTCACAGAGCTGGGCTTTGACGATCAGCAAAAGGTAGCAATTGCGCACCGCGGATCTCCACTTTTACTTATGGGAACTGCCGGTAGTGGCAAGACAACTGTGCTTATCGAAGCTGCGCTTTCACGGATTAGCGAAGGTACATCGTCAGATTCAATTCTCTTTATTACCTATGGCCGTGAACGCGCATCAGAAATTCGCGATGCAATTGCGATTCGCAGCAGCGCTACTGGGTACGAACCATTGGCTCGCACATTTCACTCACTAGCATTTTCTATCGTCAAGATGAAGAGTGGTGAAGAATATCGCGAACCGATTTTGCTATCTGGTGCCGAACAAGAGAAATTTATTGCAGAACTTTTGCGCGGTGATGTAGAAGATGGTTATCGTGATTGGCCCGTGGAATTACACGATGGCGAAGGCAAGTTAGGTAATCCACTTCTGACTCGTGGATTTATCCGCGAACTACGCGATCTGATGATGCGCGCAAATGAACGCGGAATCTCTCCTGATCAACTTTCTGCTCGCGGTTCACAACTCAAAGAAAAGTTCTGGCCATCTGCTTCTGCATTCTGGAAGCGTTATGAAGGTGCGATGGATTTAGCATCATCAGGGGCGGCTGATGCCAAGATGCGCATCGATCCATCTGAGCTCATCAATGCCGCGATTGCACATCTTCGTAACAATCCAGAGCTACTTTCATCTCTACGCAAACGATTTACAACAATTATCGTTGATGAGTTTCAAGAGTCAGATCCTGCCCAACGCACATTGCTAGAACTCTTGGTAGGTACTGATTTTCTGATTGCACTTGATAGTAAGAGCGCAGTGGGGCGATTCCGTGGCGCAGATCCAGATGGCGCAGATCGCGCAGCAGAGGCGATCATTGGTGGTCACGGTGTAATAATTTCCTTAAGCAACAGCTACCGAAAGCCAGCACATCGCGATGCAGTCATGGCAGCAACTTCTACCGAAGAGGCGAATTACATCGCCTATCACTGTAAAAAAGCCCATTTACTAGGCGGAATTGCCTACTCGGATATGGCGATCATCGTCAGATCTGGGGGAGCCAGCCCCTCATCAATGCGCCGTGCATGTATGCAGGCATCGATTCCAACGGTGGGCGAGATTGAAGCGCTCGGCAATAACGCAGCGATTGCACCCTTTTTACTTCTTGCACGTATTGCAACTGATCCAAAGAAACTTACCCTCGCCCAAGCTGAAGAGTTACTCACCAGCGAATTTGGTGGCAGCGATCCGATCTCACTACGTCGCATTCGCAGATCTTTACTGGCTGCTCGCGATGAAGAAGATCTTCGAAGCG
>JGI12547J11936_1000180_pt1 | contig 15009 bp, 17 predicted proteins | sample LakEriepJuly2011_2_FD_11936 | JGI IMG/M metagenome (IMG submission 11936)
TCTTTCATTTTCGAGACATTTTCAAGTAATGTCAAAGGAGAGAGCAACCAGCGGCGAGATTTATTGGCTTCAAGTAATTCAAGAACTGATCCACCAGCTTTTATTACACCAGCTGATACCGGCAATAAAAATGGTCCACTGCCTGCAACTACAACTCTTTTACCAGCAAGAACCCCATGACCCTTTAGCAATGACTGAACGCCGCCAGGTGTCATTACTCCTGGAATATCCCAGCCAGGAAAAGGCAAGGTACGATCATATGCACCGGTACAAATCACCAGATTCTTAGTATTAATAATCTTTTCAACACCATTGTAAATAACTCTTAAGGTATTTATGCCTTCCTGATGGGAGGCGCTCCATATTTGTGCCCCAGACCAAACCTCTATTTCTTTTCGAGCTTTCACTGCATTAATTAGAATTAATCCCGTTTCTAAATCAAAGTGCTGAATTTGCTCTTGATCAGTATCTTCAGTAAAGGTTCTCCAATACTGCCCACCTAATCTAGGGTTGTTATCTAGCAATAAAACCGGTGCGCCAGCTGCAGCGGCAGAGAGTGCAGCGCTTAAGCCAGCAGGTCCGGTGCCGATAATTACTACATTATGCATTTGATCCCACCTGTGTTTGTACTTTCATTCCTGGTTTAACCTCAACTATGCAAGCTCGTTGGCTTGCAATGCCATCGATTACAACCAAACAATCAAAGCAAACTCCGATACCACAAAAAACTCCACGGGGATTTTGATCAAATCTTGTTGTCCTAAGTTTGCGCACATCGGCGGCAAGTAAGGCGGCGCCCACTGATTGACCACTCTTCGCAGTGATGACCTGATCATCAAATGTAAATTTTATATCAGACCCTGACATGAGCACTTTCCTTAAACCGCTTTGGTGAGAATGGTGTGGGATCCATAAAAGTTTTATTTCCAGTAATTTGAGCGGTGATTAATTCACCACTTGCGGGTGCTAGACCAATGCCTGCTCCTTCATGTCCTGCGGCATGCCATAACCCCAGCACATTTGCATCTTCGCCAATCACGGGTAAATGATCTGGTGCATAAGGTCTAAATCCACGATAGGCACGAAGAAATAACATATTTGAAAGAATTGGAAACAACGATATTGCTTGCCTAGCTAGTTGGCGCAGCACCGCTACATCCAAACCTGATTTAAAGCCTACTCGTTCACGAGAGGCCCCAATTAAAATCGTGCCACTTTCAGTTCCTTCAACTACTGCAGACGATTGCAGATCAGCATCACTGCTTGCAACATTTGCAACATAATCTGCGTCATAAACTTTATGGTGGACAATTTTTGGCACTGGAGAGGTGACAAGAATGAAACCTCGCCGAGGCATTATTGGCAGGTATGAACCAGCCATATTGGCGATCTCACCAGCCCAAGTTCCAGTTGCATTAACGATGATCGGGCAAGAGTAATTATTTTTATCAGTTTTTAATCCAACCACTCTGCCTGATGAAATATTGATTGCTTTAACATTTTCTCCCTGAATAAACTGACCTCCGCGTTTTCTAACTGCACGCATAATTTGAGCGGCAGCCAGCATTGGTTGGCATTGAGCATCTCCAGGATAAAGAACGGCGTACTCAACACTCTCTGCAATTAAAGGTTCTATTTTCCTAATACCGGCTGCATCCAATTCAACAACTTCAATCCCATTAGATTTTTGCAGCTGTGATAGTTTTTTTAGATTGGCGATTCCCTTCTCACTTCGAGAAACTACAACCCCACCCTTTGGTTCAAGTTCAAAACCACCACCAATATCTGTGTTCAATTCAAACCAAGCATCACGAGATCGAACCGCTAAAGTTAATTCAGCACTCGGTTCTTTATCTGATACCAAAATATTTCCTTCACCAGCTCCAGTAGTGCCACTGGCAACTGGACCGCGATCGATTACTAAGACTTTAAGGCCAGCATTCACCAGAGATAAAGCGGTGCAGGCTCCAACCACACCAGCGCCAATCACGATCGCATCTGGGTTTTTCATGACACAAATCTACTGTCAGTACCCCGTGTTTAACTATTAGTAGTGGGTAACCTCACTGGGGGGTTTTCTCTTGCCACACCTAATAAGATCAGGGTTACTGGAAAAGAATGGTGGCAAATTAGGTGGGGTTAGTTTTAATCCAAGGCGCAGAGGGCTTATTAGCTGATCGGGCTGTCTCACAAATCATCGCTGAACATGCGGCAGCGCAAGTAACTAATATTTCAATTGAAGATATCGAAATTGGCTTTATCACCGATGCCTTAGCCCCATCACTTTTTGGCGATCAAAGAATTGTAGTTATCAAAGAGATTCAAGATTTAGACGGTGATTGCAGTGATGAAATTATTACCTATCTTGAAAATCAGGATGAGTCATTGACACTAGTTCTTTGGCACAAAGGTGGAGTTAAAGGCAAAGCATTGGTTGATAAAATCAAAAAAGCTGGTGCTCAGATTATTTCTGCAGAAGCGATAAAGAAAGAGAGTGAAAAATCAGAATTTGTTCGCTCAGAGTTTAAGCGTCTGGGCAGAAAAATAACCCCAGCTGCCATTCAGGCATTGATTGATTCACTCGGTAGTGATTTGCGTGAGCTCGGTGGCGCATGCACGCAGTTAGCGAGTGATGTAGCGCTGCAAAAGACTATTGATGAAGAGGATGTCACCGCTTATCAGCAGGGCAGAGTTGAGAGCACTGGATTTGATGTTGCAGATGCTGCTCTTGATGGAAATACTGCTATCGCCATAATTAATTTAAGAAATGCCATTTCTACTGGCACAGACCCAGTTTTGATTGTAAGCGCACTGGCTGCTTCGTTTCGAACCCTTGCAAAAGTTTCTGGTGAGTCTCGCAGCGCTAAATCTTATGAATTGGCACAAACTTTGGCATTACCACCTTGGCAGATTGATAAAGCGCGTAGGCAGTTAATTGGCTGGAGTGATAATGCAATGGCAAGAGCTGTGATAGCAATCGCAGGTGCTGATGCTGATATTAAAGGCGCTGCTGCAGATCCAAAATACGCCCTAGAGAGGGCAATAATGACGGTCTGTGCCGCCAGAGGTAGTAAGTGATCAGGCTCAGTTTGAGCGTAATGGCCCTGCGCTGATATCCTTCCGATCTTACTTAAATGTGCATTTAATAAAATTCACGAGAAAAGGTAGTTAACAGTGGCAAACATCAAGTCTCAGATCAAACGTATTCGTACCAACAATAAGGCGCAGGATCGCAACAAGGCTTATCGATCAGCTCTGCGAACTGCAATACGTAGATTTAGTGATGCAATTTCATCTGGTGATGCTGCAAAGATTAAAACTGAATTTAAGGGTGCATCTCGTTCATTAGATATGGCTGTTTCAAAAGGTGTAATTCATGCCAATAATGCAGCTAATAAAAAGTCAGCTATGGCTAAGTTAGCCAACAAAGCTGGCGTTCGTTAATTTTCTAGAAACTGCGAAGGCATAAATGCCTGCTATCTCGATTGCTAAGGCACCTCAACCTGCTGCCACAAATCCTGAACAAATAAGAAACTTTTGCATTATTGCCCATATTGATCACGGTAAATCTACATTGGCTGATCGAATGCTTGGGATTACAGGCGTGGTCGAAGACCGGAACATGCGAGCACAATATTTAGATCGCATGGATATTGAACGTGAACGTGGAATCACCATAAAAAGCCAAGCGGTGAGATTGCCATGGAGATCAGGTATTGATGGCAAAGATTACATATTAAATATGATTGATACTCCTGGGCACGTGGACTTTACCTACGAGGTATCTCGCTCATTGGCTGCGTGCGAAGGTGCAATCTTGCTAGTTGATTGTGCGCAAGGAATTGAAGCACAAACCTTAGCTAATCTTTACTTAGCCATGGAAAATAACCTAACAATCATCCCAGTATTAAATAAAATTGATTTACCAGCCGCTCAACCAGAGAAGTTTGCGGTAGAACTTGCAAACTTAATTGGTTGTAAACCAGAAGACTGCCTACGAGTATCTGGAAAAACTGGGGAAGGTGTTGTCGAACTACTGGATCAAGTAGTTAAGCAATTACCACCTCCGGTTGGGGATGCGAAAGCGCCAACTAGAGCCTTAATTTTTGATTCAGTTTATGACTCATATCGTGGTGTTATTACCTATGTAAGAGTGATGGATGGACACCTTTCGCCGCGAGATCAGATCCAAATGTATTCAACAGGTGTGCGTCATGAAATGCTAGAGGTGGGAGTGATATCACCAGAGCCAGTTTCCAGCAATGGATTAGGTGTTGGTGAGGTAGGTTATTTAATAACTGGAGTAAAAGATGTTCGTCAATCAAGAGTTGGCGACACAGTTACGACCTATAACAATCCAGCAACGGTTGCATTGGCTGGATATAAAGATCCAAAGCCAATGGTTTTTTCAGGTTTATTTCCACTAGATGGTGATGAATACCCAATGTTGCGAGAGGCTTTAGATAAGTTACAACTCAATGATGCAGCACTGGTTTTTGAACCAGAATCATCAGATGCATTAGGTTTTGGGTTTCGGTGCGGATTCCTTGGGTTGTTACATATGGAGATCGTTAGAGAAAGATTAGAACGTGAAGCCGGCCTCACCTTAATCTCAACTGCCCCAAGCGTGGTTTATAACCTCACATTAGAGGATGGAAAACAACTAGTAGTTACCAACCCATCAGAGTATCCAGATGGAAAAATTTCTGAGGTTCAAGAGCCAATTGTGAAAGCAACAATTTGGCACCTAGTGAGTTCATTGGCACGATCATGGAGCTTTGCCAACAGCGCAGAGGTGTGCAAAAAGGAATGGATTACTTATCTGAGGATCGAATTGAAATTCGCTATACCTTGCCACTTGCCGAGATCGTCTTTGACTTTTTTGATCAACTTAAATCCAGAACCAGAGGGTATGCCTCATTAGATTATGAACCAATTGGTGAAGAAGCAGGTGATCTAGTAAAAGTGGATATCTTGCTGCAAGGTGAAAAAGTTGATGCGTTTAGTCAGATTGTGCATCGCGACAAAGCTTATTCATATGGTGTGAAGATGACTGAGAAGTTAAAAGAATTAATACCCCGCCAACAATTTGAGGTGCCAATTCAAGCAGCTATTGGGGCAAAAATTATTGCCCGTGAAAACATAAGAGCAATTCGTAAAGACGTATTGGCAAAGTGTTACGGCGGAGATATAACTAGAAAACGTAAACTTCTTGAAAAGCAAAAAGAAGGAAAGAAAAGGATGAAAATGGTTGGGCGAGTAGAGGTGCCGCAGGAAGCATTCATCGCTGCTCTTACGACAGATTCAGACAAAGTGAGTGAAAAGAAAAAGTAAGTGAATCTTGCCTTTTATATCCATATCCCATACTGCATCAAAAGGTGTGGCTACTGTGATTTTAATACTTATACACCAGGTGAATTACAAATAACCACCGGGCTAAATGATATATCAAACTCTTATATCGATCTTTTAATTAAAGAAATTGAGTTAGCAAGAGCTGAAGTTGGTGAAAATGTCACCGTTCCTTCTATCTTTTTTGGCGGTGGAACTCCATCACTTATGCAAGCTAGTGATATCGGCCGGGTAATTTCAACTATCAAAAATAGATTTAATTTATCTACAGAGGCTGAGATAACTATGGAATGTAATCCAGATACTGTAAGCAAAGAATCTCTGACTCAGTTTAAAGGAGTAGGAGTAAATAGACTTTCATTTGGTATGCAATCTGCAGTGAAACATGTGCTAGAAACCTTAGATAGAACTCATAATCCAGATAACTTATTGCAGGTGACTAATTGGGCAGATCAGATTGGCTTTAAAGAAATTTCAGTTGATTTAATTTACGGTACACCGGGTGAAAGTATCTCTGATTGGCAAGCTTCAATTGATGCAGCACTTTCGCTGCCAATTACCCATATATCGGCTTACGCTTTAATTGTTGAGGAGGGGACTAAATTAGCTGCGCAAATTAAACGCGGTCAAGTTAACCCGGTCGATGATGATTTGGCCGCTGAAAAGTATTTAATTGCTGATCAAGCCTTCACATCTGCCGGCTTTGATTGGTATGAACTAAGTAACTGGGCTAAACCAAATTCAGCTAGTAAACATAATTTGGCTTATTGGTTAGGCGATAATTGGTGGGGAGCAGGTCCTGGAGCGCATTCGCATTTAAACGGTAGGAGATTTTGGAATGTAAAGCATCCCAATCTATATAAGGAAAAAATTGAATCAAATCAATCACCAATTGCAGGGTCAGAATCTTTAGAGGAATTACAGAGAGAAAGTGAACGCTTGATGCTTTCATTAAGACTACCTACTGGCGTGGCGAAAAAAACTTTAAATGAGCAGCAACTGTTGGAATTATCAGAGTATGTAGAAAGTGGTCATCTAGATCAATCAAATTGGAATGAAGGCCGAGCAACCCTGACCGTAGATGGCCGGCTTATCGCCGACCGAATTCTGCGTCAAATCCTCTTGTAGTAGCGTTGTCATATGAGTAACACGATGCCTGGTCGACAACTTGAAATTCTTAAAGCAATTGTTGATGAGTACGTGGCTACTGAGGAGCCGGTTGGCTCAAAAACCTTAGCTGCCCGCTCTGGCTTGGGTGTTTCACCTGCAACGATCCGAAATGAGATGGCAGTTCTAGAAGATGCTGGATTGATTACGCAACCACATACTAGTGCTGGTCGAATCCCAACAAATAAAGGGTATCGAGTATTTGTTGATCAACTTGCCGAGGTAAAGCCACTGTCGACAGCAGAGCGCAAGGCGATTGAAAATTTTCTAGACGGTGCAACCGATTTAGATGATGTTATATCCAGAACAGTTCGCTTGCTAGCCCAAGTGACTAAACAAGTTGCAGTAGTTCAGTACCCATCGCTAATTAAAGCAAATGTCCACCATATTGAATTAGTACTACTAAATCCCAATCGAATAATGATTGTTTTGATAACTGATACTGGGCGGGTAGAACAAAAAATGGTGGAATTGATATTTGAAATTACTGAAAACGGCCTTTCAGATCTTCATAAGAAAGTAAATTTAGTAATTGCTAAGCAATCTTTATCAAATGTTGCAAGTCGCCTGGAAAATTTCTCAACAAATTATCGTGGGAATGATAAATCTAATGTAGTGGTTATCATTGCAACCTTGATCGAAATGGCCATTGAGCATCCGGAGGAAAAGGTTGTACTAGCAGGGGCATCAAACTTGGCCAGAGCAAATCAAGATTTATCAAATAGCATTCATCCAATTTTGGAGGCACTCGAAGAGCAGGTTGTCTTGTTAAGGCTTTTATCTGGTACGGACGCTTCGGTTAAGGTGCAAATAGGTGATGAACAAAGTGAAAAGAGCTTGCGTAAAACTAGTCTAGTAAAAGTTGGTTATGCCGATATTGGAGCTCTCGGGATTTTAGGACCAACTCGTATGGATTATGCCGCTTCAATCTCGGCAGTAAATGCTGTTGCTAATTACGTTGGAAGTTTCTTGACGGAGAACAAGTAGAAGATGGCTGATCTGTATGAAACTCTTGGCGTTGATAGAGATGCCAGCTTTGATGAGATAAAAAAGGCTTATCGTAAATTAGCTCGTAGTTATCATCCTGATGTGAATCCTGATCCAAAAATGGCAGATAAGTTCAAAGAAATAACTGCTGCTTACGAAGTGCTTAGTGATCCAGATAAGCGACAAAATTATGATATCGGTGGTAATGGGTTTGGCGGCGGGTTTTCAAATGCTGGCTTCGGATTTGGTGACATTATGGACGCTTTTTTTGGTGGTGGCCAGCAACGTGGTCCTAGGCCAAGAACTAGGCCAGGTCAAGATGCTCTTCTTAGGGTTGAAGTTAATTTAAAAGAGGCAACATTTGGGTGCGATCGTGATTTAAATGTAGATACGGCAGTGATCTGTACAAAATGTGGCGGTAGTGGTTGTGCCAATAACTCAAGACCAAGAACATGCGATATTTGTAAAGGCAGAGGAGAGACACAACAAGTTGCTCGATCTATTTTGGGTCAAGTAATGACTAGCAGGCCATGTGCAAGTTGTCAGGGTTTTGGCTCTGTAATATCAGATCCATGCACTGAATGTGCTGGTGATGGCAGAGTGAGGTCTCGTAAAACTATTCCAGTAAAAATACCAGCAGGTGTTGAGACTGGTAATCGAATTCAATTAAGTGGTCAAGGTGAGGTTGGTCCTGGTGGCGGGACTCCGGGGGATTTATACATTGAAATAGTTGAACTTGCACATGAATTTTTAATTAGGGAGGAGAATAACTTACATATATCAATAGCAGTACCGATGACATCTGCAGCACTTGGTACTGAAGTTATTATTGAAACCTTCGATGGACCACAAAAAGTGGAAATTAAAGAGGGCACCCAGAGTGGTTCAGTGTTTGTATTGAAAGGTTTAGGAGTTACCAAATTACGAGGGGCTGGCAGAGGTGATCTTGTTGTTCATATCGAAGTAAATATTCCAGGAAAAGTCAGTAAAGAGCAGAGTGAATTGTTGAAGAAATTTGCACAGCTCAGAAACGAAGGCGCCGATAAAGTAGAGATTCATACCAATAAAGATCAAGGTTTTTTCAGTAAAGTTAGAAATGCCTTTCGCTAGTGTTAACTCTATTTTTCGTTGATGAATTGAGCTCTGGTAGCACCCAAGAAATTGATAAAGAGGATGCCCATCATGCCGTGAAAGTGCTTCGGCTTAATATTGGCGAGCAGATTAAAATATCCGATGGAGACAGTAACTGGGTTTCAGGTCCAATTGTTCAAATAAGTAAAAAAGCTTTAGAAATTTCAATTACTGAGCGGGGCACGGAATCATCCAGTAAGCCAGAGTTGATCTTGGTTCAAGCTATTACTAAGTCAGATCGCAACAAGGAGATGCTTGAATTGATCACAGCTGCAGGAGTTGACCAAGTTATTCCATGGCAAGCAGAGCGATCAATCAGTAAATGGCAAGATGATTCAGAGCGTAAGTGGCTTATAACCATAAAAGAGTCATGCAAACAATCTAGAAGGGTTAAGGTGCCACGCCTTAGGCAGGTTATGAACACCACCAGCTTGGCTAAGGAATTTAACAGTAAAAATCTTGGATTAGTTTTTCATGAGAGCGGCCAAGTAAAATTTGCAGATGCACAATTTGGTTCCAATTTGGATGCTGTTTATCTAATCATTGGCCCAGAAGGAGGAATTACAGATAATGAGCTATCAATATTTCAGGGTGCTGGCTCTATGATCCTGAGATTAGGCCCAACTGTACTTCGCTCAGCGCATGCTGGATTTGCAGCACTTGCCGCAGTACAAACAAAATTAGGTAGGTGGTAATTATGGATTGCTTATTTTGCAAAATTGTTGCCAATGAGATTCCTGCAGCAATAGTGAAAAAGACTGAATCTTTTACAGCATTCAAAGATATTACGCCACAGGCACCGACTCATATTTTAATTATTCCAAATCAGCACTATGAAAATATGGCCGCGGTGGCAGATGCTGATTCCCAACTAGCTGGTGAGATTTTCAGGGCAGCTGGTGAGATTGCAGCAGAAATTGGATTAGATAGTTATCGTATGAATATAAACACAGGCGCAGAGGCAGGACAATCAGTTTTCCACGCTCATCTTCATCTGCTTGGTGGCAGGTCATTCGCTTGGCCACCAGGTTAAATATAGAATTCTCGTAATGGATCCGATCGTTATAAAAGTGCCAGCAGCCTTTGCCATGGTCACACTTGTTGGGCCGGCTGATTCATATCTTAGAATTTTGGAGAATCATTTTCCGCAGTTAGCAATTACTGTGCGTGGGAATGAAATTTATGTAAAAGGTGAAATTGAACAATCAAAGCAATTTGCTGGTTTAGTTGAGGAATTGATTGCAATTTTAAGAAGTGGTCAGAATTTAAATGCAGATATGGTGCGTAGATCGATCGAAATGATCAAGCAAGATCCAGCCGAGCATCCAGCTGAGGTCCTTTCGCTCAATATTTTGAGCAATCGTGGCAAAACTATTCGCCCAAAGACGGCAAATCAAAAGAAGTATGTTGATGCGATTGACTCCAACACAATCACCTTTGGTATTGGTCCTGCTGGATCGGGCAAAACTTATTTGGCAATGGCTAAAGCCATACAGTCCTTACAGGCCAAGCAGGTGAATCGAATAATTTTGACCAGGCCAGCGGTTGAAGCAGGCGAGCGACTTGGATTCCTACCCGGAACATTGCATGAAAAAATTGATCCGTACCTTCGTCCATTATTTGACGCCCTACATGACATGATTGATCAAGATGCTATTCCACGACTAATGAGCACCGGAGTTATTGAGGTCGCCCCCCTTGCTTATATGCGGGGAAGAACTTTAAATGATGCATTTATTATTTTAGATGAGGCTCAAAATACAACTGCAGAGCAAATGAAAATGTTCTTAACCAGACTGGGTTTTGGATCTAAAATGGTGATTACAGGTGACGTTACGCAAGTTGATCTACCCAACAACTCACAATCAGGACTTAAAATTGTGCAAGACATATTGAAAGATATGGATGATATTTCATTTATGTTTCTAACAGCTGAAGATGTTGTCAGAAATAGATTAGTTGGAGATATCGTTACCGCATACGGTGAGTGGGATAAGAATATTTCTAAATCAACATTTCCTATACGAAGCGGTAAGGGTGATCGTTAATTATTTAGGGAATACCTTAAATAAGCATCTATGAAAATTGAATTAGTGAATAACTCCACCAGTGAATGTAATGAAACAGCCATAATTTCTGTTGCTAAATTTGCACTAGTAGAGAGTGGCATTCACCCAGATTCAGAGCTAAGTATCCAAGTAGTAACTGAAGAGGTTATGTCTGACCTACACATGAAGTGGATGAACCTGCCAGGACCAACAGATGTTCTCTCATTTGCAATGGATGAAATGAAACCTAATTCAGCAGCAAATGGTCCAGGAATTGTTGGTGATCTTGTTTTGTGTCCAAGCTATGCTCAAAACAATGGCAAACAATCATTAGATAAAGAGTTAGAGTTATTAACAGTTCATGGAGTCCTACATTTACTTGGGTATGATCATGAAGAAGAAAATGAGGAAGTTGCAATGTTTGCTTTACAGGATGAAATTCTTAAAAAATGGCGGTTATTAGTGTGATGATTTCAACTCTGTTTATAGTTGCACTGCTTTTATTTTTCGCAGGGTTTTTAGCTGGTAGTGAATCGGCTTTGACCTCATTATCCAGATTGCTAATTGAGCAACTAGTTGAAGATAATTCAAAGTATAAAAAGCGCTTTGATAGGTTTGTTGAGAATCCTGCCAGGTACCTAAATGTCTTACTGCTTGTTCGAAAAAGCTGCGAACTAACTGCCACCGCATTAGTTGCAACGGCATTTGTAGAGGGGGCGGCAAATAAAGGATTTGCTTTAGCTCAATCTATCGTGCTTATGGTTGCAATCTCATACGTCATTGTTGGTGTAGGCCCAAGGACTTTAGGAAAACAACATGCTCTTGCTTGGTCAAAATCAGCCATCGTTATTGCTGACTTATTATCTAAAATTCTTGGACCATTAACTAATCTTTTGATAAAAATTGGTAATGCGATTACTCCAGGTAAAGGGTTTAAATCGGGTCCATTTTCTACTGAAGCAGAGTTTCGGGATTTAGTTGATCAAGCTAGTGAAAGTGGATTTGTCGAAGACACTGAACGGGAGATGATTCACTCAGTGTTTGATCTTGGCGAAACCGTAGTGCGAGAACTCATGGTGCCAAGAACTGAGATTGTTTGGATTGAGGCTGAAAAAAATCTGCGGCAAGCCTTGTCTCTGGCTCTAAGATCTGGCTTTACTCGTATACCGGTAATTTCTGATGGCATAGATAATGTTGTTGGTATCGCCTATGTAAAAGATTTGGCTAAACGAGTTCATGACAATCGTGATGCTGAGCAGAGTGAAAAAGTTGGAGATTTATTACGTAAAGCCACCTTTGTGCCAGAGACCAATACAGCTGCTGAGTTGCTCAAACAAATGCAAAGAGAACAAATTCATATGGCAGTAGTAGTTGATGAGTATGGTGGCACTGCAGGGCTAATTACTATTGAAGATATTTTAGAAGAGATAGTTGGTGAAATTGCCGATGAATACGATGATGATGAGAGTGAAGAGATCGAGTGGTTAGGGGAGGGTAAAGCTAGAATTTCTGCAAGATTACATGTCGAAGATTTTGCACAGAAATTTGATTTAGAACTTAATAAAGAAGAAATTGAAAATGTTGATTCAATCGGTGGCTTAATTGCTAAGCACTTAGGTCGAATTCCAATACCCGGTAGCACAATTACTGTATCTGGATGGAAATTAACTGCAGAGCGTCCTGCCGGTAGGCGCCACCGAATTGCCACTGTATTGGTTGAAAAACTTGAGGAAGCGAGTCAGATTAAAGATCAGTTGTAAGATGTTCTAATGCGAATTGTTAGATTTACCGCCCCAGTAGAGTTTGGAGTTGGTAGCGATCCCCTATTTGGAGTCCTAAATGAAAAGGATTCGATCTTGGTTTTACGAGGAGATCCAATTTATTCTGGGATAGTTCCACAAGATAAAAGTTTAAAACTAAGTGATGTTAAGTTACTGGCGCCGGTATTACCCGTAGTAAGGTGGTATGCATCGGGAAAAATTATGCTGACCATGCTGCTGAGATGGATTCAGTTGTACCAAGTGAACCGATAATTTTTATAAAGCCTAATACTTCAGTTATTGGCCCGAATGAAACAATCATTTGGCCAAAAATGAGTGAACGTGTTGACCATGAAGCAGAGCTGGCAGTAGTGATTGGCAGAATTTGTAAAGAGGTTCCGGCTGCTAAATATAGAGATGTTATTTTCGGCTATACCCTGGCAAATGATGTAACAGCGCGAGATCTGCAGAAAAAAGATGGACAATGGAGTAGAGCAAAAGGCTTTGACACATTTTGCCCACTTGGGCCATGGATTGAAACCGAGTTTGAACCAAATAGCCAAAAGATTACTGCCACATTAAATGGTCAGGTTAAGCAATCATCCATACTTTCTGAAATGATCTTTAAAATTCCGGAAATTATTGAGTTTGTTACTAATGTAATGACCTTATTACCCGGAGATGTAATTTTGACCGGTACTCCTGCAGGGATAGGTGCAATGCCAGCGGGTGCGACTATCTCAATAGAAATTGATGGTTTAGGTACTTTGACCAATAAGGTGTCCTCTCGTGTCCAATAAATCACAGGTCAGAGTTCGGTTTGCGCCATCACCAACTGGTGATCTGCATGTTGGCAACATCCGCACTGCTTTATTTGACTGGGCATTTGCCAGACATACTGGCGGAAAATTAATATTTCGAATTGAAGATACTGATAGAGAACGTGTCACTGATCAGTACATTCAAGCAGCAATTGATACTTTGAAATGGTTGGGTCTTAATTGGGACGAAGGCCCTGAAGTGGGTGGGGAGTATGGTCCCTACTTACAATCACAGCGATTAGATATTTATAATACTTGGACTGAAAAGTTTCTTAATCAAGGCGATGCCTACCATTGCTACTGCAGCTCAGAGGAGTTAGAGGAGCGCAGGCAAATCCAGATGAAGAATCACCAAGCCCCTGGCTATGACGGGAAATGTCGAGATTTAACTGCGCAACAAATTACTGACTACAAATCTGCAGGGCGCAAGCCAGTTGTAAGAATGAGAATGCCAAAAGGTGAAACGGTATTTGTGGATGCCATCCGAGGAGAAGTTAAATTTGAACATGAGTATGTTCCAGATTTTGTGTTAGCAAGGGCAGATGGCTCACCTCTTTATACCCTAGCGGTAGCAGTTGATGATGTATTAATGAAAATAACTCATGTACTACGGGGTGAGGATCTACTTTCATCAACACCTAGACAAATTCGAGTTTATCAAGCGATGGCGGTGGCACCCGTTGATTATCCGATCTTTGCTCACCTGCCATTTGTGATGGGTCAAGATAATGCCAAATTGTCGAAGCGCAACGGTGAGGTTTCTATTGCTTGGTATCGCGAACAAGGTTTCTTACCAGAGGCAATATGTAATTACTTAGCATTACTTGGCTGGTCTCCAGGTGATGATAAGGAAAATATCACTATGGCTGAGTTGGTCGAGTTATTCACAGTGGAGCGGGTAAATAGCAGCCCAGCAAAGTTTGATTTNAAAAAGCTAGAGGCGATAAACGGCGACAAAATAAGAGCGCTAAAACTTGATGAATTTTTGGAGAGATCTTTGCCATTTTTGTTAGAAGCCAAAGTAATCACTGGGTCGGCAGATGAGATTAAAGTAGTCAAATCTGCGCTTCCAATAATTCAAGAGCGCATTATTAATCTGGCTGAGATACCACAAATGCTTAATTTTTTATTTGTAAAAGATTTCACAGTATCACCACTAGAGCTGCCTAAAATTCTTGACGATGCATCACAGCAGGTTCTTAAAGTTGCTTTAGCTAAGGTTGAATCACTAACAACTTGGGATCACCTTAGTATCGAATCGGTATTACGAAAGGCACTTATTGATGATTTAGGACTAAAGCCTCGTATTGCATTTAGTGCTCTACGAATTGCGGTGACCGGTTCACATATTTCACCACCATTGTTTGAGTCTCTGGAATTGTTAGGTAAGGAGCGTTCAATTGCTCGGATAAAGGTGGTGATTTCCAAATAATTTGCGAAGCAGGGTATTCTTATCTTGTTGCAAAGTTAATATTGGGGTATGGGGTAATTGGTAGCCCAGCTGATTCTGGTTCAGCTTGTCTAGGTTCGAGTCCTGGTACCCCAGCGATTACTTAAGTTTTACTGCACGGCTCCGTCGTCTAGTGGCCTAGGACTCTGGCTTCTCAAGCCAGCTACGGGGGTTCGAATCCCCTCGGAGCTACTTTTACTACTTATTTATTTACTATTTTTAAGTAGGTACTCAGTTAATCTTGCAGCCGTTGCAGCAACTGCAGCGGCATGAACTCTGCCTGGTTGTCTGCT
>JGI12547J11936_1000187_pt1 | contig 14794 bp, 13 predicted proteins | sample LakEriepJuly2011_2_FD_11936 | JGI IMG/M metagenome (IMG submission 11936)
AATATCTATTATAGCCTGGGGCAAGTCAAATCAAACCAAGTTATAAAAAATTAATTTATTTTAAATATTGTAATAAATAAAATAAATTAATATGTTCTTAATGACGAGAGCTTGAAAAGTATTTTCTTTTCCCAACAATAATATTTTATTCTGCTTCTTCAACATCATCTTCATCTGACTCATTGCTAGAGTCTAGAATTAGAGTAGTAAGATGATTAGGAAGTGGCGTGACAAAACCTTCATTGTTGAGATTGTTGTTTCCAGCAAGCTGATTAGGAAGTGGCGTGACAAAATCTTCATTATTGGGAATGTTGTTTCCAGCAAGCTGATTAGGAAGTGGCGTGACAAAATCTTCAGACTCATTTCTAAAGAGTGCGATTGAAACTCCAGCAAGATGATGAGGTGGCGTGACAAAATCTTCATTATTGTTATCTACAATTGTAACTCCAGTAAACTGATTAGGAAGTGGCGTGACAAAATTTTCATCTTCCGCAAGATGATGATGTGGCGTTACAAAATCTTCATTATTGTTATCTACAATTGTAACTCCAGTAAACTGATCAGGAGGTAGTTCGTTCCCAAATAGTGGAATCAAACTATCATCAGGTTGATCAGGAGGTGGTATAATTATATCTGGACGAATACTCTGTAATTTATGATAAATATTATTATTGTCAATTACTCTACCACTCTCATTTGCAACAAGATTGAGGACTTCATTCATTGATGTCTCACGAGCACTAAAATCATTCAAAGGAAAGATAAATATAAAGTATAGTTGTCCTTGGAATCTACAAAGCTTCCATCTAACATAATAACCTCCTCCAGGAGCTTCTATATTTATATATCCATCTGAATCTCCCAAGAGCCAATCAAAATCTGAATCATATATATACAGATAGCAACAGGCGCGTGCATTTCCAAATCCATTATTGTTAATAGCCTCAATAGCCTGAATAAAATCAGGTGGGACTAGTTGAACTTGTTCAAGTTCGGCTTGAACTTGTTCAAGTTCGGCTTGAACTTGAACTTGTAAAAGTTCGGCTTGAACTTGTAAAAGTTCGGCAAAAAATTCTCTATTGTTGTTCATTTCTGAATATTTCAATAAAATATGCCTATTTATTATTTTTAAAATAGACAAATCAATGAGTAGAATGTCAAATTGATAGATTTATTTTTTCAATTTTTTGTACATATTTATTTTGATATATTAAATTCACCAACACTAATTATTTCTTGGTATAATTTATTATATTCTGGATTTTCATTATTTATAGTTCTCAATTTTTCCATTTTTTCTAATACTGTGTTTTCATAATAAATATCTTCTTTTAGTATATTTTGTAGATTAACATCATTATTTATTATAGAATAAATTTTATTTTTATTTTCAAGATTTGAATATTTTATTCTATTTTTTAATGGTATTAACATTGGTTTTAAAAGATTAATTGGATAGTTATCAATTATCAAGTTCATTTTATACTCAATTTCATTATTTAAATAATCAATACAAAAATCTCTTAATTCATTGTCTTTATTATTTAAATGATGATGATGATACCATACTAGACTGTATCCTAGATAAATATTTGATAGTAAATCTGCCATATTTCCTGAAATCATTTGTTTTGATTTAATCTTTCCTCCCATTAATGCTACAAAGTTTGTAAGAATACTAAATTTTAGAGTGAGGTAGTCTAATTGAGATTGTGGATTTTTATGTGCTAAATTTAATGGATTTAATAAATTTAAATAATTTGACATTATCTCTTTGATTAATAAATTAAAATTATCATTAAACATATCTTGATTATTATCTTGAATGCTTTGAAAAATAGGAAAAATATAAGGATGACTTTTATTTAATCCTTGTCCAAATATTATTAATCCTCTTGTCAATGTATTTGAACCCTCTACAGTAATTCCAACAGGTGAAGAATTATAAAATTTTGTAAAAAAATTATTATCACCAATACATATTCCACTACCTGAATAGATATCCATTCCATGATTTAAAATATTTCTTGCTCTTTCAGTTGCTTGCTGTTTCATAATTGCGGTAATAACAGAAGGCGTTGAACCAGAATCTAATATGTTATTAGTAAATTGAACACTTGTATGAATAATCCAAGTATTTATAAACATATCAATAAATTTTTCTCTAACTGCTTCCATATTTCCAATAGGCATATTAAATTGATTTCTAATATTTATATAATTCATAATAGATAAAGTAATATATTTGGATGATCCATTTGCCGTTGCTGGTAAACTAACACCTCTACCAACTGCTAAACATTCCATTAACATTTTCCAACCTTCACCAATATTATTTTCACCACCAATTACTTTGTCAGGTTCAATAAAAATAGTTCCTTTAATAGTTCCATTTGGGAAACCAGCATTATTTGGATTATGATAAGTGTTTTGAATTAAACCATCTTGAGAACTTTCAATTAATGCGACTGTTATCCCTTCTTTTTTATACTTTAATAGATTATTTGGATCTTTTAATTTAAATGCAATACCAATTAAATTTGATATAGGTGCTAATGTAATATAACGTTTATTTAAAGTAATTTTAATCTTGGGGTTTCCATCTACTAGTTCGACAGTTCCTTCATCAATTTTACCAACTGCATCACTTCCATTGTTTGGTCCAGTTAATCCAAAACAAGGAATGAATGTTCCATTTGCTAACTTGGGTAAAAAATAATTTTTTTGCTCTTCTGTACCATAATGTTGTAAAAGCTCAGCTGGTCCAAGTGAATTAGGAACCATAGTAACTACACCTAATGATGGATTATAAGAAGAGATCATAGATAGAACTTTAGACTGTGCAGAAATAGATACTTTATTTCCTTGAAATTTTTTATCAATGATCATACTTAAAAATCCATTTTCTCCCAAGTAAGTCATAATACTATTAATATTTTTACTTGGATATATACTATCTTGTCCAGCATATTTTAATAATACATTTGTAGATTGAATAAAAACCTTTTCATCTGGTGTTATTTTATTTACATTCCGACCATTTAATAAATTTAAATAATTTATTTTACCTTTAAAGATTTCTCGATCTATTGAAACACCACCAGATTTTAATGCAATAATTTCAGTTTCAGAAATTTTAGGAATGATACTTTTTACACGATTAAAAATATGTTTGTACATTTATATTATAATATAATACTATTTTTTTAAATTATTGAATTTTTAACAAATTTACATAAAGATAAAAATACTTAATAAAATAATAAAATAATGAAATACTTTATAGCCTATTTTAAAAAACTAATTCCAAATATATTTACAAAAGAAGTACCCAGACCAGTTGGTAGATGGAAAATTGAAGAATGTAAAATAAAAATTGATAATAAAATAGATTTATCAAATGAAGATCATTGTGGGCCTTGTGGACAATATGCTAAAGAAAAATATATTGAGAGAAAAATTATAAATAAATAATATCTATATATTATATTATATAATGAATACTGATGATAAATTGTCAATACTTATTAATCAAAATAAACTAATATTAGAAAAATTGGAACAGATAGATAAAAGATTAGATATAATTGAAAATTCTACAAAAAATATGGATTCACATATAGAAGAAATTAATGGAATTTATTCTAATTATAAAAGTTGTCTAGATTTTGTAAATAGTAAATATGAAATATGTTGTAAACCTTTTAAATATATTAGTAGTTAATTTATATAGTTTCGTGTAATATTAATAGTCCACCTATTATTGATAAATTTTTATAAAAATGATTTTTTTGTGTAGAATCAGTAAATATATTATGAAAATAATATATTGTCAATACAGTAAATATTATTAATCCTTTAATACTAAGTTTAGTAAGAGATTTATGTTTGGAATTAAATAAAATTTTTTTCAATATAAAATAAATTGCAAAAAGTTGAATACCAATTGAAAAACCAGTTGCTAGTTTAGGCCATGGAATATTTTTTTCAACTATTAATTGATATGTTTGATTAATATTTGTAATTTTTTCATACATAGAATTAACAAATATAGCAATTAGTAATAAAACTCCTAAATTATAAATTGCATTTTGTTTTTTGAACATAGATATAGCAATTAATAATAAAACTAATAGATAATAAATTATATTTGGTTTATTAGATTTAGTTACATCTTGTTTTATATATTTATTAATAAAATTGTTACTATTTGTGAATGCTTTGCCTATTGTTGATATTCCTGGTGTGTTATGTGATCCTACTGAATATATATTAGGAATTTTACCTTTTGGTTTTATTATTCCATATTTACTCAAGTTAAAACTATTATCTTTACTTATCCATTTACCACTTTCTTTTTTAACTCCATCATAAAATGTTATATATTTTGGTTTAACATTAATTATTTCTAAAACATCTTCTATTATTTCTTTCTTTGTTAGATTGTTAACTGTTTTACCTCTTTTTTTTATAAAGTTATCAGTACTAACTATTGTACAAGACCATACAGTTTTTATTTGACTATTTTTTGTAAAATTTTTTGTATAATTTGATGTTGGTAAAATAATTAAATTATAATCATTAAAACAACTCCAACACCATTGATTTCTCCATTTGATAACTTTATCAAAATGAAGTTGGAATCCTAGAGAGTAATAACTTCCATAATCAACAATGTTTTTTATTTGGTCTATAGAACCAAAATTATTTTTTAATTCATCTTGTTGATTTAATAAAAATGTATATAATGGTTTGGGTGGTAATGTTAAAATATGAATTTTTGAATTTATGTTTGTATATTTATGAACTAGATTTGTTTTTGTTTCCAATACAGAATCAAAATGATTTTTTATATAGACTAGTTCTGTGTTTGTTAGCAATGTGATATTTTTATTTTGTAACAGCAAATTTTCAACAATATCCAGCCATTTGGTATTATCTTTTAGTTGTTTTATTTCTAAAATTAAATTTTTTGATTCAAAAAGTTCAGACATTAATAATTTATCAGGAGAATTTGCAACCAATATACTCGCAATTTTGAACATTGCTCTGCCTTTATTAGAAATATTATTTTGAGTTGTCCATTCACTAACAGTTTTACCATAATAATCTTTAAAAATGAATGATTTTATTATTTTGATAATGTCATTTAGTTCAAAATTAGACAAATATGTTTTATACATTTTATAATTTGTTGTAAAAATATCTCCATATGCATCAACTGTTTCTTTGTCATAATCAAGACCAATTTTTTTAAAAAATTTTGGTAATTCTTTATCTAATAAAACTCTTGGGCTATGTTCTGTAAATAATCCATTTTGCCATTCGACTTTCCAACATCCGCCTATTTTTTTTTCTTTTTCTACACATAATATTTTCTTATCAGGAAATATTCTGGAAATTTCTAATGCTAAATTAATACCAGTAGGTCCCATCCCATATATTGCATAATCATAATTCATTGTTATTATAGACTTTTAAAATAAAATAAATAAATTTATTTATTTTATTAACTTGACAAAAAATTTTATTGCAAAGACATATTCTATTTAAGATTATCTAAATAGTCTACATTTGATGACTTTTTGTACATTTATTTTAGATTCAAGTAGTTTGATACTAAGATCTAATAAAATTAAACAAGCTTGTTTGATTTCAGGACTAGTTTTAATTTCATTTGATTCAATTAAAATAATAAAAATATTCTTAATCATTTGAATTACTTGTTCTCTAGTAACTTTAATTTTATTAAGTTCACTAACATTTGTATTAAGTACATCTTGAACAAGTAAAATAATCTCAGGGATATCAGAAGAGTTAATAACTTTATCAGACATAATCTTCTTTACATGAGTTCCCATTGAATTAATTACTTGAGGACATTTAGAAAGAACTAGATTTAATACAGCTAGACCATCTGGATGTAAATTAACTTTAATAGCAAACTCTGTATCAGATAGTTTAGATTGAAGTAATTTTACAAATGTATCAACAATAATATTAGAAGATACATCAACTATTTCTGTAGTAATAGTTGTTTTTGATAAATTAATTAAATTCAAGCTAATATCTTGGGTTTCCATATATAATATTATTCTATATATTATTTTTATCAAAATGAACTCATTAGCAAGCAAACTTCCCCTCAGGACGGGTTTGTTTGCTTTAGCAAGCAAACTTCCCCTCAGGACAGGTTTGTTTGCTTTAGCAAGCAAACTTCTAAATTATCAGGAAGATTTTCAATCCATTGTAGCATCTGACTAGTTGGTAAATTAAGATTAGGATCAACTTGTTTTGATTTTTTAAAATATTCAATTATTAGATCAAGTTGTTTGTTTTCGATAATCCAATACAATATAGATTTTTTAAGTGATTTATCTATTTTTCTGACAGCTTTTTCAGTATTTTTAATATGTGACCATTTAAGCTTATTGGCTTTTAGCTCTTGACTATAGTACAAATCAAATGATTTTGAATTTAATTCTTTACAATATTTTAGAACTTCATCAAGTCTAAAAATTTTATCTAAAATTTTCTTAATAAATGATACAAACATTTGTTTAAATTGTACATAATCTGGATTTGATTGAGTATGAAAATTAAAATTATTAGGAATAGCTTGTGCATTAGCATAATCCCATATCCCAATATAAAATTTATTATAAATAAATGTTTTTTTTATTTGGTCAATTTGATAAATTTGTTCAATTGGTCCAGATAATTTATTTACAAGAAAATTTTCTACATGAATATCATTATGAAAATATCCTGTAACTTTTTGAAAATACCAAATACAAATTAAAATCTGATAACAAATACTTTTAAAATCTTCAAAAGTATATTCACCAAGTAATAAGTCTTTAAGATTTTTATCATAATATTCATAAAACATTAAACTTTGTTTATCACATTCAAGTTCTTTATAAAAGTATGGAAAATGAATAAAAGAGTTAGTTATTTTATATTGAGATAATAGCTTAAGAAGTTTAATTTCAAGATCAATGTCTCTAGGATCTATAATACTTGAATCCCAAGTTTTTGTATTTGTTGTTGGTTGAATTTTAACAGAAATTTTATATCCTTTTATATTTAATTTATAAATAAATCCCCAAAATCCTTTACCTATTAAATTCTTACCTTCCAACATATCTAAAATTTGTTTACATGTTTTTGTATCTAAATATTTAACAACGTCTAAATCTGTTTCTATATAAGTATTTTCCATTAATATTATATAGAATAAAAAATTTCACCTTTTAATTTTTTAATAATTTGATCTGTTTTAATAAAACATGTAAATGTTACATTTGAGTCTAAACTCGTTAAAGTACAACCTAAATATTGAATTGATTCAACTTGACCCGATAAACCTGATAAAAAAACTATATTATCACCTAATTTTATTATTCCTGAAATCTGTACACATATTAATAAATAAATACAATCTCCCGAATATAGTTTTGTTAATACAATTGTTTTATTTTCATATGGGTATAGATCAGAAAAATCAGAATAATTAAAATCACGTTTTACTTTAGTACAACTTTGAATAAAATCTACTGGTAACTCTTTTGATAAATCAATACCATCACAAGATTTTGTTTTTATAGTAATATATGGGAGATTATTTTTTGTTAAAAACTCAACATACTCATTTGTTTGATCACCGGGTCCTGCTAATATAATTCCACAGTTTGATATTTGAGCTAATTTTTCTAAATAATTTTTATTTTCTAGAATATTTGCAGGAGTATCAATTAGCGTTATATTTGAGTGTTGGGATTTTAAAGTTTTTATTGTAATTGAATTTGATTTACCAGAATATAGTTCATGTTTATGTGATACTAATAAATTTCTTAAATATCCTTTTCCATTATCTAACTGTTTATAAATTAATGCAGAAACTAAAGTAGTTTTACCAGAATTTTCTGGACCAATTATTAATATTCTAATTTCTGGTTGAATAATACATTTTGATTTTACACCAATTTTATAATATATTTTGTTTTCTGATTTAATTGTATTAAAACTATGTATATTTACATCTGCATTTTTAACAATTGTTTTGAAAACTTGAATTGTTTCTTTTGATTCTGCTAAATCAAGACCATAAATACTTCCATTATCATTTATACCCAAGTAGTAAATCGCTTTTCCATCCCCTTCTTGGATTCTCCATTTCATTTGTGTTACAAGACTATCAATTCTTGTATTATCAATCATTTCATATGTAAGGAGTCTTTTATATTCAATATTATCTTCTTCGGATTCTGGCGGGAGATTACAAGTAAATTCTAGTACTGAGGGTATGGCTACCATTAATACTATTATATTTAACAATTCTTTATATTAAAAAATTGAAAAATAATACTTTATACAATTATAGTAAAAAAATTGATGTTTTATATGTGTTAAACAAATACAAGTTAATATATATATAACAATATTACCAAACTATAGCAATGAGCTTTAATGGAAAATTTTTTGCCCCTCAAACTAAGACTACGACCGAGCATGACCCAAACTCTTTTATGGCCAAATTAATGCGCCAAAAAGGGTCTGTCAGTCAAGGTTTAAATAAGTCACCCGAAAATCAGAAACAGACATCAAGTTCTGATTTTCTAGAACGTTTACGAGCATCAAAAGTTGATACTGGTTCAGAATCAACTTCTGATACTCCTAGACGTTCATATGCACTACAAACCGATACTAATTCAGAAATTCATGTTCAGAAAGAAGTATCAAGTTCTGATTTTATGGAACGTTTGCGTGCATCACGGATTAATACTGAATCAGTTAATACTGAATTAGATAATCCTATTCAGCCCAAGTCTGAACCTGAAGATAAAAAACAAATGTCAGGAGAAGATTTTTTAAAACAATTGGCTCTTAAAAAAGGTATTAGTACAGAGAGCAAGTCATATGCATCAACACTTTTGAGTCCTACTGTTGTAGTTGAACCAGAACCAGTTATAACACATGATGAATATATTGCTCAACTGAAAAAAAACAGAGATGCAAATAATTCTAGTCGAGTTACTACTTTGACATATGATTTTGCAAAAAGTTGTGTACCTACAATATCAGAAATTGAATTGCCAGATTATGCAATTGACAAATATGAAACTGACTCTGAATCAGGATCTGTTGAAGATGAAGATGTACATGTACCTACTGCCGAAGAGTTATTATACTCTACAAGATACACTTTTGAGCAATATGAGAGTGTAACTACCACACCTGCTATTTCAAAAGAAAATATGATAAACTTTTTGAGTAAACAAGGTTCAAATGGTGGTTTTAATCCTGTGGATGCATATAATAACACTCTATCTGATACTGATCGCGCACAAATTAAAGAAGAAACAATCAGAAAAAATATTGGTGTAGTTGATTTGGATATTAGATCAAAGTCTGAAAATNAAAAGATTATTGAAGAGCTTGGTCCAAGAAAGAGTTCTCTTTCAAAAGCTGAAAAAAAAAAACTTGATCTAGCAGAAAAAGAAGAAAAAGCCCGTAAAAAAGTTGATAAAGAAGTTGCAAAAGCACTCAAAGGGCCATCAAAAAAAGTCCAAGATATGATCTCCAAGAAAAAATCTGCTAAAGAAGAAAAAGTATTATCAGAAGATGATAGTTACTTGATTAAACTTGCAGAAGAACTTAAATGTAAAAGAATCAAGACCGTATATGATGCAGCAAACTGGATAGTAATTATTGCAAATCCAGAAAACAAAATGAAGGGGTTTGGACTTCTATTTATGGAGATATCAGATCCTACTCTTAAAAAAATTATCTATGTGGAGATTATCAGAAGATTCTCTATTGAAGAAATAAAATCAAAGAAATGTAAAGAAGCAATAATAAAATTTTCTAAAACATTTTCAACTAACGAAATAATCAAGTTTCAGCTTAAAGAGATGGAAGATATAATTCCACCATTCTCCCCTTTTGAAAGAAAAAAGATGTGTTTAGATCCTTGGCAGACTGATGTATTCAGATATATTAATCAAAAGGTTTCAATTCTTATTGATGCACCAACTGCTGCAGGTAAAACTGTATGTGCAACTTATTGTGTGACTGTTTGCGAAAAAGTTCTTTTTGTACTTCCATCAAAGGAACTTGCAAATCAAGTAGCAGGAGTTATTAGAAATATGAAAACTCAAACTACTAGTTATACACCTATTAAGTTAATTACAGGAGAGAATATTTATGAAGACGGCGATCCTAAGGTTTTTATTGGCACTGCTGTTGATTTAGAAAGGTATTTTAACCTTGAAAATTCTCAAAGAATTAAACAAGGTGAATCAGACAGATATTCTTCACAATTTAATATTGATACATTTGACTACATTATCGTAGATGAAATTCATCAGATGAACTCGCCCGAACAAGGCTGTGCTATGCAACGTCTTATTAAACGTTTCAAATGCCCAATGCTAGGGCTTAGTGCCACTATTGGAAATCCAGAAGAGCTTAGATCTTGGTTAGAGTATTTAAAAGAAACTACACCCAATAGAGAAGTAAAACGTATATCTTATGACAAGCGTTTTATTAATCAACAGAAGCATGTGTGGGATGGTAAAGAACTTGTTTCTATTCATCCTCTCTCTGTTATTACACTGGATGATATCCAGACTGGTAAACTAACACGTACTGAAATGCAATTTATTCCAAAAGATCTATTTATTTTGTATGATAAAATGGAAGAACTCTACCCTCTTGAGGCAATTGTATCTGTTGTACCAGAAACCTTCTTTGAAAATGCTTGTATTGGTTTGAATGAATGTAAAGGGTATGAAAGTGCAATGAAACAATTACTTACTGATCTATCACATACATATCCCGAGCAGACTGATTGTTTGCTAGCTCATTTCGCAATTGAAGATATTGCACTTGAAACATTAGGACCAAAGGATTTGTATCATGTGTTAAAACAAATGCAATACTCAAAAAAACTCCCAGCAATCATTTTCAAGTTTGATCCAATCAGTTGTAAGAAGGTTGCTAATGATCTTCTTGAATGGATGGAGCAAGAAGAACAAGAAAAATATCCTCTTTATCGTGATACTCGCGAGATTCAAAGTAAACATTTCAAACAAATGAAATTAAAAATAGAAGAAATTGATAAGGTAAACTTTGGCAAGTCAGATGATATCAAATCTGACAAGTTAGATCGCGAGAATCGTGTAAAGGATGCATGTTTAAAGGAATTTATTGACGAGTTTACACGATTTGTTGGACATAATATTCATAAATATTCTAGTGAAGTTGATGATCCTAACATCTCAGAAGAACGTCGTGCTCGTCTCGAGTTCTATATTACTCATTATACCAAGGAAGTAAAAGACCTCGAAAAAATGAAAGAGTTGAGAGATATTAATGTATTCGCTCCTCATCCTGACTTTACATTTTCTAATGTAACTATCTGTATGGGGACTATGGTTGAAATTAGAAGTCTTCTTAAACAGTATACTAGTCAAATTGTTAGTGATGCTCGTGTTAGTAAAAAGAAACTAACAAATAACTTCAATATTGGATACAATCATTTCTTTCTTAAATCTATTGAACGTGGATTTGTACTCTATTTGAATGCTTTACCGCTTCCTTTTCAACGAATCGCTCAGATGTTAATTGCAGATGGCGGTGCACCTATTACATTTTCAGATAAAAGTTTGTCTGTTGGAGTTAATTATGGAATTAGAAGTGTTGGATTGTTAGGTTCTACATCTAATGATACAATTGACAAGTCTACAGCAGATCAAGCTTCAGGACGATCAGGACGAAGAGGTTTGGATACGAAAGGACACACAATTTATATTGGTGTGAATTGGAAAGAGTTAACTTCTTCAGAGTATATTAAAGTGACTGGTGCTAATCCAGATAACGAGTACATGTCATTACCTCAAGAGTTTAACACAGAATTTGATATTAGTCGTTTAGCTCTTGTATCACTTGCTGATTATAGTGACATAATTTCAGATTCTAGTCTTGCACCCGAAGTTCAAAAAGAGAGAATTCAAGTTTTACAAGAGGAGCGTATGCAATTAATAACAGAAACACATCAAGAACTTGTTGAAAGACTTGGGTTTAAAAACTTTATGAATGTGTACAGACTATCTGATTATGGTATTCTAAGTGAGACAATTATTGACTTTCTTCTTTTCATATCTGGAAAAATGTATTCTGGGACTAGTATTGAAAAATTAGATTTATTTGAGATGATTGGAACATTAGTTGATAATCATAATGAAAAGCTAGTATTTTCTAATCAGCAAAATGAAAATCTAATGTACGAGTTCCAGGAAGATATGGGTTCAAAGGGTGTGATGGTCGAGCTTCATGGTTACAACTCGTTAACTAGATCATATAAACGAGCTCTTTTTAATGAAAATATTAGCATATCTATGGCACGTCTTTTGCATATTAATGAGATTATTAGAATATTATACAATCAAACTCATACTATGAGCAAGACTAACAAATGGGTTGGGATGTTACTAACTATATTCGATGAGATTAAAGGTCACATCTTCAAGAATATTATTTAAAAAAATGAAATTAATTTATTTTATATATAAAGAAATACAATACATATAATATAAATATGGTACTAATTGAATCTATTTCTATTGGATTATTTAATAAGATTAAGTCTTGGTCTTATGTAGAACCAAAAAATAATTTACCTAAAAAACAAGTTTATTTGTTAGGGCAAGGATGGTTTGCAAAAGGTTTTATGGAGAATATTGATAAATCAAAGTTTGTAGTAATAAATATATATAGATATCCATTTGTTAATACTCCTATGTTACTCCAAACAATTAAACCAAAGACTAGTAATTTTTTACATAATAATAAATGCTTTACTAGTTTAATAGATAAATCTATTCAAGATGAAATTATAACTATTAATCTTGAAACAAAGAAAATCTATACATTAACAAAAAGCTATACATGGGCTGGTGGATATCTTGTTTGTGGGTTAGGATCAAATACTGATGCTGGTAGATTCTGGACTGATAAAATTGAACATATAAAAAAACTAAAACCTGGTTCTAGTTTATGTATTGTTGGTGCAGGTCCTACTGGAACAGAGTTAGCATTTCATTTGTCAGATTTAGGTTTTAAGCCAACTCTGTATGATGGTTTACCATCTGTATATACTTTTTTAACTCCAGAATCTAAAAGTAAAATTATTGAACAACTTGTTGTAAAATCAATACCACTACATACTTCTAGAATGTTTCTTGATTCAGATAGATCAAAATTTGATGATATAATATTTGCAATTGGATCAAGACCAAATGATTTAACATCCAAATGGAAACCAACTGCTCAATTAACATTAGAATCTAACCCCGAGGTATTTGTTGGAGGAGATGGTGTAAATACAGGATTACCAAAGACAGCACAAGTTGCATATCAACAAGGTCTATATGTTGCTCAAAAATTAAATAAATTGGATCAGACAAAAAATAATAATTTTGATTTTAAATTTATTCCTAAAGGAACAGCAATATACATAGGAAAAAGTTGGTATTTAGTTGAATTACAATTTAATGGTTCATCTTATACACTAACAATTCCAGAAAAGTTAGTTCAACTTTATTATTCTTGGTTTAAATAGAAATATCTAACAAATATATTATTTTACATAAATTTTTTTATATAAAATAATATTATAATAATGAACTCTACAGAATTAAAATATAACTTTTATTCAAGAACTTTAAAAGGTGGAACTCAGACAATTCCTTTACAACAGCAAACAGTTCCTTTACAACAAGAACAAGTTCCTTTACAACAAACACAACAAGTTCCAAATCAAACACAACAAGATCCAAATCAAACACAACAAGATCCAAATCAAACACAACAAGATCCAAATCAAACACAACAACAAGAACAACAACAAGCTCAAACACAAGTTTCAACTAGTGGATTAGAGGAAGAGGGATTAAATCAATTAAATCAACAAGTACCTAAAACAAAAGTTGATTTTAAAATTGCTACAATTATTGGAAATTTAGATCAGACTCTTGGATCTAAACAAAAAATTAATATTGATAATTTATTTATAGGACAACTTTTTGGTTCAAATTATTAGTTTATAAGATAAACTATTTAAACATTTTTCTAAATAATGAAAATATCAATGTTGATATCATCACTATTAGTATTCCACGTACAATATCTATTCCAACGAATGCTAATGACCATTTTTCTGGATTTAATGTATAATTACTTAAACTATATACCCCATATATAGCTAATCCTAGAATAGGAGCTCTCTTTAAAATATTTAAAAAACTAAAGTCAGAACTAGAAACAATTAAAAAATAAATAGCCATAGCTATGCAAAACCAGCATGCAAATATATACATAATATTCATAAATGATTCTTGAGGTAAAACAGAACTATATAAAAATCCAGCGTATTTTTGAGTGAAGAATAAGAATAGTGAATCTAAAATAGCAACTAACGCAGTTAATAAAAATATTTGTATCATTATAACATAAGCATATAAAATTTTTTATATGTTTTATTATTATATGTTAGTAACAATTGGGTTTACAAATTTATCAATTATAATTGTAATTTCTATTATATTAATTGCAATTACATTAGGAGGTAATATATTTAATTTATCTAGTTTAAATCCTTTAGGATCTTTAGGTAAAGTACAAGGTATTAGTAAAAAGAAAAAATAAAAATTGAAAAAATATATACTTAGTAATCAAAGTAATAAATTAATATAAATAATATTAACAATGTTACAAAGACAAGCTTCAG